>Ga0070741_10005293_pt1 | contig 28795 bp, 24 predicted proteins | sample Coa_R1_4_FD_66440 | JGI IMG/M metagenome (GOLD analysis project Ga0070741, IMG submission 66440) | Surface soil microbial communities from Centralia Pennsylvania, which are recovering from an underground coalmine fire - Coalmine... | ecosystem: Environmental > Terrestrial > Soil > Unclassified ... | reverse complement strand
GTCCAATGAGCAAAACTCAAGAGCAACACCAAAATCCAAAACTCCCACGAAGGGAAAAACAAACCCTGAAAACCCTTCGACAGAACACGTGTCTCTTGACAACGCCGACACGGTTATAGAAGGGTGGCCCATTCAAGCCCCGTTTTGGCTGACTGGGGATGTTCCCACCTCACTGGCCGATGAAGGCGTGGCCCGCCGACCTGCGGGCAGCATAGGGGTAGCTGCCGTAGTTCTAGACCGTCGAAGCGGATCCGGAGCGTCGCATGAGCAGCACCGCAAGGATAGCGCCGGCGAGAATGTCGAACGACATGCAGAAGCCGGGCCACCACGCCGGGACACCGGGGTTCTGAATCAATCGGTGATGTTCCTTTACGGAAATCTCTTCTGCTACATTGCATCGTATCGGGTCCTCGTTTTTCACGTAACGAGAGTACTGGATTGTTCTAAAGACAACTGGTTAGCTCGACCAGGTGTCGATGGGTATGTCACGACAATACTATTTACGGTCTTGGCGTTCAGCATTTTTCATCAACACTCACCGTCCCGGCGGTATTGGATAGCCTTTCTTTTGACCCTCGCTTTTGTTGCGATGCAGTTAGTTCGAGTACTCCGCGCATTGTTAACTCGTGTGCCAGTTCGGGGATGCTCAACGCGCGTAAGCCCGGCTTTTGGTTACGCGTATTCATTAGCTCGGCGTCGCGGGATCCCGGCGGAAACAGAGACCGTCGCTGCTGTACGACCAGGCCCCGAACAGAGAATCGTGGGCGTGAACCTCGATGATGATGATGAAGACGTAACGACTGTGCGGCAGATTGTGTGGCGCCGCGATTTTATGGATACGTATCGCCACATGAGAGAACACGGCAATTCAGCATTTATCTTCTTGTTGGAGCTGGGACTTGCCGCGTTGGCATTCGCTGTGATTTCGAAACCTGGACAAACGCCAATGCAACAGCTGGGTGCAATCGCAACTCTTTTTGTGATCTGGACTATTCCTGCAGTCTTCGTTCACCTAATCGGCCAACATTTAGAGCGCCGCTTTTCACATTTCGACCGACGAGTTCGCCAGAGCGACTAAACGAGATAAGCATACGAAGTTTGTTTACTTCTGGAATACCGACCGAAAAACTTGGGTCCAACTTGGGTCCAATCACTGCCGAAAACCGGGTAAAACGGTGGTCTGAGACGCAGAACCAAGCTAAGCGAATCAATGAGATAGTGTTTCCGTTTCTGGTTCGGGACCAGGGGGTCGGAGGTTCAAATCCTCTCTCCCGACCAATATCTTCAAGGACATAAATCGCTTTTCTGGTTTTTCGTCTACAGTGCTGTAGTCAAATTTGTAGACGGTGAGATCCTCAAAATTTAAAACTGAAAGTTCCGGCCCACTGCTGGAGGGGTCGCCGAGCAGTAATCATCCTGAAGTGCCCCCGTCTGCTGTACCAATCCCAATGTAAGTTATCGGTTGATTTTTGGTTTCAGCGGGGATGAGGTCCGGAGCAGGGGACGGCGTTTGAGTCCCCTGCTCTTGCAGCCTTGGACTAGCTTTCCTCATGCCATCATCTCCGCTGCTTTCCTGGCAAACTCTGCGGGCGGCAAGTAGTTCAACGAACTGTGTGGACGTTGTTGGTTGTAATCAACCTTCTCTGGCGAAAAAAAGCGGTGCCTGCGCACCGCCTAGGGTAACTACGCCTTGACAACGCCTTCGCTCTTATCGAGGGCCACTTGTCGAGTAGCCACTCATTAGTCATTTCGGATTTATTTCTGCAGCTGAGTAAGACGAGATTCAAGCCCGGGCGGAATCAACCCGATCAAATAGCACATTACTAATTCCAGAGTATCCGGACACCCCCGGCGCCGCGCAAGACGCTAAAGCATAAACACCCAGCATCGAAACTCCGTGGAATTCAACGAAGACGGGAAAAGGACGCACTTATACAGCATTTATGGTATTGACTGAGTAACCTCACTTTTGCTAAAGGATCGCCGAGGAAGCCGCTCCCCTGAAAAGGAGGTTGCATCATGAAGCGACTGATAGGGAAAGTCTGCGCGTTAATAGTTGTAACCATAACATTGCACCTCGGTGCATGGAGCGTTGATTGTCCCGGCTTCTGCACACAATGCCGAACTGATGCCATCAGCCTTTGCGGCGCTGGATGCATTTCGAGCTACAGTTGTAGTTTGGCTACGTGCACCTGTACTTTTAGCTGCAGACCTGGTTGTTATCCTAGTTTGCCTAAGCCCGCTCTGTTTTTGCGGGACAAATTGGATCTTCCCAAACTCACTTCGTCCTCTTGGCAATCGGAAGGAGGAAAGTCGATTCCGAACATTCGTTTCGAGATTGTTCCCCAATCCGAGGTGCCACTGACCATCCGTGAGTTGACCATTCGGAACGACCCAGGACGACAGTCGTCGGAAATAGCTTACGTGTTAAAAAACGACACGGGTTCCAGGCTTGAGGCGATATCGTTAATGGTGGTTTTCTTTAACGAGAGGAACGAACCGTTGGGTGGGGAAGTGCTGCGCGAACACATAGCGTTGAGTCCCAATGAGGAGCATCGGCTGCAAACTCCGCTAAGCCATTATGTGGACAATGGGCAACGAGTGTCGCTTGCGTTCACAAGCTTCCAAACAGACGGCCAATCGTGGGTCGGGGACCATGATCCAATTATAAAAGCGATGAAACATTAGTAAGAAACTGCTTCATTCGGTTCGCCTTTGGTGGAAGGGGCATTGATCCCTTTCGCAGCGTCTAGCTAAAGGGCGGCTATTGCGGCGGAATCAGCCCCGTGTGTAGATGAGATACGGTGCCTGGCGAATGGAACAGAACCGTACCTCTTTTGCGCTCTGCCGCCCATAACGCCCGCCCGGACGAAGCCAGCAAAACCATCCACGAAATTGCCAACCGTTTCGGCCGAATCGATCTGCTGGCGCACCTGGTGGGCGGCTTCGCTGGCGGGAAGACCGTCGCTGAACTGGACGATGCAACGTTTCAGAACATGCTGGCTATGAATCTGAACAGCGCATTTTATGTTCTGCGGGCGACCATCCCTCACATGCGGCGTGCCGGAGCCGGGCGTATTGTGACCATCGCGAGTCGCGCCGCTGAGAGTCCGGGGGCAGGCGTAGGCGCCTACAGTGCGTCGAAAGCCGCCCTTGTGTCTCTTACCCGAACAGTCGCGGTCGAGAACAAGGATGCAGGCATCACCGCTAACGTCATTCTTCCCGGGACCATGGACACTCCTCTGAACCGCAAGTTCATGCCCGACGCGGATTTCAACAGCTGGGTTCGACCTTCCTCGGTCGCCGCGCTGATTGTGTGGCTTGGCAGCGAAGCAGCCAGAGACCTGACCGGCGCAGCGATTCCCGTGTACGGCAAGGGACTCTGAGAGAACACGACCTTCGGTGCACCTTTTTAGCGACAGTTTAATAATCCTGAAACATCCCTGGGGTAAAGTGGATGCAGGGATGGCCACCTTACGCAAAGCGCGGCATGCACTGCCCTTTCAAGTAGCCGCGGTGTGCTATCGAGTGAACGGCCGAGGCGTTGAATTCCTCTTGGTGAACACCAATGGCGGAAACAAGTGGACCTTCCCCAAAGGTTCCCCTGTTGCCGCTCTGTCGCACAGCCAATCCGCCGAGCGGGAAGCAATGGAAGAGGCAGGCGTTCGTGGCAGGATTGAGCCTAGGCATTTTTCGTTATATCTGCACTCGAAGGGCGTCTTCTGGAAACCTCCAGGTGTAACCGAGTACATGGTCGCGGCTTTCCTGATGGAAGTCGAGCAAACCGGATACTCCTGTGAGCCGCAGCGGAACCCGACCTGGTTCAGTCCCGCCGAGGCCAAGGATGTTTTGGCCAAGGGTCGGGAGGTGAAATACGCCCGCGAATTGCATGCGGTCCTCGAGAAGGCGTTGCAGCATATCCGTCTGCAAGTGAACGGTGCAAGCCCAGGACGTCCGAGGCCTCGCACCTCTCCTCGCCCCTAGCAGCGTTTCCATCCAACCTCGCTCTCGTGAGACGATAAGAAGCACGCATGATCCAGTTGTCCTCCGCCGGAAAACGCTATGGCCACAAGTTGCTCTTTGAGGGAGCGGACTGGCTGATCACGCCGCGCGAACGAGTTGGACTGGTCGGCGCAAACGGCACCGGCAAATCCACATTAATGAAGATCCTGGCCGGCCTCGAGACTCTCGATTATGGGTCCATCAGCGCCGCCAAGGGTATCAGCGCCGGGTATCTTCCGCAGGATGGCCTGACCCTCTCGGGAAGAACTGTTCTCGCCGAATGCATGACCGTCTTCTCGGCCCTGCAAGGGTTGGAACAGGAGATGGAAGACCTGACGCAGCGCATGTCAGAACTGGACCATTCATCCGCGGAGTATGCGCAGGTGGCGGACCGCTTCCATCGCATTGAACACGAATTCCAGACTCACGACGGCTACTCGATTGAGGCGCAGGTCGGCACAGTATTGTCCGGCCTTGGATTCAGCAAGGGCGATATGCAGCGCCGGACCGAGGAGTTCTCCGGCGGCTGGCAGATGCGCATCGCCTTGGCCAAGCTGCTTCTTCAAAGACCCAATCTCCTGCTGCTGGACGAGCCCACGAACCATCTTGATCTCGAAGCCCGCAACTGGCTGGAAGAATACCTCGGGACTTATCCCAACGCGTTTGTGCTGATCTCGCACGACCGCTACTTCCTGGACGTCACCGTCAACAAGATCGCGGAAATCTGGAACAAGCGAATCCATCTGTACCCCGGGAATTACGACAAGTATCTTGCAGGTAAAACCCAGCGCATGGAGCAACTGGAGGCTGCGTATCGCAACCAGCGGGAGCGCATCGAGCAACTCGAAGTATTCATCAATCGCTTCCGCTACCAGGCCACCAAGGCCAAACAGGTGCAGAGCCGGATCAAGGAACTGGAGAAGATTGAGCGCATCGAGTTGCCGGAAGAAGAACGGACCATCCACTTTTCGTTTCCCCAGCCAAAGCCGAGCGGGCGAATCGTTGCCGAGTTCACCGGGGTCGCGAAGAACTATGGCGATAAGAACGTCTTTCGTGATGTCAATTTCATAATCGAGCGCGGCGACCGCATCGCTCTTGTAGGCGTGAATGGCGCCGGCAAATCTACCCTCATCAAGCTGCTGGCGCAGACTGAATCCTTGACCAGCGGTGAATACAAGCTCGGCCATAATGTTCAGCCCGATTACTTCGCGCAGGACCAGTACAAGGAACTGAATCCCGACTCTCGCATCATTGACGATCTTGGGACTCTTTCTCCTCGCTCGACGGAAACTGAACTCAGGACGCTTCTCGGGTGTTTTTTGTTCTCAGCGGACGAGGTCTTCAAGCGAATCGGGGTGCTGTCCGGCGGAGAGCGAAACCGCTATGCCCTGCTCCGCATGCTCTTGCATCCGGCAAATTTTCTGCTGCTGGATGAGCCTACGAATCATCTGGACATGCGAGCAAAAGACGTCCTGCTGAAAGCGCTGATGGATTACAGCGGTACCGTGGTCTTCGTGTCGCACGATCGTTACTTCATTGACAAACTGGCCACGCGGGTCTTCGAGGTCGGGAATGGAGGCGTGGAAGTCTATCCCGGCAATTACGAAGACTACGTATGGCGCAAGCAGGGAGGAGCGGAAAGGCTGCAAAGCGCCATAGCCGTCTCAAGCACGCCGCAGCCCGAGAATGGGAGCCTGCAAGCAGCGGTCACCGAGTCCAAGTCCAAACGGCTGAATCCGATCAAGCGCAAGCAGATGGAGGAGCGCTTCCACGACCTGGAGCAGCAAATCGGCGCTCTTGAAGAGGCCATCCTGGCCCACGAAACGGCACTACAAACCTTTGTCAGCCTCGAAGAGACACAGCGACTCACCCGGGAACTTGCCGATGCCAAAGCAGAGCTTCAGAAAAAACTGTCCGATTGGGAAGAGATCGGACAGGCGCTGGAGGCGTAAACCCACCGTACAGGCTCTTCCGTAACCTGCCTTCGCACGAAAGTCCATGCGATATTCACCCTGGCACTTCGCCACATATGAAAGACCCGCCGCTTGCGGTCTACTCCGCGCGGAAAAACAAGGAAGGTCGGAACGATGTTGCAGCCATCACAGAACAGCTCACCCAATTCCCAGTTTTCCTCGAACCAGAATTCCTATGCGCCGGTAAAGACCGTCGGCGCGCCCACCGAGCAAGCCACCATTGGCCGTTCGCTGGTCATAAAGGGCGAAATCAGCGGCTCCGAATCTCTTTACGTGGATGGAAAGATCGAGGGCACAATCAATCTGAATGACAACCGGGTCACGATCGGCCGCAACGGCAGCGTGACCGCGAACATCTCCGCACGCGAAGTCGTCATCATGGGCAAGGTGCAGGGAAACGTCACTTGCGGCGATCGTCTGGACATCCGCAGCGAAGGTTCGCTCACCGGCGACGTGGTAACCCAGCGCATCAGCGTCGAAGACGGCGCTATCCTGAAGGGCAGCATCGAAGTAAAGGCAGCCGACCAGAAGAACGCGAAGCAGCAGTCGCAGAACAAACCCGTTGAAGTTCCGAAGCCAGAGCAGGCCAAAGCAGCCGCGGCCGGCGCCGGAGCGTAATCACATCGCAATGCCGAAAGGGGACGCCTTTCCGGTGTCCCCTCTGCTCCAGAGTCATATTAGCCAGTAGAGACGCAGTTCAGCTGCGTCTTCTGCTTCTGGGCTTGGATCGCGTTGGGAACCGCCGCGGCCCTCCGCGAGAACAGGTGTACGAAGGATTCCTTACTTTTCTTCGCGCTTTTGCAGGTTCAACGACGCCGAATTCATGCAATAGCGCAAGCCAGTCGGCGCCGGGCCATCCTCGAACACGTGCCCAAGGTGGGCATCACATCGCGAGCAACGCGCTTCCGTACGAATCATCCCGTGACTGCGATCGGTGAGCTCCGCAACCGCACTTGGATCGACTGGCTGGTAGAAGCTTGGCCAGCCAGTGCCCGAATTGAATTTGGTATCGGAGTCAAACAGCGGCTGCCCGCAACAGACACACGTGTAAACACCCTTCTCTTTGGCATCCCAGTATTTGCCGGTAAACGCCGGCTCGGTTCCTGCGTTCCGGGTCACGTAATACTGCTCCTGGGTCAACTGCTTTTGCCAGTCTTCATCGCTCTTGACCACTTTTTCGCTTACTTTTTCAGCCATAAATCTCCATTGATCTTCCGCTCTTATCAGATGCTGGAAACGAAAAATTGATACATACGCTCACGTCGGCGCCCATCCAGGAATGGCCGCTCCGGTCGCGCTCCGCAGACACCAATGCTGGTTGGAAAGCGAACTACATGAGCCTATCCGGACCGGGCTGGCTGCTCTTCTAGACAACGGTTCGGCCTGCCCATACACTTTCTGAGTGGCCACTAGAGGCTGCGGAATTATATGCGACTGGTTACCTTCGAAGATCGATCGCGGCAATCCCGGATCGGTGCGTTGACCAATGATGGACGCATCGTTGACCTGAACAGCGCTTGTGCCCTCTACCTGCGGGATGTGGAGAGCGAAAACGCGTACTACCGGCTTGCGGACGCCCTGGTCCCAGCAAATATGCGCGCCCTCTTCGAGGGAGGCGACACCAGCCTCGAAGCCGCGCACAAGGCGTTCGACTACGCCCTGCATCACGACGATGGCGTGACCGGCCCGCGCGGGGAAACCATTTTTCACGCTTCCGAGCAGGTGCATTTGAAGGCGCCGATCGTCCCGAAAAAGTTTTTCCATACCGCGGGTAATTTTCGTGAGCATCACGAGGAGGCCACAAAGGCCGGGTTCTCGCATCCAGTGATGCCGTGGATTGTTTTCTTTCAGAACGTGGATGCGATTATCGGACATGAAGAGAACGTGATCTACCCGGAGCATCTCACCCAGGAACTGGATTACGAACTGGAATTGGCTGTGGTGCTGAAGAGGGGCGGCAAGCACTTCACTCCCGAGGACGCAAAAGACTACATCGGCGGATATGTGATCTTCAACGACATCACTGCTCGCGACATCCAGCGCCGCGAAATGAAGTCCGGAGTATTCAGTTTCTGCAAGGGCATCGATACGTTTTGTCCCCTGGGACCGTGGATCGTTACTGCCGACGAGATTGCGAACCCGCATAATCTGGCAATGGAGCTGCGCGTCAACGGCGAATCGCGGCAGAGATCGCATTCCAGCAAGATGTCGGTAAAAATCCCGGAGATTCTCTCCCATTACTCGCCGATGGGCTACAGCGCCGGCGATGTGGTTTCGACCGGCACGGTGTCCGGAGTGGCGGCCTTCAGCGGCGATCCCAAGGCCTGGTACCTGAAGGCCGGCGACGTCATGGAGTGCGAGATTGAAAACATCGGGGTGCTGCGTAACCGGGTAATCTCGTGGGAGGAGGCGTACGGGCACAAACCGGCAGCACTGGCAACGCAAGAGGCGATGAAGTCATAATCGCTGCGCTTGCCCAAATCCTTGTCACGGGTTAACACCAGATGAACACCAACTCAAAAATTTGGGTCAGCGATCTCAATGCCCGGCCCGAGGTAAGGTCCGGCTTCCCTGCAAAAGCGGTCCATTTCTACGACACCACGTTGCGCGACGGCGAGCAGACGGTCGGTGTCACGCTCTCGCCCCAGCAAAAACTCCAGATTGCACGCAAGCTCGACGAACTTGGCGTGACCCGTATCGAAGCGGGATTTCCGCGGGTCTCGCCCGAAGACGCCGAAGCCATTCAATTGATGCAGCAGGCGGGAATCAAGGCCGAACTCTGGGGATTTTCCCGCGCTGTCAAGGCGGACGTAGACGAACTGGTGCGGCTAGGACTGAAGGCATCGGTGATCGAGGCTCCGACCAGCGAAATCAAGTTGAAAGCCTACGGTATTTCGCATGAGGAAGTACTAAAGCGAATCAACGATGCGGTGCGCGCCGCCAGGCAGAACAACATCACAGTCGCGTTCTTCGCGGTGGATGGCACGCGCACCGAACTGGACTTCTTAAAGAGGGTTTACCTGGCAGCCCTCGACGCCGGAGCCGCCGAAATTGTTGTCGTGGACACCATCGGCGCCTGCGGGCCGGAAGCGGCCGCCATCCTGGTCGCAGAAGTTTGTCGCTGGGTCGGAGCTGGCATTCCCGTACATTGGCACGGGCATAACGACTTCGGCCTGGCCACCGCGTGTGCAGTGGCCGCGGTCCGTGCCGGCGCCTCGTGGATCCAGGGCACTATCAACGGTATGGGCGAACGCGCCGGCAATGCCGACATCTGCGAAATCGCGTTGGCCCTGAAGTGCCTGTACGAGGTTCCTATCGCCCTCGATCTGACCAAGGTGCGCGAGGTTTCACAGGTAGTTTGCAAGCAAGCGGGCTACACCCTTGAAGCATGGAAGCCACTGGTTGGGGAAAATCTGTTCATGCGCGAAAGCGGGGCCGTCGCCAGCCAGTTTCATATGCCCGAGGCGATCGAACCGTACTCATCGGAACTGGTCAATGCAGACCGCTACGTGGTGCTGGGAAAAAAGAGCGGTCTCGACAGCATCAGAATCAAGGCTGAGCAACTGGGCCTGAACGTCGCCTCAGAGCAGCGCGCCGCAATCCTTGCCGAAGTCAAGAAACGGGCTGTTTCCAAGCGCGGGTTAGTCACCGACGAGGAATTCCGTGAGATTGTGGCCCAACTGGTACCGGTTGGGACCTAGTTTCGCAATTCCACATCGCCCGCGGTCACATGCACGTGCAACCGGTGCGGGCCGCTTCCACTGGTTTCATAAGAACGGAATAATCCGCTTTTCTGCACATTGAATGGGCCCATATCGAGGTCTCCGGCCCGAACCGAAGCGTCAACTTTGCCGTAGTCAGAGGTATTACCAACCTCGACGGTCAGATCGCCGGCCCACAACTCCACGTCTTTGTCGCCAATTAGGTCCTCGACGTTAACATCGCCGGCCTTCACTCGCAAACGCAGATTGGAATTCTTCGGAATCTCCACCCGGATGCGAAAGTCATTTCGCGGGCCGCCTGTAACTTTCAACGTTCCGCTGTTTCCTGCGGTTTTGAAATTCACCTTTACGTCTTCCAGATCTTTGTCGTTCTTGGGATCGAAATGAACCTTGACCTTGCTTTCCTCGCTGCCCCGGACAGTGACCTCTCCGGATCTTATCTGGAGATCGAGCCGGCCTCCCGATGGGAAATCGGCCACAAAGTCCTGCTTTCCCTGTTGAGTCAGGTCCACTGCCTGCTGTGCCCAGGCTACACACCCAAGAAGAATGCAGACGCTCAGCACTGCCGTGCTCCATCTCATAAACACACCTCCGCCTTAACCCGAGATACGAACGGAGGCAGGGCCCAGTTCCACCTATTTCCGGAAATGTGGCAGCACGGCATCGCCAAACAGCTTTGCCTGGCCGGTGCGGTCGTCGCCCCAGATCTCGAGCATGATGTGGGTACAGCCGGCGGCACGATACTCTTCCAGCCGGTGAATGCATTCCTCGGGAGAACCGGCAATCGGACACACCTTGCGTAAGACCTCGTCCGTTACGGCCTGGGCAGCAGCCTTGCGACCGCCTTTTTCCATGGCATCGGCGATTGGCTGCAATTCTTCGCGGCTCAGTCCGGCGCAATCCAACAAGACATCTGCCGAGCCACGAATGTTTTGTACTTTGTTGGCAAGATACATGGCTGCCTGCTCGCGGGCGCCTTCCTTGCCTCGCTTCGAATCCTGGCCAATGCTGCCTACAATGACCGATCCCAATACCAGCGAGGCCGGATCTTTGCCTGCTTTGGCCGCTCCCTCTTCCATGTTCTTTTTTGAATACCGGACGAAAGCCGGCGTGGTGATGCTCGCCGTCAGCAACCCATCGCCAATCGAGCCTGACATCTTCTGCAGCACCGGGCCGGTGCCCGCGACATAGACAGGTGGCACGGCGCGAGCAGTGTGCGCGTCGCTCCTGAGAGGAGGTACATCGGCGGAGAAAACCTTGCCCTGGTATCGGAATGCGTCACCATTAAGCACCCCGCGCACCACCTCAATGCTTTCGCGCATCACCGTAGCGGGGCCTACTTTCTCCCCCTCGCCTTCGCCAATCTCTTTCATGAAGATCTTTGAAGCGCCCAGGCCAAGCAGGAAACGGTCTCCGGCCAGGTCTTGCATCACCCGAGCCTCCATCGCGATCTGCACTGGATGCCGCGTGTAGGGAGAAATGATTCCCCATCCCAGTTGAATCCTGCGGGTCTGCGCTGCGATGACCGCGAGAATCGCTGTCGAAGACCGCGCTTCAAAGCCGTGCTTGCGCCACCAGGGGTATGCTTCGGCGATCCAGAATGCGTCGAATCCTGCGTCTTCGCAGGCCTTCGCCATGGCTACGGTTTCGCGTACCGGCTCCATGCTGAGTTGGAGGACACCAATATTGAAGGGAATGGTCATGAATACCCTTTTGATTTATTTCAGCTGCAAGAGGCCCAGCTGAGCTGCGCCTCTTCAAACAAACAACGGTTTAGTCGGGGTCCTTCCAGGAATGCTCCAGACCCTTGATCAGTTCCCACAACGCCTTGTTGAGCGGAGTGGGCACACCCACCTTCTCACCCCAGTTCACGATCGCTCCATTCATGAAGTCGACCTCGGTCTGGCGCTTAGCCATCACATCCTGCAACATGCTGGCGCGATGTTTGCCGGGAGCGCTCGCGCCCTTCTGCACCAAGGCCCGCGGATCGCCATGCAACTCGATGCCCAGCTTTTTGGCCACGGCCTCTCCCTCCGCGATCACCTCATGGAACAGTTGGCCTGTGGGAGCGAAACGGGTGGCTGCTCCGTGGTGAAGCAGGGTCAAGGCGCCGACCGGATTGGTCGAAGCATTGAAGATGAGCTTGGTCCACTGTGCTCCACGCGCATCTTTCAGCGCAATGGTGTTCATGCCGGAACGCGTGATCAATCCCGCAAGTTCCTCGACCTTCGCGAAAGGGGTATGAGTGGGCTCAAAGGGCCCGATCCATGTATCGCCCTTGATGTCGTAACCAACGTGGCCGGGTGCGATGGGATGCCCCGCAGGAAACGTAGTTCCGCGGATCACATATTTCACCCGCTCGGCGATGATTTCTTCGTTGCCGACTCCATTCTGCACCGAGCACACGGCGCTGTTTTCGTCGAAAATATGGGCGGTTTGTTCAATGGCGCCACGCGTGTGAATAGCCTTGGTCGCGACGATGCCGTAATCGCAACGCGGCAATTCTTTCGCATCGCTGGTGGCATTTACCTTCGCAGTGAAATCCGCCGCGCCCGAGAGCCGCAGCCCGTTCCTTCGGATCGCCTCCGTGTGCTCCTTCCATACGTCGTAGGCCCAGATTTCTGCTTCTCCGCCTTTGGCAAGGTGTGCGGCAAATAGGCTTCCAACCGCGCCACAACCCACCACGCAAATCTTCATGAACGATTGCCTTTCTGGTTTGACATCACTTGCGATGGATCATCGCACCGCTTACCGCGTCTCTTCGCCGCTGTAAAACTTCCAGGGCACATCGGCGAGGCACTCGCCCTCGCTCTTCCCAATGCGATAGGTATCCTGCGTGTACAGGCAGACCTTCCCGTCCTTGTCCACCACCTGAGGATGAAGGGAAAAGATCATGTTCTCCTTCAGTTGTACATCGCTGTTCGCGCCAATGGCCGGATGCTCGATCATGGTGGCGCCGATACTGTGGCCGGAGAGATGGCCGAGAGCAAACCCGTGTTTTGCAAAGGCATCGGCAACGGCGCGGTGAACATTGCTTGCCAGTTCTCCATCACGCATGAGCTTTCGTGCACTCTCAAGCGCCTCGGGATACGCGTCGGCCATGGCCTGAGTCCGGGAACTCAGCTTCCCACGAATCAGTGCGCGCGAAAACTCGACCCAGTAGCCGCCCGCCCCGGTAATTTCCAGGGAATACAAGAGCAAATCGTCTGCGGCAACCACTCGCTTGCCGGGGACTTTGAACGCCGCCTCCGCTTCTCCATGCGGCCCCGACAGCAGGATGTTCATCATCCGCGGCCCGGCCCCGCGGGCGAAGAACCTTTCCACCGCCGGCGCCATCACTTCAGCCTCGGTTTTGCCGGGCTCATAACCCTCGACTAACGCCCAGAAACCCTCGAGGATGATGTCCATCGCGTCGCGCACTTCCACCAGTTCCTCTTCGCTCTTCACCGCGCGTGCCATGTCGAACTCGAAGTCGAAGGGCACCATTTCGAAGGATGCTTTGGCTAGTTCACGGTAATCGCGGACCGCCATTATGAAGTTCATCCCGTATACGCCCACCCGTTTCCATCCGCGCTCACGCCCCTGATCAGCGATCCAATGCCCCGGAACATCCGGCCAGACCTGATCCTTCACCCATGGCTTTGCCTTGTCTCCAATCCAACGCGCTTCCCTCGGAAATACCAGCGTAGGCTCGCCGCTTAGCGGGAAGATCACATAGACGTAGCGATGCACGATCTCGAAACCCGACATGTAGAAGACCGCGCCTTCAAATCCGGCGTACTGGTTCCCGCAGACAATCAGAGCATCCAGCCCCGCCTTTTGCATGGCGGAGCGAACGTTGGCATAACGGCGTTCGATTTCCTTTTGACTCGGCAATCTCCTCCTCAAACAAACCGGCAAGCTTAGGCCGGGGTTACTGTACCCCGCACAATTCAGCGGCAGTCAGGGCATACACTTTCGTGATATCAACCAGGGTCTTGATCTCCACCTTCTCGCCCTCTTTATCGCGGGGACCGCTGGAAGGTCCATAATTCACGGTCTCCACGCCGTACCGGCTTAGCACGCTGGCGTCCGAGCACCAGGTCACGACCTCACGCTGCGGTCGCTTGCCCATGATGAATTCGTGATTAGCATCAATGGCTTTGATCATCTCGTGCTCTTCGCTGATGCGCGCTCCCGGCACTGAGACATAGGTCTCGAACTCCAAGCCCCAGTCCGGATGTTTCTTTTCCAGGTCGAAGAACATCTGCTGGATGTTCCGTCGCGCCTCGCTCATCGGAATGGTGGGAGGAACTCGTACGTCGAGGAACAAGTCCGTCTTCTCGGGCGTGCGGCTGGCCCTCCAGGCGTGACCGCCTCGAATTCCACCCAGGTTCACCAGCGCCTTCTTTCCGCCGTGCGCCGCGTTCTTCTCCCAGTTGGCTATCCACTTCATGACCGGGTCCATCAGTTCGTACATGCGACGGATGGAATTCATCTCCTCACGCCCTTCGCAGAACGCGGTATGCACATAGATCCCGGTACAAGAAATTCGCACCCACATGGACCCGAAGTGTTCCAGTACCAGATGCGTATCGGTGGGCTCGCCAAGAATGCACATGTCCGGCAACACTCCATGGTTCACCAGGTAGTGCGTGCCGTATCCGTAGCCGCGGTACTCTTTGCCCTTGAATTCGCCCCACTGGGTTTTTTCGATCTCGCCGGCAACCGCTGCGACAATCACATCACCCTTCAACTTCACTCCGGCTCGCTGCAGGGCTTTTAGAGCATGCGTGTAGCACACCAGCGCGCCCTTCATGTTGTAAATGCCAAGTCCGTAAATAAAGCCATCTTTCACAACCGCATTGGGTTTGTAACCGATTCCGGTCAGGAAATCTTCACGGCCGGTGTTCGAGGTGTCCATGTGGCCATTGAACATCAGGTTTTTGCCGCCACCTGCGCCACACCAGCGCCCAACCACATTGGCGCGCCCTTCTTCCACTTCCTGCCAGCTGACCTGCAATCCCAGTTGCTGAAGCGCATTCTGCATGTACTGCGCCATCTGCAACTCTTCCCCGGTGGGACTGGGAATGTTGATCACGTCGCAGGACATGGCGATGATCTCGTCCGCCCGGACCTCGGCAACAATCTTCTCCGCCAGCGTGGGGTCGAGATTCGATTTCGTCTTTGTGCTCACCGTTGCCATTCAGGATCCCGCCAGGCGAAAATCATCGGGGTAGCTGCATAACTTTTCATTCCCGTTGGCGGTGACCAGAAAATCGTCTTCCAGCCGCAGGCCGCCTCCACCGGGCCAGTAAATGCCAGGCTCGATGGCGAGAACCATTCCTTTTCGCATACTTCCGCCGCCCGCCTGGTGCGCGTACGGAGGCTCGTGCGCTCGCGCCCCGACCCCGTGGCAAATCGGATGTGACGGTTGACCGGGATATCCGCCTTCTTGAATTCGCGCGCGAATCATGCGGTCGAGTTCAGGGAAACCTGCTCCCTCCTTCGCAAACCCCACCGCCTCATTGAAAACCTTCAGCAAGAGGTCGAGCAGCTTGTGGTATTCCGGCGTGAGTTCCCCTGGACATGCATTCTTTGTCAGATCGGTCCAGTAACCGTCCACACAGACCCAGATTTCAAACAATGTAGGCTCGTTCTTCTGGATCGGGCGATCTCCGGTAGCAGTGAAGGTCGCGATCCCTTTCCCCGACCATACCAGGGTGAAGGCGCGCGCCATTTCCACTTTGCCTTTGTAACCGACCCCAAGCCCGTGTACATAGGATTCATACATCCCGCCAACTTCACTTTCCTTCATGCCCGGACGCATATGCTCGCGCGTGTAGTCCATGGCCATGGCGGCGAGTTCGTTGGCCAGTTTCATGCGCTCAATTTCCTGCTCGGTCTTGATCGCGCGACATTCGCTCAGCAGAGGCGTCGCATCGACAACCTGTCCCGAAACTTTCTTGAATGCTTCGAAGTAATTTTGCGTTGGGGTCGTCGGCTCGCCTACCATGCGGTCCGAAGCCTGTGTCCCCATATTCAGCTCAACCGCAACCTTGTCGGTCGCTCCTTTTTCCTTCAGGACCTCCAAGGCTACGTCCAGGGCACGGTATTGCGGTGGCCGCGGATCTGCCGGGTGATAACTCTTGAAAAGCCGGATGTCCTTGGTCCATGAATTCCGCTCCGCATCGCCTAATTGCGGTTCAATCGCAATCAGCGTGGGCTCACCTTGCTGCGGAAACACCACCGCGTCGTATCCCTTCATGCACCAGTAATTCGAGAGGTACACGATATTGTCGGGGGCGCGAACTACGATCGCGCTGATGCCTTCGTCGCGCATGCGCGCGCGAACTCGCTCGAGCTTAAGTTCGTCCCTGGCCCAGATCATTCTTTTCTCAATGTCCGCCTGCCGCTTGTGTCACAGGGTGATTTTCATCCTGGAAACTCCAGGATGCTTCTTTGCCTTTGAGCAGGCGATAAATGGCCGTGTGCAATGGCGCTGAAACGTGCACGCGAGCCGCCGCTTGTGCAATGGCTCCGCTCAAAAAGTCAACCTCGGTCGGCATTTGATTTCGAACGTCGTAGAGCATCGAGGGCGGATGGTTTGTCATTGCTCCAATCTTATTCATCGCCCACGGATCTTCGTGAAGCTCTATACCAAGCATCGCCGCCACATTCTTCCCTTCTTCGATCAGCTCGTGCAGGAGGTGGCCGAGGCTCGATAGCTGCGTCTCATCCGCGAAATGTGGCGAATGCGGCAGCCCAGTCAATGCCGACACTCCATTCACAGAAGAATTGAAGATCAGCTTCGACCATTGTGCGGGACGCGCGTCCATCAGCGCCTCCGCTTTCAGTTCGCCGGCAACTATCAATTCCGCAGCTTCTTTCACCATGCTGTAGGGAGTCTGACGCGGCTCAAACGGCCCCAACCACGTCGCAGTGTCAAGCTCGTATTGCACGTGCGTGTCGCTGTGCTTGGTGCCGCTCATGAAGGTGGTGCCTCGAATCACCTGCCCTCGTGTATGCTCCGCAATGATCTCTTCGCTTCCAAGTCCGTTCTGCGCCGAGATCACCGCACCGCGGTTGAACTTTTCTCCAATCGGCGCGATGGAGGCTTCCACCTGCGTTGCCTTGGTCGCTACAATCGCCAAATCGCATTCCGGGAGCTCGGCCGGATTCGAAGTCGCCCGTAACGATACCTGGAATTCGTGCTTGCCACTGACTCGCAGTCCATCCCGGTTCAAAACCCGGGCGTGTTCGCCACGTCGCACAAATGCCCACACTTCAGAGACACGAGCCAGGTGCGCCGCATACAGGCTTCCAATGGCCCCACACCCGACGATGCAAACCCGTTTCATGTGCCTAGCCGACTCGAGCCGCTCAACCACGCCTCTCCAGCCTGACAATCTCGGAGTAACGGCCAACTTCCTTGCTTACGAGCGCGCGAAACAGACTGTCGGCGTTATTGAACGAGTCGTCAATGATGATGCCGTCGGCAAACAGCGCATCCTGCAACGCAGCCGAGATGGTGTGGATCGGGGCCGCTCCTCCTTCGCCCATGCCTTTGGCCCCGCTGTAGCTGTGCGGAGACGGCGTCTGGATATGCCCGTACTTCACCTTCGGCATGTTCGCCGCGGTGATCGGAATGTAGTCACTGAACGTGCTGGTGAGCATGTTCCCCACCGCATCGTAGACACAGTTCTCCATGAGTGCTGCGCCGATGCCATGCGCGGTGGCCCCATACACCTGCCCCTCCACGATCGGCGGATTGATCACCGTCCCGCAATCATCCACGGCGACATAGTCCAGAATGCGCGGGATGAATGTGTCGGGCTCGATTTCGATCACCGCAATGTGCAATTGCGAGGCATAGGTCAGAGTCAGGCTCCCGTACTTCTTGACTTTGTCAGGGACCTTGAAGGGTGCTCGCCAGATGTAACGGCAATTTAGAGTGATTTCATGCAGCTCAGGCGGAAGCACCGCGCTGTTCACGTTCACGATATTCGCGAGCCCCCAGTAATTGATCGACTTCCCGGTGCTCCTGGCCTTTAACTCGGGCCCTTGCGTACCCGTGCCGAACTCGATGTCGTCCTCGGTGGTTTCCAGTACAAGTGCCGCCAGTCGCTTCATCTCGGCCTTCAGCTTTTGCGCGGCGCCATGGACTGCCGACAACCCTGAAACCGCAAACTGGCTCGCGTAAGTGCCCGAGAAACCAGTGTGCACGTTGCGCTCTGTATCGAAGCCGGTGCGGACGCTGATCATGTCGGGGTGGATGTTCAGCACATCCGCCACAACTTGCGCCGCCGTGGTTTCATGTCCCTGCCCTTGCGGGCACGAACCCACCGCAACCACCACTTCCCCATAGATGTCGAGCTTGCAATTGGCCCCTTGCGAGTTGCCCGAGAACGGGGCGCCCGGATTCACGATCTGCGATTGCCCGAAGTTGTTGGTACCGGAATCGAGCGTGGTGCCGATGCCGATCCCGATTCGACGCCCCTGCTGCAGTGCTTCCTGCTGTCTCTGCTTCCACGATTCCCAGCCGATGAGACCTTTCGCGATCTCAAGCATCTTGGGATAGTTGCCCGAGTCATACACGCAGCCGTTCGGAGTAGTGTAGGGAAACTCTTCGGTCCTGATGTAGTTGCGTAGCCGCATCTGGTCCGAAGGGATATCCAGTTCGTGGGCGCAAATGTCCACCACCCGCTCCAGGAACCACAAGTGCTGCATGCGGGAGTAGCCCCGGTTCGGACCCACCGGGCACTTGTTCGTGACCGCCTGGCTGAAATCAATGCGGGCGTTCTTGAAGCGGTACACTCCGGGAAACACCTGCGACCAGATCACGCAGCCCAGGGGTTCGTACCGCGGATAAGCTCCGCAGTCATCAATGTGCCGCGACGAAATCGCGGTTATCACACCGTCCTTATCGAGGGCGACCTTGGTATCTCGAAACGTTCGCTCGTTGCCGTGCGCGCTCGAGGTCATGTGCTCGGAACGTGTTTCCACCCACTTGATCGGCCGGCCGCCCGCTTTTTTTGAAGCCAAAGCACACACTGCCATCTGCGGATAGCTGGTGATCTTGATGCCAAAGCTGCCGCCAATATCAGCAGTGACCACCCGGATCCGATCGATGTGGACATTCAGATGGGCCGACAGGAATTGGATTGCGAATGACGGGAACGAATTATTGCACCAGTAGTAGATGTGCTCGTCTTTCGGGTCCCACTGCCCGATGATCACGTTGTTTTCAAGCGGGGTGCTGGAGAAGCGATGAAAATGGAGCTTGTCAATGTTTACAACGTAAGTCGCGTCGCGGAAGGCCTGCTCCACGTCCCCATACTCAAACACGCCGTTCCAGATCTTGTTGGTGCCGGCTTCCTCATGAAGGATGCTGCTGTCGGTGAGGGCCTGTTCCGCATCTACCACGGGATCCAGCGCCTCATACTCAACTTCGACCAACTCGGCGCCATCGTCGGCAATGGCCGCAGTCTCCGCGATGACCGCGGCGACCGGTTCGCCCTGGTAGCGCACCTTGGAAATCGCCAGCGGATAGTCCTTGATCTTCCCCGCTGGGTCGGGGGCGATCTCAATGAAGGGCTGAACGTGCTTTTCGATTTCAGGCCCAGTCAAGGTTGCGATCACGCCGGGAAGCGCTTCAGCAGCAGAGGTATCAATTCGTGTGATCTTGGCATGCGCGTACGGCGAACGCACAAAGCGCAGGTAAAGCATCTCGCGCATTTTGATGTCGTCAGCGAACCGCCCGCGGCCGCGCAGCAGACGATTCTCCTCTTTGCGCGCGAGCGGCTTTCCAACCCAACTGGATCCGTTCCCGCTCAAGTGCTCATCTCCTGAGTTTTCGGGGCCTGGTTCGCAAGTGCCGCCTGCAGGCCGTCAATCAGCTTCTGCAATTGCTTTCTTCCGAGGGGCTCCAAAAGTCCTCCCGCGACAGAGGTGAGCCGCCCAAATACCTGCGCCTCTCCTTGCCAGACTACTTTCGTTCCTTCCGTCGCTGGCGCCAAGTCGAAACCCGCCACCAGTGAGACGTTACCGCCTGCGACGCTTCCCTGCCCTTTGTACTCGGCGCGCTTTGGGCGATCGCTTTGGGTAAGTTCCATCTTCACGTCCGCGACCCCTTTGATGTAAGACACACCGACGTTCACCTTCACGGTGAAATGCGTCGGGTCCTGCACCGACATACCCTGGTACTCCGGCAGCAGTGGCGCAAACTTGCTGGGGTCGGTCAGGAAATCGTAGACCTCCTCCGGCGTGCGCTTGACTTCGAACTCCCCATTGAACCTGATCGGCATCATGCCCCTTTCATACTTTGCGCAGCCGCCTGGATCGCCTTGAATATGTTCTGGTAGCCGGTGCAACGGCAAGTATTGCCGGCGATGGCCTTACGGATGTCCTTTTCGCTGGGCTGCTGGTTCTCAGTGAGCAGTTGGACGGACGAAAGCATGAATCCTGGAGTGCAATATCCACATTGCAGGCCATAGCAGTCGCCGAACGCCTTCTGGATTGGGTGCAGCGCTCCGTCTTTTTCCAGGCCCTCCACCGTGGTGATCTCGGCCCCGTCAGCCTGCACCGCAAACATCGTGCAGGACTTGACCGCTGCTCCATTCAGCAGGACCGTGCACGCCCCGCAGTACGTAGTGTCGCAGCCTACGTGCGTCCCGGTGAGGTCGAGACTCTCGCGAATCATCTCCACCAGCAACATCCTGGGTTCAACTGCCAGCGAGTGCGACTTGCCGTTCACGGTAACGGTGATGGGCCATTTTTCAATGGCGCCGCCTGCGGACCGCTTTTTCGACCGCCTCGGCTTTATTTCTGTCTCAGGCATAAATGTGACTGACCTCGACTTTTTCGCCCCGCGCGCGGCGCCGAGCTACCTCGATGGCGCGCTTCACCAGTCCCCCCACGAGCGTGCGCTTGTACTCCGCGGACCCCCGCATATCAGGCTGGGGATCGGCGGCAACCCGCGCGGCCTCCATGGCCGTCGCAATCGCCCTCTCGTCGAGGACCTGCCCGCGCAAAGCCGATTCCGCTTCCCTGGCCCGAACTGGCGTCAGGCCCACGCACCCGAGAAGAATCGCCGCATCTACGCAGCTGTTGCCGTCCATCGTGAGTTGCACTGCCGCGCTCGCCGTCGGATACACCGGCGCGGTGCGTTTGAAAGCGATGTAGGCGCCGCCGCTTCCCTTCGCAGGAATCGTGACGATCACCTCGCGCACCAACTCATCGTGACCCAGCGCGGTAGTGTAGGCGTCTTTTATGAACTCGGACAACGGCAACGTGCGTTCTCCCCCCGCCCCAAGACATTGAACCGCGGTCGAAAGCGCAAGCAGGACGGTGGCCCAATCGCCGCTTGGATCGGCTTCTGCGAGCGACCCTCCGATGGTTCCTCGATTTCGGACCTGCACATCCGCAATTCCGGCCGCGCAATCGTGGAGGATGGGAATTCTGGAAGCTACAGCGGCTTTCTCGATCTCTGCGTGCCGGGTGAGCGCCCCAAAATGCAGGGCATCCCCTTTCTTCTTGATATATGAGGTCCTGGGAACAAAATTCAGGTCTACCAGGTGCTGAGGATTGGCAAAACGCAGCTTCATCAGCGGGATCAGACTCTGGCCGCCCGCCAGAAGCTTCGCCTCTTCTCCCAACTGCGACATGATCTTGGTCGCTTCCTTCAGCGAGCTCGCGCGATGGTAATGAAATGGTCGAGGATACATCTTCAGCAGTTCCTTGTTACCTGGCCTGAGTCCGCGTGCGCCGGGCTCATCAGCTTATCAAACTTGTGCGGTTCCGGAGTTCCGTTGGCCTCACAACGCATCGCGCGCGAAGCCAAAAGCGGTCAGCCCCAGCGACATAATGACCAAAGCCGAGCCGCCTATGGCAAAGCCGTTGGCTAACGCCCCGCCATGCGTGACGGTCTGCAGCATCACCCCAAGCGGAAACGCGATCGAACCTGCCAGCATAGACAGCGCGACCAGTTTCTGCATACTTGCGCCCAGCGCCGCCGAATCGAACGCTGCCCCCAGCACGATCATCAGCATAGCCAGGCCGATCCAGTGCGAATGCACGTCCACCTGCCGGACGTATTTGTATTTGGTGTCGGCATAGCCATGGATGTAGCCTTGCGCCTCCGGCAGATTTCGCGCCGCCCCACAGGTAAATGCAAGGGTCAACGACCGTCCCATGCCGTCCAGGGTTTGATGCTCGACAAATACCGCATAGTGCAGCCCATAAAGCATGCCGAAGAGGGCCAGCGCCACGCCGCCGAATATCAGGATTTTGCGCGCGGTGCTCACGGTAGCTCACCATCCCTGGAATCCAATTCACCCGTGCAGCGCAGCACTCCCGCGAGCATCCCGATCAACGCAACAATCACCAGCAGCCCGCCAACGTCCGCCAATCCTCCCGCCACCAGGCCCAGCTTCAGTTCCAGCAACACGAACACCGGCAGCAGAACCGATCCCAGCAAGAGCAATTTCACCCAGCGCCGCTTCCAGATTGCTCCGAGAAAGATGTAAGGCTGCACGAACGAGAGCAGGACCGCCAGGAGCCCGAACTCGATGAAGTGCGAATGGCCGGCGATCTGCACAGCGCGTTGCGCGGCAAGCATTCCGAAGTCGTTGACCGATTGCGCCGCGACCGCTGCCTGATTCGAGGCTGCCGCATCCAGCATCGTAGTGAGAATCCGAGTCTCGCGGGCCTCGTGTTCGTAAAGCTGCGCCCACGAATACCACGCGCCATGGAGAAAGCCTGCCAAAATCAGCAGTGTTCCCCCGGACAGGAGTGCACGCCTTTCCCAGCTTCGATCCCGAATCAACTCCGGCTCGAGAGTTCCTTCCCTTTTGCTGGCGAAGTGCTTCAACAGCCCCCATGCAAAGCCGGCCAGGGCCACGATCATCAGGGCGCCCGCGGAATCGGCCAGCACGCTCGCCCACCCGATCGCGGCAAACGGGCTGTGCGCCAGGCCTACGTAGTGGATCAGGAAAATACCGACTGGCAGGGCGACGCCGCCCGCCAGAAACATTATTGCCAGCAGCTTCTTTTTCGCCCCCCCGAGAGCCACGTAAGGCTGAATCAGGGCCAACAGGAGAGCCAGATAACCGGCATCGGACATGTGGACGTGCGTATCCACTTTTGTGCCGCGGTCCTCCAGCAGGGCGCCAATGTGAGCGAAGGATTTCTGGACGGCAGACCCATCCTGCGCCGCGACTGCCTGCGTCGCAGCCAGCAATGCCGCTCCGGTTTCGCCGCCATTCTGATGAAGCACGAAAACTGCGAAGATATCGCCAAACAGCATGCCGCCGGCGATCAATGCGATTCCCCCAAACACCAGCAACCGCTTGGCGCTCATGGCGGAAAATGTTCCGGCCACTTGCACCGGGTTTGGGCGCCCGGAAGCTTGCGTCAATCGTGCTTCCAAACCCTGCGGACTGGTTGGTCCCCACACCGCCATGTCAGTCGGCTGCCTTTGCCTCGGATTTCATGGAGCGGAAGGCCGGTATCACATGTTTCGCAAACATATGCTGCGACTTGATGCTCTTCCAGTGCTCGAGACCGCCGAAATTTGATACGATCGCCAATTCCCCGATTCCGCCCTTGGCTTCGAGCGCTTTTACCTGTGCAATCACTTTGTCGGGTGTTCCGATGAACCCGATCTCCTGCTCCACAATTTGCTCGTAGGTAAGCTTGGTGAGCGACTCCAGCGCTCCGCTGGCATAAAAGCCATAGCCTTTTTCCCGTAATTCTTTTTTCTTCGTCTCGCTCTGGATCGATTCCACCGGCGAAGCGTTGAACGCAAGAAAATTATGGATTGCCTGCTCGATCTCCTTGCGAATGACTTTCTCGTCATCGTCAATGTAGACCGGCCGTATGTACACGATGTCGGGTTGATGACCGTGATCGGCACACGCCTTCTTGTAAATGTTCAGCGGCGACTCCAGCACCTTCCACGGCAGCAAGGGCGGCACGAAGATACCCCAACCCTTCTCGCCTGCCATCTGGTATGTGATGTCACTGGTTCCGCCGGTGTAGAACTTGGGATGCGGTTTCTGCAAGGGTTTCGGCACCACACTCACATCCTGGACTTTGTAATACTCGCCGTCGTAGGAAAACTTCTCTTGTGTGAACGCGAGTTCCAGGATGTCAATGGCCTCGTTGTAACGGGGGCGGCTCTCTTCCAGCGGCAGGGCTGAAGGACCGAACAACCAGGCATGTCCGCGCCCTAAACCGCATTCCAACCTGCCGTTGGTCAAGATGTCGGTCTCGGCAATCATGCCGGCAAGACGCATCGGATTCTCCAGCGGCAGCGTATGCAACGCCGTACGGAAGCGGATCCGGTTGGTGCGCTGCGCTGCAGCCGCAAACATGGCCAGGGGATTGGCGGATATCGAAAACTTCTGGAAGAAGTGATGATCGATCACCGAGTACACATCGAATCCGCAGTCGTCTGCGTGCTCGATCTGCCGCATGATCTCCCAGGTCAGGTCGTAGTACGACTTTCCCGGCGGGGTCTGCATTTCACAATAGATGCCGAATCGCATAAGGGCCTCGAAGCTTATCTGGGTTCGTTGTCTACTCTTCCAATGTCACGGTAATTCCCGCGGAAAAACAGCAGCGGGTCCCCCTGCCGCACCACCACGTCCTCCACTTCGGCGATAAAAATGGTGTGGTCCCCGGCATCCTGGGCGGTGTGCAGGCGGCACTCCAGGTATGCCAGAGCCCCATGCAAAACGGGCGTGCCGTGGGCGGTGCGGTCGAAGCGGGCTCCCGCTTCTTCCTCGGCGTGCTCGTGAGTTCGCGCCGGCTTTGCATAGTATTGCGAGATGGCCTGTTGATCGCTCGCCAGCACGTTCACTCCAAAACGCTTTTTGGCCTGCAAATGGGCGTGAGTTTTTGCCTTGTGGTCCACGCAAACCAGCACCAGTTGCGGATCCAACGACACCGAAGTGAACGCATTAGCAGTCATTCCGTGAATCTCGCCTTCATAGTCCACTGTGATGACCGTAACTCCAGTCGCGAAACATCCCAATGCCTTTCGGAACTCTGCCTGGGTGACACTCATAGGAGGGTGAGCCCTTGGCAATCTTAGTCGAATTGCCGGCGGAACGGGCGAACCCGCTCCGCCCGGCAAACACTACCAGGTGAATTTCAGAGCCAGCTGAATCTGCCGCGGGTTGAAGATGGAACGCGGCGTTCCATAGGCTGCATTAGGCGATCCTTCACGATTTCCCGATGGCGTCAGAGGGCATCCCACTGCCGCCAGCTGCGCCGCTCCACTCACGAACGGACAGAAATCAGCAGCGCCATATGCGGTGTTGAAGAAATGCACGTTCAGCGTATTCAGAAGATTGAAACCTTCCGCCAGCGCCTCCAGGTGCATCTTCTCGGTGATTGCAAAAGTCCGGGAGAGCCGCATGTCCACGCTCTGATAACCGTCCCCTTTGAACGTGTTGCGCGGCTCAATGCCTACGCGGTCGTTGTTGCCGAAAATGTCGCCGTTTACGTCCGAGCCGGCAAACTTGGTGAAGTAATGTGGCGACTCCAGAGTCACGATGGTGCCTAGCTGCCACCCGTTTAGGAACACGTTCTTGTGTTCCGGCCCATAGATCGTGGCATTGGCGACAAAGCGATTGTTCACGCTGTCGGAGGAGATTGCCCGCTCTTTATTGAAACAGCAGCTGTCTTGCGGAATCAGCACAAAGCTGGGATTCGGTCCATTGTCGATACCCTTGGACCACGTATAGCTCACCCCGAATCCCACGTGATGGCTGGTGCGCTTGTTGAAATTCACCAGCAGGCCATCCCATTGCGAATCCCACTTGGAGTCGGCCTCAAAGTAGACCGCGATATTCGGCTGAACCGTGCCGGGGAAATTCGAAGGAACCCCGCAACCCGGTGTCGGGAACGGAACGTGATAATCGTTCTTTGGTCCGACCCCTCCTTCAGAGCTGTGCCGAGTGACCTGGCAGAATGCCGACGGCTGATTCACGTTATAGAAGCTGCCGAGGTGCACGCCTCGCACATGGAGCCCGGTAACGTCGAGCACGGCATCCTTGAAGGGTTGCACCTCAAATCCAAAACTCGCCTGTACTCCGTAAGGTGGCTTGTGATCTCTGGCAAAGCGCACGATCACCGAGTCCCCGAAGAAGCCACATGTCGAAAGGAATCCGTTCGGGCAAAACCCCGCCGGCGTGGCATCCGGGTAGAGGCCATTGAGCAACAGGCTATTCAAAGCAAAGTTATTCAGACTGGGAGCGCTGGCAAAGGCAAACAGTCTCGTCTTGGCATTGAGCGTGTCTTCCTTGTTCTCGCGCCCCGGGAAGGCCCCGATCGTTCCCCCGCAAGAAGGAATCTGGCACATCAGCAGGGGGGAAGGAATGGTGCCGTGGAACAGTCCCGCGCCCGCGCGAATCACAAGGCCGCTATGCCCACCCGGCGCCCACGAAAAGCCGGCCCGCGGATCAAAATTCTTGGTCACGTTATTCAGCGCGGCGCTCGGCCAGGTTTCACCTTCCCAGCGCAGACCATAGTTCAGCGTGAAGTTCTGGGTGACGCGCCATTTGTCCTGGATGTAGAGACCCTCGTAGGTGTGCCCCAATTCCCCTTTTGCCTGGTTGCGTATCGCGGACGAAATTGCTCCGCCCTGGTACACGCTGGTTGCGATGCTGGGCTCGGTGAAATTTGAGGCGGCGTCAAAGCGCTCCATGAACAGCACAAAAGGGTGCGGACACAGCGCAAAACCGCAGCCGGTCACCACCCCATCGTTTCCGAGGAACGCCCCGATATTGGCGAAGTCCGCTTCAAAGGGATAAAAAAGCGGAAACGACTCCGTCGTGTTCACGTGGTTGAAATCACCGCCAAAATTCAAGGTGTGGTTGCCCCAGGTTTTGGTGACGTCATCCACAATCTCGAACCGGCCCTCCTCGTAGAAGTCAGGATTGCCGCGGTTTACACCCGCCGTGAATACGTTTGAAACTTCCAGGTGCGGCTGGGTGCTGGTGGTCGGAAAGTCGAAGAAGCGGTGCGCGTACTGGACCCGGGCTTCGTTCACAAGGGACGAGGAGAATACCGAAACCAGATTGCCCACGATGGATTGGTCCCGGAAGGTGTTGTTCTTGAAGCCCGAGGGCAGGTCGAATCCATCGTTCAGAGGCGAAAGATTGGTCGAGCGCTGGTCGTTGAAGAAATAGCGCACAAACACAGTCTGCTTCTGGCTGAAATTATGGTCGAGCTTGCCCGTGAAATTGTCGTAGTTGATATCACGGTTCACGTGCAGGTTCTCTGCCGGCAGGCCAAACACGGTCGTCTTCACGGTATTGATCGCCGTTAAATTATTGAGCACCGCCGAGTTGTAAAACGGCGACTCCACGTGACGCTGGCCTTCGTAGTTGGCAAAGTAAAAAGTCTTGTCTTTGATGATCGGTCCGCCGACGGTCGCGCCAAACTGGTTCTGCCGCAGCTTATTGAATCCCTGTCCGGCCAGTGGGCTCTTCGCATCCATGGCGTCGTTTCGAAAATACTCGTACACCGAGCCGTGGAAGGTGTTGGACCCGCTCTTGGTGATGATGTTTACGATGCCGCCTACCGCGCGCCCGAACTCACTGCTGTAGTCGCTATTGATGACCCTGAATTCCTGTACTGCATCCTGGGACGGAGTGGTCTTCTGGATGCCCGACGCGGTGGACATATTGTCGGCGCCATCGATGGCCACGAAGTTGTAATGGATATTCTGTCCGGCAAAGGAGAGCTTGGTCACGGGTTCGATAATCACGTCGGTGCTGCCTGAAGTGGTATCTCCGATCGTGACCCCCGGCGCCAACAGGGCAAAGTCGATGAATTGCCGCCCGTTCACCGGCAACTGATCGATCTTCTGTTCGTCTATGACCGAACTGATCATGGTGCGCGTCGGCTCCGCGACTTCCCCGACGTCCTGCACGGTAACTTCCTGCGCGACTTGCCCAACCGCAAGGTTGAAGTCCAGGTTGCCGCTTCCGCCGATATCCAGGTGAATCTTCTTCACTTGCTTTTGGAACCCGGTCTTGTCGGCTGTGACGGTATAGTCGCCCACAGGAAGTAATGGAATCTGGTAATCGCCGGTGGCGGTTGCGGTGACGGTTCGCGACACTCCGGTAGCGGAATTTACCACCGATACCGTCGCCTCGGAGATCGCCGCCCCGGTCTTGTCATAGACGCGGCCTTGAATCGTCGCCGACACGCCTTGGCCGTGGAGCGGCAGCGCCAACCCCAACAACCCCAGCCACAACAAGCACACTAGCTCGCGCATGCCACCTTTCCTTCTTCCAGTGTAGGGCTGCATCTCTTGCCTCCTCCCCTTTCTCAACGTCGTTAACCTACGGACTTCGGGAACTTCTTCCAGCCTTGCCCAACCATGACGCTTGTCAGTCTCGCTTCGGAATCGTCCAAGTGCTGCGACAGCAGGGCCGCACATTGTTTGAGCTTGCCCGCGGTCAGAAGCTGATAGATCTTCCGGTGCACCGGAATCAGCCGCCCGGGATCGTCGTGGCTACGGTCCACCAGCACCATACCCATCCGCACTTCTGCGATTAGTTTCTGGTAAAAGGATTCCAGCCGTTCATTCTGTAAGAACCGGATCAGCAGGCTGTGAAATTGCAGGTCATAGCTCACAGCCTGCAACCAGTCCTTTTCGCTTACCGATTGCTCATAGCCCTCGAGGGCGGCTTTCAATTCGGGTAGAACGCCGTCCCTGCTGCCTCTGGCCGCGAGGACGGCAGGAATCTCGAGCATCCGCCGCAGGTGATAGATCTCTTGTACGTCTTTTGGGGAGAGCTGCGAGACCGCCACCCCGCGGTGGATGCTCCGTTTCAGCAGGCCTTCCAGCGACAGGATGCGGGTCGCCTCCCGCACCGTGTTGCGCGACACTCCCAGGGATGCCGCAAGAGGAACCTCTTGCAGCGCGTGGCCGGGCCGCAATTCACCGCTGAGGATTTTTTGCCGCAGCACTGACGCAACCTGATCGGCTACGCTGACGCGGTGGATCTGGGAGCGTTCCATTTTCGAAGCAAAGGCAGAGCTGAATTGCGCGGCATTTTCCTCTGGATTGTTCACAATGTCAAGTGTTGAACAATTCAA
>Ga0070741_10005292_pt1 | contig 28801 bp, 22 predicted proteins | sample Coa_R1_4_FD_66440 | JGI IMG/M metagenome (GOLD analysis project Ga0070741, IMG submission 66440) | Surface soil microbial communities from Centralia Pennsylvania, which are recovering from an underground coalmine fire - Coalmine... | ecosystem: Environmental > Terrestrial > Soil > Unclassified ... | reverse complement strand
TGCGGCGAATAACGGAGGATGCGCTCGGGCAGCCGCGCCGACTGGATCTCCTCGCCCGCCTCCAGCGCCACCGCCCGCTCGATCGTGTTCTCCAGCTCCCGCACGTTACCCGGCCAGTCGTACTCCTCCAGGTACTTCATCACCTCCGCCGCGCACTGCTTGACCGGCCTCCCCGACTGCCCCGCGAACTTCCCCAGGAAGTGCTGCACCAGCTCCGGGATGTCCTCCCGCCGCTCGCGCAACGGCGGCAACTCGAGCGGGATCACCGACACCCGGTAATACAGGTCCTCGCGGAACTCTCCCGCCCGCACCATCTTCTCCAGATTGCGGTTCGTCGCCGCGATGATCCGCGTGTCGACAGCGATCTCCTCGGTCCCGCCGACGCGCCTGATCCGGCGCTCCTGCAAGACGCGCAGCAGCTTGACCTGCATCGCCGGCGTCATCTCGCCGATCTCGTCGAGAAAAATCGTCCCCGCGTCGGCCGCCTCGAACAGCCCCTTGCGGTTGGTCTGCGCGCCGGTGAACGCCCCCTTGACGTAGCCGAACAATTCACTCTCGAGCAGCGTCTCGGTGAAGGCGCCGCAGTTGACCGAGACGAACGGCCGCTCGCGCCGCGCGCTCAGGTTGTGGATGGCGCGGGCGACCAGTTCCTTGCCGGTCCCCGATTCGCCGTTGACCAGCACGGTCGAGAGGTTGGCGGCGACGGTCTCGATCATCTGGTAGACGGCCTGCATCATCGGGCTGCGGCCGATGATGTCGCCGAGCTGGCCGCGCCGGTGCAGTTCGCGCTTGAGCAAAGCGTTCTCCTCGCGGAGGCCGCGTTTTTCGAGGGCCTTGCGGACGATGAGCTTGAACTCGTCGACGTCGAAAGGCTTCTGGATGAAGTCGTCGGCGCCGAGTTTGAAGGCCTCTCGTGCGGTGTTGATGGTGGCGAAGGCGGTCATCATAATGACCATGGTGTCCGGCGACTGCTCGCGGACGGCCTTGAGGAGGTCAATGCCGGTCAGGTCCGGCATCTTCACGTCGGTGATGATCAGGTCAAAACTGTCCTTCTCCATCGCGGCCAGGGCTTCGCGGCCGCTCGCGGCGGAAGTGATCTGATGGCCTTCGCGTTTGAAGACCAGTTCCAGCAATTCGCGCATGCTGAGTTCGTCGTCGGTAATCAGTATTTTTGCCATGCTCAGTTACTTCACCGTGATTTTCGGTAGTCCCCATCACCCCGAGCGGTCAGTTGCCGCTCAATTCCCGGCAGACAGTGATGACTTTCTCAAACTCGGTTGATTTGTCGAAAAAGAAATCCGCCCCGGCACCCAGACACATCTCCCGGTACCGTTCGTAGCTGTTATTGGTCAGCATAATCACGCGCGACGCCAGATGCTCCTGCCTGATGGTGCGGAGGACATCAATCCCGCTGCCGCCGGGCATCTGGATGTCCAGAATCACCACGTCCGGTTTCAGCTCCCGGATGGCCAGGGTCGCATCGCCGGCGGTCCCGGCCTCACCCACGATTTCGACTTCCGGCAGCTCAAGGAGCAGTTCGGTCAGCCGCTCACGCACGATGACCGAGTCATCCGCAATGAAGATCCTCATCTCTTCGGCCCCCTCTTCTCCGGCATCTTTCCGCACATCCGAGGGCCACGCGAATTGCTCAACGCCGGACTTATACATTCCAACTCTCCAGGGTAAGGTACAGTTGCTCTTCCGGTTCGTGACTGGTCATTCAATCGCGGCCTGAAAGGAGGCCAGGCCGCGCAGTGGTCCGAAATCAGCCCGCGGCCTCATTACAGTCCGTGATGAGGAGGCCGTCGGGGTCGAGTGCCGCGTTCAGCAGCACTGGTTTTCATTCTCTTTGTGATCAGCCTCGTCGTGGAACCTGACGCACCAGACGGCGATCAGAAAGACCGTACAGATAATCATCCCCGCAATGGTCATCAGGAAAGCTCCTTTCGACCTCTGTGCGGACACTGCCCGATTTGGTGAGAAACCATCTTTTCTTCGCTTTGCAAGGTGGGGCGGGAAGGCACGGACAGGATACCCGAGACGGCCGGGCGAAAACTATCAGACACAGACTCTTTTTCTTGTCAGTGTTTGTCCTACAAGGGCAGTGGGGGCGCCAGGGCTGTCTCAGGCGACTGAAGCTGCATAAACGGGCGTGCCGCCCCTGCAACCACTTCAGGGGACGAGCTTCTGCTGGATCGCGTAATGGATCAATTCGGCGTTGCTCGCCAGGCGCATCTTCTCCAGAATCCGGGTCCGGTAAGTGCTGATCGTCTTGACACTGAGCGAGAGCTGGGTGGCGATCTCGCCGACCGTTTTGCCGGAAGCGAGCAGGGAGAAGACCTGGAATTCGCGGTCCGAGAGCGTCTCGTGCGGCGCCCTGTCGCCCTCCGTGCCCAGGGCGGTGACCAGATTTTCGGCCAGCGAAGCGCTGACATACTTCCGGCCTGCGACGACCGTCCTGATGGCTTTGACCAGTTCCTCGGGCGCGCTCTCCTTGTTCAGGTAACCGGCCGCGCCGGCCTTGAGGGCGCGACGCGCGTACTGCTCTTCGGAATGGACGCTCAGGATGAGGACCGGCAGCCGGGGGTGTTCGTGTTTCAGCTCACCCAGTATCTCGAGGCCGCCCCGGCCCGGCATGGAGATGTCGAGGACGACGACATCCCACTCCCCGAGCCGCACCAGACTGAGGACTTCGCTGGCATTCTGCGCCTCGCCGATCACCGGCTGGTCGAACTGCTCGGCGACGATCTGTTTCAGACCCCGCCTCACCACCGCATGGTCATCCGCGATGAGAATCCTGATCACTATTTATCCCCCTCGGGCCGCCTGCTTTTCGAGCGGCAGCCTGACAGTCACCGTGGTCCCCTGCCCCTGCTCGCCGCTGATCTGAAGTTCCCCGCCAAAGACCAGGGCGCGTTCGCGCATCCCGACGATCCCGAGCGACTCGGGCCTCGCCAGTTCATTCGAGGTCACGCCCCGGCCGTTATCCCGGACGCTGAGGACGAGGTGGTTGTCTTTCCTTTCAATCGTGATGCTGACCTTGGTCGCCTGCGCGTGGCGGATGACGTTGGTCAGCGTCTCCTGACAGATGCGGAAGACGGCGGTCTCGCGGTGACGATCCAGCCGCGAGTCGTCGAGCCCCGACGTGAATTCGCAGGCGATCCCCGAACGCTTCTGAAAGTCCTGCGCCAGCCATTCGATGGCGGCGTTGAGCCCGAAGTCATCAAGCACGCCCGGCCTCAGTTCGGTGGCGATCCGGCGCACGGACTGGATCGTCGAGTTGATGAGCTGGCGCATCCCGGCGCACTTTTCCAGCATGGGCATTTCGCCGGGCGGGAGCCGGCAGGCCAGCCACGCGAGGTCAATCTTGAGGCCGGTCATCGCGCCGCCCAGTTCGTCGTGAATCTCGCGGGCGATCCGCGTGCGCTCCTCTTCGCGGACGAATTGCAGGCGCACGGCCAGGTTACGCAACTGCTCCTGCGACGCCCTGAGCTGCTCAAGTGCCGCCCGGCGCTCAGTGATATCGCGATTGACCCCGATCCTGGCGACCGTCCGGCCCTGCTCGTCCTGGAGCAGCACCACCACCGTCTCGCACCAGCCCGTTGACCCGTCCTTGCGGACAAAGTTGACCTCCCCGACCCAGCGGCCCTGACTGTTCATCTGTTCCTTGAACGAACGCGCGAGCCGCTCGCGGTCCTCAGGCTTCTGGACGATGCTGGGGTTGAGCCCCAGCACTTCTGCTTTGGTGTAGCCAAACATCCTTTCGGCGGCCGGATTCCAGTCCACGATCCGGCGGTTAAGGTCGGCAACGATGATCGCATCGGTCAGGTTCTCAAAAATCAGCGCCTGCCGCCGCAATTCCGCCTCCGCCTTCATCCGCGCCGTGATGTCGCGCAGGATCACCGTATAAAACTTCCGGCCCGCACTCTCGATCTGCGAGACCGAGGCTTCAATCGGAAACTCCTCGCCGCTGGTGCGCAGGCCGCGCAACGAATTCAGCTCACCCATGTACCGGGCCGTCACGTCCGTCCGGTCAGAACGAGTGCCGTCTTCGGCACGCGCCGCATCGAACCTTTCGGGGATGAAGCGGTCGAGTTTCTGCCCGAGCGCCTCGCCGGCGGAACAGAGGAAGAGCCGCTCGGCGGCGGCGTTGAAGAGCAGGATGTGTTGCTGGTCGTCAACCGTGATGATGGCATCCATCGCCGTATTGACGATCCCGGAGAGGCGGGCCCGGCTCTCGAGCAGCGCCTTCTCGACCTGCCGGCGCTGCGTGGTGTCGGTGATGGCGCCGGCCATCCGCACCGGGACGCCCGACTCGTCCCAGACCGCCTGCCCGCGCGCCCGGAACCAGCGGTACTCCCCGCCCTTCGTCCGCAGCCGGTACTCGATGTCATACGGCACGCGCTGCTCGAGGTGCTGGATCACCCGCCCGAGTACGCGGTCGCGGTCGTCCGGGTGAAGGAGCGAGACCCAGGTGTCCTGCGACTGCGGCAGTTCGTGCGGCTCGTAGCCGAGCAGTTCCCACCAGCGGTCCGAGAAGTAATCCTGTCCGGTCACCAGATTCGAATCCCAGATGCCGTCGTTGGTCCCGAGCGCCGCCAGCGCGAACCGCTCCTCGCTGGCGCGCAGCGCCTCTTCCGCGCGTTTGCGCTGGGTGATGTCGCGGCACAGGCCGAGGATTCGCGGCCCCTCCGGGGAATCAATCACTGAGGCGTTGATTTCGATGTGCCGTTCCACGCCGTCTTGGCCCGCGTAGTCAATTTCGAGGTTCCTGACCATCCCCCGCCGGGCGCACTTTTCCACTTCCTTTGAATTGCGTTCGAGGTCGTGCTGGGCCGTCCATTCAAAGACCTGTCGCCCGCGAATTTCTGCGAGCGTCTCGTGCCCCGTCAGCCTGACGTATTCCGCGTTGGCATCAATCACCCGGCCCTCGGAGTCTATGATCACGTACCCTGTGTTGGTGGTCTCGATCAGCGTCCTGTATTGCTCCTCGCTCTGCCTGAGCGCCTCTTCGGTCCGCCGGCGTTCGGCGATTTCAGTCCGCAGCCCGATATTGGCCTTCGCCAGCTCATCCGTGCGCTCCCTCACCCGGCTCTCCAGCGCGTCGTACGCCTGCTGCAATTCCTGCCTCGCCCGGTCCCGCTCGGCGAGGCTGCGCCGGATTAACAGGACGGAGAGCGTGACCAGCACGAGCGCGAGCAGGCTCCCGAGGGCGATCATGTAAATGTGCGCGCGCGCGCGGGCCTTGAACTCGCTTTCCCGCTGCTCAGGCAGCGTCTGTTGCTCGCGCGCCAGGGCGTCGAGTTCCTGGCGAATCCTGTCCATCACCGCCCTGCTGCTGACCACCCTGCCCGGCGCAGCTTCCCTCCGATCCCTGTATAGCGCGATCACCCCTTTCGCCAGCGTCGTATTTTCCGCCAGCAGCAGCGGCTCAGGCAGATTCAGCCGCTGCTGGCGGGGGTTACCTGCCAGCAGCTCCCGGAGTTCTCTGAACCGGAGTCTGAGCGGCTCTTCCGCCGCGCGATACGACTCCCGAAAGCGTTCATCCCCGGTGATGATGAAACCATGCTGCCCGGCCTCGGTATCCACCAGCAGTGCCCGCAGAGATTCGATTGCGGACAGCGTCCGGTGAGCGTGCCTTCTCAGGTCGGCAGCTTTTGCCTGCTCCGTCGTACTCAGCAACGAAGCGACGCCGAAGACGCACAGGGTGAGCAATGCGACGCCGGGCCAGATGTTCATCTGTTTGCCCACAGACATCTCCAGCTCTCATTTCCGCGGGGCCACTTACGGATTGTGCGGCCGGTACCGGCACGAAACTGCGCTTCCGGATGCGAAGCAGTATCTGCGCAGGAGACTCTCTTCCCAAGGGTCATTCCGGCGAGAGTCTGTCGGGTGAAGCACGACCGGCGCCCGCATCGCGTCATCCGATTGCGGTACGAACAGACCCGGGCGGCGGCGCCAGACACTTACTTTCCAGCATAGCTCCCATTTTGCGTCTGAAGGCCAGCAGCCATCATCATTTCGACGCCGGCAGCCCCTGCCTCCCGCCGCCTGTCGGCGGTGTTCTCGAGGGACGGTCTTCAACCTGTGACCGTCACTGCCGGGATAATGCGCCTTCAGTACCACTTACCTTTTGAAGAATCTCCCTGGTCCGATGGCTGAAATTCCTGTTCCGGGGGTCTCGGGGAATGATCAGTAATAAATGGCCGAAGACTGTCGTTATGTTACGCCCCAAAACCGGCTGAGGCAAAACGCGATATTTGCCTGTACTCTGAACATCTCGTGGATGTGGGGCCGCCCGGGATTCTTATGCCCCGGCGCTGTTTCTGCTCTGACCCTCCTGGGGGGAGTTGTCAGAATGATGATCAGAGCTGAGAAGTGGTTTTGATCATGCTCTGAATGAAGCAGCAAAGCAAATCAGAACCGGCTGATCGGGAATTGTCCCGGGAACTATCGTTTCTTGAACGCCCTGACCTCGATGCCGTGCGTGCGCACCATCCGGTCAACCGTGTTGCGGTCAACGCCCAGCACCCGCGCCGCCTCACGCTTATTGCCGCGCGTGGCAGTCAGCACCCTGAGCAGGTGCTGACGTTCCATCTCATGCATCGTACAAAGCATGCCGCCCGCCGCGGACGAGTGATCGGATGGCGCGGCCTCATTACCGAGAATCTCGGCGGGCAGGTCGCTTTCGCTGATGACGCCGGTCGTGCTGAAGGCGGCCAGCCCCTGGACGGTGTTCTGCAACTGGCGGACGTTACCCGGCCAGCTGTAGTTGACGAGCCGGTCCAGGGCCGCCGGAGTGAATTCAACCGTGCGATTCCTGTTTTCGGCGGACCTGCCGAGAAAGCGCGTGATCAGACGCGGAATGTCTTCCCGCCGTTCCCTGAGCGGCGGGACCTTCAGCACCACGGCATTGATCCGGTAGAGCAGGTCCTGACGAAAGTGCCCCTCTTTAGTCGCCTGCTTCAGATCGCGATTCGACGCCGTCACGACGCGGACGTTGACGCGGACGCTGCGGCTGGAGCCGACCGGCTTGATCTCGCCCTCCTGCAGCACCCGCAGCAGTTTGACCTGGAAGGCCGGACTCGTCTCGCCGATCTCGTCAAGGAAGACTGTCCCGCCGTCGGCCTCCTCAAAGAGTCCGGCGTGGGCCGCCATCGCGCCCGTAAAGGCCCCGCGCTGGTGCCCGAACAACTCCGATTCGAGCAGCGTCTCGGTCAGCGCACCGCAGTTGAGCGCCACAAACGGGCGGCTCGCACACGCGCTGAAGCGGTGAATCGTCCGCGCGATCAGCTCCTTGCCAGTGCCCGACTCGCCGTAAATAGTGACCGGGAGACTGGTCCCCGCCACGCGCGTCATCTGCTTGAACAACTCGATCATCGCCGGGCTTGAGCCGACGATCTCGCCATCGGTCTCATTCCCCGCGTCCGCCGCCGGCCCGGGTTTGAAGAAATACTTTTCCTCGAGCGACTGGATCAGGCTCTCGATCCGTTCGAGCGTGAAAGGCTTGGAGATGAAATCCACCGCCCCGCCCTGCGCCGCCCGCCGGACTGAATCGAGGTTGCCGTAACTGGTCATCAACACGATCTCGGCGGCGCTTTGCAGCTCTTTTTTCAGGGCATCGAGGACGCCGAAACCGTTCATGCCCTCCATATTGATGTCGCACAGGACCAGATCGGGTGAGAGTGATTTGGCCAGTTTGATTGCTTCGAGCCCGTCCCCCGCGGAGTAGACTTCGTACCTGTCGGCAAGCGCTTTGGTGAGCATCTTGCGGATTAACTCTTCATCGTCAACGACGAGGATCTTGATAGACATGAAACTGAACGGGGGCAGAAAAAAATCGGAACACTTCGGGGCGGGCGAGCCAGGATTGGCTCGCCATTCTATGCGAAGCCCTGGGAATCGGCAAGACTTTACCTGGCCCGTGTGTGCCCTGTCAGAAAGCTGTTCCGATTAATTCTCCCGTTGACCGGATGTGATCTGTCATGCGTCCGTCACCGCTGTAACCAATATCCGCTCTGGCGCGCCTGACGTGCTGAGGGGCGTGACAGGGCGCGGTCCGACTCAGATCCTCCGTGCTTCGCGCGCGTCGGTGAAGAGGAAGGCGGCGGAGTCATCACACCGGCCATTCCCCGCCGATAAACTGCAGGCACAGGCGCACGAGGCCGTCCTCTTTCAGGTAACGATTCGTCACCGCGGCCAGACTCTCAAACCCGCTCTCGACAGCCATCACCCTCACCAGGTCGAAATCCACGGCGGGCGGCTGGACGCAGACCCGCACACCGCCTCGGCTGACGTCTTCGGTCCGCCCGCCGCCCTGCTCGACCACTTTCAGTTCGCTATTGAGGTACTGGAGCCAGACCGGCTCAGACCGGAGCCCGCGGCGCGCGCGCCGGCGGCCGGGGCCCTTCCACTCCGCGGCCCGGAAGAGCGCCCACGGGGTGTCGGCGTAACGCGGCGGCGGATTCTCGCCCAGGAATTCGAGGCCGACGACACGCTTCCCTTCCTTTGGGGGTTCGACGCGCCGGACCAGCGCGTAGACCTTGTAGCCGGGGTCGGCGTGCCCGTGCTGGCGCATCTGCAAGGGAAGCGGCAGCATCAGCTGGACCACCTGACCGTGCCGGACTTTCCTGTCAAGGCACAGCCTCACCCCTGCGCGACTGACGTTGAGGGAGTAGGTCATCTCAACCCACTGGCCGCTCCTGCGGTCGTGGCCCGTGACGCGCACCGGGAGGTTGAGGCCCGACCGCGGGCACCTGCGGCGATTCTTATTGGCCGAACATTCCGGCTCCGCGGTTGAGACTTCAGAGAGTTGAGTCGCTGCGTCCATCTTGCTCAAGGCGCCACCTCGGAAAAATGAAAATGTAACAGTTGCGGGATGAAGTTCGGATCAGAGCCCCAACGGCAATCCCTCGGAGCCCGGAGCGGGGCTATTGAAATAATAAAATGTGCCGACTTTATGACAGCGCCGTAGCGAGCGTACGCCTCCCCGCCCGCTTCACTCAACCGCGAGTGCGTTCGCGGCGATGCCGCCGTGAGAACGAATTGGTGGTGGATCAATCAGGAGAGATAACGGAACAAGCGTGAATATCGAAACAGACGGAAGAAGACCTGCGCACCTGAAGGCATTCCTGATTCAATCCTGCTCCAGGTTCAACTCACGCTCGTGGCAGTTCCGTGGGAGCGCAGGGCTGGATTATCCGGCCCCGTTTCGCCTATATTGTCCGGCGCGCCCCCCTGACCACACAGGAAGACCAATGGATAATGACCTCGTCCTGGTTGTTGATGATGATGAGGGTGTCCTGCGACTACTGAAAATACTCATCAGCAGCGGCGGCTACGACGTCATCACCGCCGCTGACGGCGCCGCCGCGGTGCGGCAGCTTGAGCAGTTCCGCCCGTCGCTGATCCTCACCGACATCAGGATGCCTGTCATGGATGGAATCAAACTCATCCGTCATGTCAGAAGGACTCCCGGGCTGATGAACATCCCGGTCGTGGCAATGTCGGGGGCCGGGAACGAAGGTCTCGTTGACGCGATGGCCGCCGGCGCAACCTTCACCGTCGGCAAGCCGCTGGACTTTGATAAGCTCGTCGAACTGGTGGGGCAGTACGCATCACCCCGCAAATCCGGCCCTGACCAGAACTGAAAAAAATCTAAGGGAAGCGGGGCGGTCATCAGACTGCTCCAGTAACGACAGGAGAGGTTACACGTGAGGGATGTCTTCTCTCCCGAGCGCCAGCCGCACGACGTCGGCGATCACCCGCGGCTCGAACGGCTTTCTCATCACCACGGTGGCGCCGGACCTGGCGGCTGATTCCAGGTGAGGGCCGCTGAAGGCGGAGGTCGCCACAATCGGCACGTCAGCCGGTTCGGGCATTCCCCTGACGCGGCGGATCAGTTCCACCCCGTCAATCCCGGGCATCATCAGGTCAACCAGCAACACGTCAGGCCGGGCGTGTTCCAGGGCTTCATGCGCCTCCCCGCCGTCGGCAGTCTTCTCCACCTCAAAGCCCTCCTGCGAGAGGATGAGTGAAAATAATTCTCTCGTGTCCTGATGGTCTTCAGCGAAGAGTACAAGACTTCTCTTCATTCCACACCCCGTGCCAGGTGAATGATGACGGACCGCAGAATATGCAGAATATAAAGATAAAGGGGAATGCCCGATATACTACCAGAATCCCATCGGAAGCGGGATCGAAATAACGGGTCGAGCCCGGGGAAGGCGCAATTTTTAAGACAGTCCGGGGAAGGGGTCGTGTCAGCCCGGCGCGCTTCTGCCTGACTCCGTCAACCTGTTATACTGCGCCTTGCCATCAAGCGTGAAGGCGAGCCGGGACGGAACCCTGGAGTCCCTGACGCGGGAACCCCGGGGGTGGGGGTCTGTCATCATTCAAAGTGATACTCACTGGCGACATCCAACACCGGTCACCAGCCGAAATCTCAAACCCTGCTCCGTGCCGCCCGTCGCCCTTCGTGCCCGGGATCTCAAAGAGAGACCTGGATCGGCAACAGTACGCCAGCCCCTGCCCCGCAAAGCGACGAACCTGCCGCAACCGAAACAGCGGTTGACGGCGGGTCAGCATAACCGGAAGAAGAAAGGTGGGAAAAGCCGATGGAGGTCCGATTGAAAAGTATAGATCGCTCACACGCAATTTTTATCCTCGCAGGCAGCAGCAGTCAGTATACGGCGGCGCGCCAGAGACTGAATCTTACACCTCGTGAGGCTTTCTGGTTGACGCGGCCCTCAGACCTGAAAGACTTGCATTCCCCGAAGGTTTATCGCTTCGGCTCCTGGCAGGTTCTCCCGCGGATTCACGACATCGAGGAAGCGCTGGCGGCGGCTGAAGCTGAAATCGTTGACCTGCCGGGATGAAGGCGAGCCAGGCTCCGGCATCATTTACGAAGCTCATCCGGCCCGGCCTCACCGGTCAGCCCTGATCGCCTGCCATTCGTTGATCACCCTGAAATCCGGATCATCTACAGTCGGCCCGGGTGTCTTCTCCCCCCGCAGCACAGACAGGGCCCAGTCTGGCAGCGGGCTGCCGGGCTCCTTTGATTTCCAGTCGCTCAGCAGCTTTTCGCTCTCGGCTTGTCTGCCGAGCTTTTGCAATGCGAGGGCCGTGAGCAGCGCCCTCACGCCGTACCTTTTACGGCTGAAGTTGACGATCCTGTTCAGCACTGTCACGGCCTCACTCCGCCGGTTCAATTTTTCGAGGCTGACGGCTTCCAGCCAGTCCTCCAGCCTTTCGTCAGCGTCTTCCGGATACGGCTTGCCGGCCCCCAGATTTTCCGGCCACCGCCTCGCCGCCGCGACGAATCGCAATGCCGGCGCGTAGTCTCCGGCCTTCATCCGTTCGAGCGCCAGCATCAGCTGCGCCTCCCGGTACAAGCGGATTCCGTCGGTCGCACCTTCGTAAGGGAGGATGGTGATTTTCGCCAGCAGGTCGGCCGCCTGCCTGAACTGTTCGTTGAGCAGCAGCGCCTTCGCGTAGAGCGCGCCCAGCTGGTAATTGTCGGGGGCCTGCTCGTAATACTTCTTCGCCACCTGCAATGCCTGATCCGGTCGTCGATCCTTGTCGCGGACGTAGTAATCAACCAGCATCTTTCCGTAACGCCACTCTTTGCCGTCGAGCTTCGCCGCCCGCGACAGATCGTCCAGCGGATTTTCGTTCAGCAAGGCCGCACGGGCGGCATAAAAAGGCGCGTAATCCGGAGTCGAGCCGCAGCTTCTGAGCAGTTCCTTCGCCTTCGCCTGATCGTTCCGGCTCCAGTAAATCAGCGCCAGGTAATATTTCGGCTGCCAGGCGGAGTCATGCTCAATCGCCCATTTCAGGACCTCCGCCGTTTCCGCGCGGAACGGGAAGACGAGGTGCGGCGAGGTCGCGCCGGCCCTTTGAAGGAATGAGGCCGCGGTTGAATCCCCCGCCCTGCCCTTCAGGAACGCGAGCCAGTAAAGCACCTCGGGATTCTGCGGGGCCAGTCGCAGGACCTCTTCGCTCTCCTTCAAAAGCCCGAGGTCGTAATACCAGACCGCCAGCTCAAGAAAAGTCTCGTGCGGCATTTCGTTCCTGACGAGCGAAACGAATGCCTGCCGGCTGCCCGCGGTCTGCTCCCACAGGCTCCTTTCAAATCCGGCGAAGTGATTGAGCGGGTCAAAAGACAGGATCTGATCGAGCGCCTCGCGGGCTTTGCCCTCTCTGTTCTGCAGACGGTGGGCGATGGCGAGGAGTTGATACGCGTCGAGGTTGTAGCGGTTGAAATCCAGGGCCTTGTGCGCGTATTCAATCGCCCGCCCGAACTGCTTTTCGCGGAAATAAATTTTACTCAGTCCGGTATACGCCGCGCTGCGATATTCGACCGACATTGAAGCAATATCAAAACCATCTTTCGCATCAGCAGGTTTGCCCAGTCGCAGACTCGCCAGGCCGTAGCAGTAATTCGCCGCCGGATCGTAGGTGTCAATGCTGAGGGCCTTTTTCGCGTACTCGACCGCTTTCCCGTAGTTCAGATTGCCGTATTCAAGCATAGCCAGATCGGGGAGCGCGGGGGCAAAGTTCGGGTCTTTCCGCAGGCAGGCTTCGAGCTTCTCCTTTGCCGCGGCGTAATAACGCTGGCGGATGTCCTCTTTGCCCTGGAGGTAGAGTCCGTAAACCGAATTCCAGTCGAAATCCTTCGGCGATTCGAGCGGGCGGCTGAGTACGTCGGCGTCGGGGCTCGCCGAATATTCCAGCTTGTTGCCGCCCAGGCGGACGCGCAACCGATCCGGCTTCACCTCCGCACTGATCGTGTCAGCAAACGTTTCGAGAGGCCTGAGGGCGAGCTGTTTTGACCAGATGAGCCTGTCGCCTTCGAACACTTCCAGCTTGTCATTGATGGCTTGCGCGGGCGAGAAGTAAATCTTCAATTCGCCTTTTTCAGCTTTGACGTTGAGCGCCCCGTACTGGCTGGCTTTGACGAAGCCTTTCGTTCCTTTGACCGGGAACCAGTATTCAGTCCACCTGTCGGTCGCGTACGGCGCAAAGCCCCTGTGCTTGAACGGGGTGAAGGTGCTGCGATCCGCGGACTGATTAAAGAGTCGCCCCGACTGCACTTCAACATACTGGCCGTCGCTGTCGGTGAGCAGCTTCTCCCAGATCATACCTTGCGGCGAGAGGCCCCAGATCCATATCTTCTTCCCGGCCTTGTCGTCGTGCGTGGAATAGCGCGCCATCCCGAAATCCTCGTCGTGCCAGTAGCCGCCGAAGAAGTCTGTGTATTTGCCGAAGACGTGATACGACTTGTAGCCGCCAAAATTGTTCTGCTCGTAAAACGAAATGTCCCGGCCGTTCTCCCGATTGACGGGCCACGAGCCGTATTCGCCATCGTGCCCCAGGTAATGCGTGCCCGGGTAGATGAACTCGAGATTGCCGGCGGCTTTGATCCCCGCGTTCATCCACGTGTAGTAAGGCTCGTCGAGCGGCGTCGCGTTGTACCAGAAAGACGAGGTGGTGAAGTAAGCCTTGTCCGCGGGCAGGTTGATTTCCAGCCGCCACGGCGTGCGCGTCAGCAGGTCGAGGACGCCGATGAAGCAGCTCACGCTGCCGTCCTGGTTTTTGCGCACGAGGTAATCAACCGGCGTGGCGCAGTTGGGCGTGTGGCCGATGATGCCGTAATTGGCTTCGATCCCGCCGCTCGTCCACGGGCCGCGCATGGCTATGTCACGGAATTTGACGACGTGATTGTAGTAGATGAACGGCTTGCCCGTGGCTTTCTCAATCGCGGCCCAGATCTTCCCGCCGATTTCCGGCAGGATCATCACCCTGATGTAATCGTTCTCAAGTTCGACGACAGTCCACTCGCGGTTGACCGGGCGGTCGGTGTACATATCGTAACGATAGTAAGGGTAGATTTTGCCCACGACCGGGATGGGGTTAGGGTCGGAGTAGGGGTAAGTCGTGAAGACTTTTTTGTACTCCCTGATCGTCGCCGCGTTCTGCGCGGACGAGCAGACCGGAAGAAGGAAGAGATAAAGCGGAATGAGCGTCAGTAATCGTGACACGGTTCGCATACCAATACCTGCTCCACATTGATGTCTGGATCTGACAGTGATGAATGTTCCCAGCCCGGCCAGCATAACAGCAGCTTTCGGCGGATTGAAGCCCGCCGCCTCTGGCTAATGTTTCGACTTGATTCACCTTCTGGCGCGTAGCTTGCTGAATTTCGTGCCTGATGCTTGAGCGCGCGGCAAAAGTGTATTGCCGCTGGACAGGCGGCGTCTTCAGATAAAACAGGTGCGCAACATATATATTACGCAGTATGAATTCGGCGGCCCTTGTAAAAGCACCCATCTCACCAATCCCGATCTGGCTGCTATCCGAAGCCGGCGTGATCAGGCAAATCCCTCCGTGGACTCCGATGAGTCGTCTTGTTTTCGGCCCGGGTGTCGGATCGGGGCAACGGCAGCGGCTCTGACCGGATAATCAGGGTGATTATCTTCTGCCACGCCCGAACGTTCCCGATCTTCATAGAAGAAAGGAAATCCTGCGGTGGCAAGGTCGAATAACAGAAGGCATCTTCAAAACGAAGTCTTCCCTAAAGCCCCGACCGGGATCAGGGGGCTCGATGAAATTACCGGCGGCGGCCTGCCGAAAGGGCGCCCGACGCTCGTCTCGGGTTCCGCCGGCTGCGGGAAGACGATTCTGGCGATGGAATTCATCGTCCGCGGGGCGCAGGAGTTTGGCGAGCCGGGCGTCTTCATGTCGTTTGAGGAGACCTCCGCGGAGCTGACGCAGAATTTCCGGTCGCTCGGCTATGACCTTGACGATCTGGCCGCCCGCAAACTGCTCGCGCTCGATCACGTCCGCCTCGAACCCCGCGAGGTCGAGGAGACGGGCGAGTACGACCTGGAAGGACTGTTCGTCCGGCTCGCGCATGCGATTGAGACCGTCGGGGCGAAGCGCGTGGCGCTCGACACGATTGAGGCGCTCTTCTCCGGCCTCTCAGACGAGATGACCCTGCGCGCCGAATTGCGCCGCCTCTTCCGCTGGCTGAAGGAGCGCGGCGTCACGGCCGTGATCACCGCCGAACGGGGCGGCGGCGAGTTCACGCGGCGCGGGCTTGAGGAATACGTCTCGGACTGCGTGATCCTGCTCGACCACCGCGTGGACGACCAGATCACGACGCGGCGGATGCGCATCGTCAAGTACCGCGGCTCGACGCACGGCACGAACGAATACCCGTTCCTGATTGACGAGCAGGGCATCTCGGTGCTGCCGATCACTTCGCTCGGGCTCGAACACCCGGCGACGAATGAGCGGGTCCCGACAGGGATTGAGCAGCTCGACCAGATGTTCGGCGGCGAGGGGTATTACCGCGGGAGCAGCGTGCTGATCACGGGCACGGCGGGCACGGGCAAGACGAGCGTCGCGGCGAACTTCGTCAACGCCGCGTGCGCGCGCGGCGAGCGCGCCATCTACTTCTCGTTCGAGGAATCCGAGCAGCAGGTGCTGCGCAACATGCGCTCAATCGGGCTCGACCTGGGGCGGTGGGTGAGGAAGGGGCTGCTGCGCTTCTACCCGGCCCGCCCGACGCTGCACGGGCTGGAGAGGCACCTCGTGCTGATTCACAAGCTCGTGAGCGAGTTCGACCCGGGCGTCGTCGTGATTGACCCGATCACGAACCTCACCTCAGTCGGCGGCGAGAGCGAGGTGAGGTCGGCGCTGACGCGGCTCCTGGACTTCTTCAAGAGCCGGCAGATCACAGCGCTCTTCACGAGCCTCGCCCGCCATCACGACGACCCCGAACATTCCGAGGTCGGCGTCTCGTCGCTGATGGACACGTGGATTCTGCTCGACACGCTCGAAGGGAACGGCGAGCGCAACCGGGGCCTCTACATCCTCAAGTCGCGCGGCATGGCGCACTCGAATCAGATCCGCGAGTTCCAGCTGACCGACCGCGGCGTCCGCCTCGTTGATATTTACCTCGGCCCGGGGGGCGTGCTGGCGGGCGCGGCCCGGGCGGAACAGGAGGCCAGAGAGCGCTCCGCCCTGCTCACCCACCGCCAGAAGATCGAGCGCCGGCAGCGTGACCTTGAGCGCAAACGGAAGCTGATCGAGGCGCAGATCGCCGCCCTGCGCGCGGAGTTCGAGACGGAGCAGGATGACCTGCAAAAGATCATGGCCCAGGAGGAGGCCCGGGACGTACTCGCGCTCGACGCGCGGGCGGAAATGGCGCGGCTTCGCGGCGGCCGCCCGCGCGGTCAGCACTCTCACGGGGGAGAAAGCTATGGCGACCAGATCCAGGAAACAGCGAGTCGGCACAACCACCGACGGAAACGGGCGAAAGCCCCGTCCGGAAGGTAAGGCATGGAAACTGCGGCTGTACGTGGCCGGCCAGACGCCGAAATGCATTACGGCGTTCTCGAACCTCAAGAAGATCTGCGAGGAACACCTCGCCGGCCAGTACGAGATCGAGATCGTTGACCTGCTCAAACAGCCGCAGCTGGCGCGCGGAGAGCAGATCATCGCCATCCCGACGCTCGTGCGCCGGCTGCCGCCGCCGGTCATGAAGATTATCGGCGACCTGTCGAACACCGAGCGCGTGCTGGTCGGACTGGACCTGCGCCCGCGTACTGATAGCTGAAGTGCCGCCACCGCAGGCGGCGGAGATGAACGATGAACGGCCATCAGGCCCCCGGGCAGGAGCGGAACGCGCTCGCGGAATTCGAGCAGGCGCTTGTTGCGAGGCAGCAGAAGTACGTCTTCCGCCTCTACGTCACGGGCGCGTCGCCGCGTTCGATGCGGGCGCTCAACAACCTCAAGCGGATCTGCGAGGAGTACCTCGCCGGCCGCTACGAGCTGGAGGTGGTTGACATTTATCAGCAGCCGCAGCAGGCGGCCCGTGAGCAGATCATCGCGGCCCCGACGCTCGTGAAAATGCGCCCCCTCCCGCAGCACAGATTCGTGGGCACTCTCTCGAACACCCGTGACGTGCTGCTGAGGCTCGGGATCGAGCGGCTGAACCGGTAGAAGTTAAAGATGGCAGCCAGAGATAGATCACGCGAATCATTACGGCAGGAGAACGAGGACCTCCGCGCGAAACTCGCCGAGGCCGAAGAAATTCTGCGCGCGATCAGGAACAACGAGGTTGACGCGCTCATCGTCAGCGGGCCTGACAGCGAGCAGATCTACACGCTCAAGGGCGCCGAGCACCCCTATCGCGTCCTCGTTGAGACGATGAACGAGGGCGCGGTCACGCTCGTCACCGGCCACGACGTCTTCCACTGCAACCAGAAGTTCGCCGCGATGCTCCGGGCGCCGCTCGAACAGGTGATCGGGTCAGACATCACCCGCTTCATCGCGCCGGACGACCTGCCGACCTTCGAGGCCCTCATCAGGCAGGCCGGCAGGGGCCACAGCCGGGCCGAAATCACGCTGCGGGCCGCCGACGGCACGTCCGTGCCGGTGCTGCTCGCCTTCAGCCCGCTGCATCTGGATGAGGTGGATGGCATCTGCCTGGTGGCGACCGACCTGACCGAACAGAAGGAGATCGTCGCCGCGGAGAAGCTGGCGCGCTCGATTCTGGAGCAGGCCGCCGAAGCGATCGTCGTCTGCGACGCGGAAGGCCGCATCATCCGCGCCAGCCGGCAGGCCCGGCAACTCTGCGGCAACGCGCTCCTGGAGCAGAGATTCGACGAAGCCCTCCGTCTGCGGCTCGTCCCGGAGGGTCAGCCGGAGTCTCGCGACGGTTGCCAGGCCGATGACTCTCAATTCTTCTCGCTCGACGCCGTGCTGCGCGGCGAAGCCTGCCGCGGCGTCGAAGTGACCTTCGCCCGCCCGGGTGATCAGGTCTGCCACCTGCTCGCCAACGCCGGGCCGCTCGTGAGCGGCGACCAGAGGGTCGTCGGCTGCGTCGTGACCCTGACCGACATCAGTGAGCGCAAGCAGACCGAGCAGGCACTGAGTACGAGCGAGGGGCGCCTGCGCCTGGCCCTCGATGCGGCCCAGATGGGGACGTGGGAGTGGAACGCGGGGACCGACCGGATTATTGAAGACGACCGCGCGCGGCAACTGATCGGGGCGTCAGGCGGGCTGGCCTCGCTGATCGAGAGAATACACCCGGATGACCGCGCGCAGGTGGCGCGAGAACTCAAACGCGCCTTCGCCGAAGAGGCCAACTACCATGCCGAATTCCGCGTCACGCGGCCCGACGGCGGCTGGCACTGGATGGAGGTCAGCGCCCAGCTCAACTCCGACGCGTCGGGCCGGCCGGCCCGCGCCATCGGGGTGGTGCGCGACGTGACCGAGCGCAAGCAGACCGAGATCGCGCTGCGTTCCTCGCAGGAGCGCCTGAGCGCCGCGCTCTTCGCCGCCGACACCGGCACCTTCCGCTGGCACATCCGCACGAATGAGCTTGAGTGGGATGAGAACCTCGACCGACTCTTCAGCCTGCCGCCCGGCGAGACCGCCCGCAGCCTTGAAGACCTGACGACGCGAGTCCACCCGGATGACCGCGCCGAAGTCATCCGGCTCTGCGAACGCTGCGCGGCCGAGGGCGCCGACTTCGACATGGAGTTCCGCGTCATCCTGCCCGACGGCGGCGTTCGCTGGCTCGACGACAAGGGCAAGACGTTCTTCGGTGAGGACGGCAGTCCGCTTTATATGACCGGGGCCTGCGTGGACATCACCCGGCGCAAGCGGGCCGAGGCCGAACGCGAAGAACTGCTCGCCCGCGAGCAGGAGGCGCGCGCCGCCGCCGAGGCCGCCAACCGCTCGAAGGACGAATTCCTGACGGTCGTCTCGCACGAACTGCGCTCGCCGCTCAACGCGATCCTGGGCTATACGCACCTGCTGCGAACAGGACAGCCCGACCTTCAACAGATTCGGCGCTGCACTGAGATCGTCGAGCGCAGCGCGAAAACCCAGCTCCAGATCATCGAGGACCTGCTCGACACGGCCCGTATCATCAGCGGCAAGCTCAGGCTGGAGATCCGCCCGGTCAACCTGGTGTCGGTCATCGAGCAGGCGCTCGACGTCGTCCGCCCGGCGGCCGATTCGAAGGGGCTCGAACTCGCCGCCGCGCTCGATCCGGAGGCCGGGCAGATCACGGGCGACCCGGAGCGGTTGCAGCAGGTCGTCTGGAACATGCTCTCGAACGCCGTCAAATACACGCCGCCGGGCGGGCGCGTCGAAGTCAGGCTCGCGCGCGTTGACCCGCACATCCAGATCACGGTCAGCGACACGGGCCGCGGGATCAAGCCTGATTTCCTGCCGCATGTCTTTGACCGCTTCTGGCAGCAGGATTCGTCATCAACGCGCCGCCACGGCGGCCTGGGCCTGGGCCTCTCGCTCGTGCGCCACCTGGTCGAGTTGCACGGCGGGACCATTGAGGCCACGAGCCCCGGCGAAGGGATGGGCGCAACCTTCACCGTCAACCTGCCGGTCCGCGCCGTCTACACCGCGACGGATGTGGACGGTCAGACGCCACTCGTCATCGAAGGGGTCACCGGGGAGCAGTCACTGGCCGGGATCTGGGCGCTGGTCGTGGATGACGAGGCCGAGGCGCGCGAGCTGCTCACCTTCTCGCTCGAACAGCACGGCGCCCGCGTGACGGCGGCGGCCTCGGCCGCCGAGGCGCTTCCGGTGCTCCGGCAGGCGAATGGGTCGCGGCCCGACGTGCTGATCTCCGACATTGGTATGCCCGACGAGGATGGCTACAATCTGATCGGCAAAGTGAGGCAGTGGGAGCAGCGACATGGCGGGCGGATACCGGCCGTCGCGCTGACGGCTTACAGCCGCACCGAAGACCGCCTGCGGGCGCTCGTGGCCGGCTTCCAGATGCATGTGGCCAAGCCGGTCGAGCCCGACGAGCTGGCGGTAGTGATCAGGAGCCTCGCCGGCCGGGCCGGGTTTAAGAGCCCCGGGCCCCCGCCTCCGGACAGGTCGCAATGATGAGCGCCGATCAAAAACTCGAAGAGAAGGTTGCCGAAAGGACTGAGTTGCTCGAACAGGCGCTGCGCGGGCAGCGCGAACTGCTCTCGGAAGTCCGCCGGGCCCACGCGCTGCTCAATTCGACCTTCAACGCCATCAGCGACGCGATCATCGTCACCGACGCCGCCGGGCGCATCACGCAGGCCAACCAGGCAGTCCTGCGCCTCTTCAACCGCGCCCCCGAGGAGGTGATCGGGAGTACCTGCCATTCACTCCTCGCCGAAGGGCAGCCCTGCCCCCACCCGCCATCGGCCCGGCACGAAGGCGTGATCGAATGCGAGCTGCTCAACCGTGACCGCGACCGCATGCTCAACCTGCGGATCAGCGCCGCGACCGATCCCGAACACCAGACCGCGAGCCTCATCCATGTGATCCGCGACATCACGCGCCAGCGCGTCATCGAGCGCCACCTCGCGCAGGCCGAGCGGATGTCGCTCGCCGGGCAGATGGTTTCCGCCGCCGCGCACGAGGTCGCCACGCCGCTCAGTGTCGTCGCCAACATCGCCGAGATGCTGCTGCTCGACGTGGAGCCCGGGTCACACACCGCCGCCGAACTCGGCAAAATCGTCACGCAGGCGCGCCGCGTCACCGAGACGATGCGCAACCTGCTCGACTTCGTCCGCCAGGCGCCGGCACAATACGCCGCGGTTGACCTCGCCCGGCTCGCCGCGGAGATGCTGGAGCTGATGAGCTACGAGCTGCGGGTGGCGCGCGTTGAAGCGGCCCTTGAGGTGGAGCCGTCCACGCCGCCCGTCTGGGGCGACCGCAATCAGCTGCAACAGGTGCTGCTCAACCTGATCACCAACGCGATCCAGGCGATGAAGGGGGGCGGGCGGCTCGCGATCCGCGTCGGCACCGCCGGGAGCAGCGGCGCCGAGCCGAAGGCCGTCTCGCTCGTGGTCGAGGACACCGGGACGGGCATTAAGCCGGAGGAACTGGGGCGACTCTTCGATTTCTTCTTCACGACGCACGCGGGCGAAGGCGGCACGGGGCTCGGCCTGGCCATCACCAGACAGATCGTCGAAGGACACCACGGGCACATTACGGCAGAGAACGTGAGCGGCGGCGCGCGCTTTTCCGTGACGCTCCCCGCCGCCTTCCCGCAGCACCAGATGTCCCCGCAGCAGCCCGCGCCCATCGTCCTCGCCCGCGAGGAGGGCCATTAGATCAGCTTGCGGTTAAGCACCCGCTACCGCTTCGACACGCGCTATGAAGGGAACGACGAAAAACGGGAAGCACAGAGTATTGATCGTCGAAGACGACGCCCAGTTACGCGACACCCTCACCAGCTTCCTCGCCCGCGCCGGTTACGACGTGGCCGCGGCGCACGACGGCCACGAGGCGCTCGTGCTGCTTGATGAATCCCCGCCCGACCTGATTCTGACCGACATTCACATGCCGGACATGGACGGGCTCACGCTGCTCGCCGAAGCCGGGGCGCGTTACCCCGAGACAATCGTGATTATGATGACCGCGTTCAGCTCGATTGACTCGGCAGTCGAGGCGATGCGGCGCGGCGCGGACGATTACCTGAGCAAGCCGCTGCAACTGGCCGACGTGCGGATGAGCGTCGAGCGCGCGCTCGAACGCAGGGCGATGCGCTCGCGCCTGACGCAGCTCGAATCACAGGTTCGCGAGCGCTACCGCTTCGATCAGATCATCGGGCATTCGGCGGCGATGCAGCGCGTCTTCCAGATCATCGAGCGCGTCGCGCCGACCGGTACGACCGTCCTCATCAGCGGGCGCACCGGCACCGGCAAGGAACTCGTCGCGCGTGCCATCCACTTCAACAGCCCGCGCGCCGCCAGGCCGCTCGTGGACATCAACTGCGGCGCGCTGCCCGACCAGCTGATCGAATCGGAGCTGTTCGGCCACCAGAAGGGCGCTTTCACCGGGGCGAATGAGACGAAGAAGGGATTATTCGAGACCGCGCACGGCGGGACGCTCTTTCTTGATGAAGTTCAGTCGCTCAGGCCGGAGTTGCAGACCAGACTGCTGCGCGCGCTCCAGGAGCGCGTCATCCGCCGCGTCGGCGGGCGCGAGAACATTGAAGTTGATGTCCGCGTGATCGCCGCGACCAATCAGGACATCGCCGAGGCGGTGCGCCGGGGCGAATTCCGCGAAGACCTCTACTACCGGCTCAACGTCGTCCACATCTTCCTGCCCGATCTGCGTGAGCGCCGCGAGGACATCCCGCTGCTCGTCGAACACTTCCTGAAAGTCCATGCGGGGGCCGGCAGGCAGGAGCCGCGCCGTTTCTCGAACGAGGCGATGCGGTTGCTCATCGGTTACAACTGGCCGGGCAACGTGCGCGAGTTGCAGAACGCGGTCGAGCATGCGCTCGCCATCGGGGTCGGGCCGGAACTGACGATTGCTGACCTGCCGCCGCACCTGAGCGGCGTGACCGGCCCGATGGGCGCGGTTGACCCCGTGGGCGAAGCGCGCACGCTCGAAGAGGTCGAGCGCCGTCACATCCTGCGCGTCATCGAAGAGGTCGGGGGCAACCACGTCCGCGCCGCCGAGATCCTCGGCATTGACCGCCGCACGCTCTACCGCAAGCTCGATAAATACAAACTGCCGACCGGCGACCGCGGGTGATTGAAGCTTGTATATAGAGCGCACTACCCTGGGAGCGCCCGGCGTCCCGCTCGCCTGGCTTGAGTTGACGGCCATCCGGAATCCGTCAGGGCCTTCACCAGCAGTCCGGCGAGCGGGACGCCGGGCGCTCCCGCTCCAGGGCTCTGCATTACGCACACGCTTCGGGCAATCAGCCCACGCAAAATCAAATCCCCTCGGGCGCGAGGCTTCCTGTCTGCGTCCGAGGGGTGAGGACGGATTGGCTGGAGTCCGTCGGTCTCAATAATCCATCTCAGGCGGCGCCGAGGCGGCTTTCTTCTTCTCCGGCAGTTCGGAGACGACGGCCTCGGTCGTCAGCATCAGGCCGGCGACGGAAGCCGCATTCTGGAGCGCCGTGCGCGAGACCTTGAGCGGGTCAATCACGCCCGCCCTGAAGAGGTCTTCGTACTCTTCAGTCGCCGCGTTGAAGCCGAAGTTGACGTTCCCGTTCTCCTTCACCTTCTCGATCACGATGGAGCCCTCGTGACCGGCGTTCTGCGCGATCAGGCGGAGCGGCTCTTCGAGCGCGCGGCGCACAATGTTCGCCCCCGCCTGCTCGTCCTCGTCGGTAAATTTGAGCGCGCCGAGCGCCCGCTGCGCGCGAATGAACGCCACGCCGCCGCCCGGGACGATGCCTTCCTCGACCGCGGCGCGCGTCGCGTGCATCGCGTCCTCGACGCGGGCCTTCTTCTCCTTGAGTTCAGTCTCGGTTGCGGCACCGACCTTGACGACTGCCACGCCGCCGACGAGCTTGGCGAGCCGCTCCTGCAACTTCTCGCGGTCGTAATCCGAGGTGGTCTCCTCGATCTGACGGCGGATGGAGTTGACCCGGCCCTGAATCTCGTCCTTCCTGCCCGCGCCTTCGACAATCGTCGTGTTGTCCTTGTCCACGACGACTTTCTTCGCGCGGCCGAGGTCTTCGAGCTTGAGGTTTTCGAGCTTGATGCCAAGGTCTTCGGTGATCGCCCGGCCGCCGGTCAGGATCGCGATGTCCTTGAGCATCTCCTTGCGGCGGTCGCCGAAGGCCGGGGCTTTGACGGCGCAGGCCTGCAAAGTGCCGCGCAGCTTGTTGACGACGAGCGTCGCGAGCGCCTCGCCCTCGATGTCTTCAGCGACAATCAGCAGCTGTTTACCCGACTTCGCGACCTGTTCGAGCAGCGGGAGCAGATCCTTCATCGAGCTGATCTTCTTTTCATGGGCCAGCACGTAACAGTCTTCGAGTACGCACTCCATCCGCTCGGGGTCGGTGACGAAATAAGGGCTCAGGTAGCCGCGGTCAAACTGCATCCCTTCGACGACTTCAAGTTCGGTCTGGAGCGATTTGGACTCCTCGACGGTGATCACGCCGTCCTTGCCGACCTTGTTCATCGCCTCGGCGATCAGGTCGCCGATCGTGCGGTCGCCGTTCGCCGAGATCGTGCCGACCTGCGCGATGGCGTCGCCCCTGACCGGCTTCGCGATGTTCTTCAATTCCTCGGTGACCGCCGCGGTCGCGCGTTCGATGCCGCGCTTGAGCGCCATCGGGTTCGCGCCCGCCGCGACCAGCCGCAGCCCCTCGCGGAAGATCGCCTGCGCCATCACCGTCGCCGTGGTCGTGCCGTCGCCCGCCACGTCGTTGGTCTTCGACGCGACCTCGCGCACCATCTGCGCGCCCGTGTTCTGCAGCTTGTCCTCGAGTTCAATCTCTTTCGCCACGGTCACGCCGTCCTTGGTGATCGTGGGCGAGCCGAATTTCTTGTCAATCACGACGTTCCGGCCTTTGGGCCCGAGCGTCACTTTGACGGCGTCTGCCAGCGTGTTGACGCCCTCCAGAATGGCCTGACGCGAGCTTTCACCCAGAATTACCTGTTTTGCCATCTTGCTTCACCTCCTTGTTTTACTTCCCGACCGACAGCGCCTTTTCAGCCCCGGCGACGCCGCCGAGGATGTCGCTCTCGCGCAGGACGAGCAGTTCTTCATCATCGAGTTTGATTTCGGTGCCGGAATATTTGCCGAAGAGTACGCGGTCGCCGACTTTCAATTCCGGCGGGACGCGCCTGCCGTCATCGAGGATGCGGCCCTCGCCGACGGCGATCACCTCGCCCTCCTGCGGCTTCTCCTTCGCCGTGTCGGGGATGTAAAGGCCGCCGATCTTCTGTTCCGCTTCCTCAATGCGTTTGATGACCACGCGGTCATGCAACGGTCTGAGTCTGGCCATACCTGTATTTCCTCCTTTGGTTTTGCCGTAATAATCGCCTTCGCCGATGGGCGGCGTGGTCTGACGAATCAGACGGGTGCTTCAGGTCATGGCCATAGCAAGCGCAGTTCCACGGCTGCTGGAGCGCCGATCCTCGCGTTTTTCGGTCAGTCGGCACGCGAGTGTGGCAAACCGGGAAAAATCGCGCCTGCAAAGTTGCCCCACTTTCTGAAGCCGGTCGGCCCGGCGTCTCAGGCTCTGCCCGCCTGCCACACGCCCGCGCCCCGCATAAATCCGACCTTTGTCTCACCGCCCGGCCGGGACATTTTCTGCTGCGGGCTTTTCACTCACTCTGGCACACGTCTTGAAAATTGTGGGCTGGATCGCACGGCCCGCTCTTTCGCGGGCATAAATTCTTCAGCAAGGAGGTAATTACTATGGCTTTCGGATCCGGGACTGCTGTGAAACGTATTGACCCATTCCAGGAACTGATGGGCATTCAGGATCGCATGAATCAGCTCTTTCGAAGCACCTACTCCGGCTTCGGTGACGACAACCTCACTTCCGGCGCCTGGTCCCCGGTGGTGGACATCTACGAGACGCCGGAGGCGATTGAAATGACCTTCGAGTTGCCCGGGGTGAATCAGAAGGACATCCACATCAATATCGAGAACAACCTGCTCTCGGTGAGCGGCGAGCGGAAGCTGGAACACGAGGACATGCGCGAAGGCTATCACCGCGTCGAGCGCAATTACGGCGGCTTCGTGCGGAGCTTCACCGTGCCGTCCACGATTGACCCGAACGGGATCAACGCCGTCTTCGAGAACGGCCTGCTGCGCCTGACGCTGACGAAGCGGCCCGAGACCAAGCCGCGCGCCATCGAGGTCAAAACCAGGTAAGTCCGACAAGGGCCACGTCCGCAGGCGCGGACAATCTACGCCCGCGCCTGCGCTGGTGTCGGATTGACATCAGGAGGAGACGAGTGCGGCCCCCGAAGGGCTGCGCGAGAATGATTCCGCATCCGTAGCGCCGTATGGAACAGACCCGAACCAGCCAGAATTCCGCCCCGCAGCCCGGCGACCCGGGGGCCGCGGCAGAATCGCCGGAGGTCAGGCGACTCGAGGGAGAGGTCGAACGGCTCAAAGGCGAATTGCGCCTTGAGCATGAGACTTACCTGCGCAATCTGGCCGACTTTGATAACTACCGCCGCCGCGTCGAGCGTGAACGCGCCCGGGCGGTGACCGCGGGCAAACGCGAATTGATCCTCCCGCTGCTCGACGTGATGGATGACTTCGAGCGGGCGCTGGCATACTCGGGCGAATCGCCGCAGCCGGTCGTCGAAGGGCTGCGCGCCATTCACCGCCGGCTCGTCACCCTGCTCGAAGCGCACGGCGTCAGGGCATTCACGAGCGAGGGGCGCGCCTTCAACCCGACCCTGCACGAGGTCGTCAGTCTGGCCGGGGGTGACGGCGAAGGTTCGGGAACTGTCCTCGACGAGCTGAGCCCCGGCTACCGCTGGGGCGACGAGGTCTTGCGCCCCGCGCGCGTCCGAGTCGCCCGGTGAGGTCTGCCGTTTACATTGAGGAGGCCGATATGTTTGAGATGTGCGCCAACTGCGGTGGAACCGGAAAGGTCAGGTGTCAGGTTTGCGGCGGGAGCGGCGTGATGCCCGACATCAGCCTGCTCGGCGAAGAGTGCCGCAAATGCAAAGGCAGCCGGACGGAACGCTGCAATGACTGTCGCGGGACTGGCCTGATCAATGTCAGAGACGCGGGCGGGAATAACGCTCCGCCTCCTCGATGGCAGAATGCGCCCGAGCCTGTGCCGGAGCCGGCTGCGCCCACCACGCCAACGCCATCACGCCTGCCTGATGCCGCCTGACCGGGCGGCAGATACCGGCCTCAAACATAATTTCGATCAACAAAGACGGGGCTGTCCATCAATGACCCCTTCACCAGTCGGGTGACGCGGCGCGACTGTACAGTAGATCGCGCGTGTCTGCTAACGCTTCCGGCAAATGGCCATTCGATGGAGACATCAGCAGACCGCGACAGTCTGCTGTACACCCTGAATCGTGCAAGGCCACTACCCTGCCCGCCGTCACATCGCGCTACTCGCGGGGCCGCACCACGATGAAGAGCGCGCCTTCAGGGCGCCGGACGCGCAGCAGCACGTTCGTCTTCCCCGCCTTTTGCAGCGCCGCATTGAATTCATTGACGCTGCGGACCGGCTGGCGGTTGACCTCCTCGATCACGTCGCCGCGCTGCAACCCCGCGTCCGCCGCGGCGCTGTCCGGGTCAACGTCCGTAGTCATGACGCCGCGCATCGTCGCCGGCAGGTTGAGCCGTTGCGCGGTCTCAGCCGTCAGGTTTTCAACGCGCACGCCCGAGAGCGCGCTTTCGGCCGGCCCGGAACCTCCCGCACTCCTGCCGCCGCCCGCGCCTTTCACGTCAAGTGCAGTGAGCGTGGCGCCCAGTTCGCGTTCGGAGCCGTCACGCCAGACCTTGAATCTGACGGCGGTGCCCGGTGCGGTCTGGGCCACCAGGTTGCGCAACTGACTGGAATCCTCGATCCGCTGGCCCTGAAATTCGGTGATGATGTCCCCGGGTTTGATGCCCGCGCGTTCGGCCGGCTGACCCGACTCGACATCCTGCACGAACGCGCCTCGCGTGCCCTGATATTTGAATTGCGCCGCGAGGTCGGAATTCAGGTCGCTGATGGTCAGCCCCAGCTTGCCGCGGGTCACCTTGCCACTGTGGATCAGCTGGTCCATCACGTTGCGCGCCATGGCCGTCGGGATGGCAAAGCCGATGCCGATGTTGGTGCCCGTCTGCGAGAGGATCTGCGACGGGATGCCGATCAGCTCGCCTTTGAGATTGACGAGCGCGCCGCCCGAATTGCCGCGGTTGATGGCCGCGTCGGTCTGCAGGAAATCCTCATAACTGCCGCTGCCCGAGCGCGTCGAGCGGCCGCGGGTGTGATGATCCCCATCGTCACGGTCTGCCCCACGCCGAGCGGGTTGCCGACCGCCAGCACCACGTCCCCGACCTGCACCTGATTCGAATCCCCGAGCGGCAGCGTGGGCAGCCCCGTCGCCTCAATCTTTAACACCGCGATGTCGCTCGGCGGGTCAGTGCCGACGACCTTCGCGGTGAAGCGGCGGCGGTCATTGAGCGTCACTTCGACCTTCTCCGCGCCGTCAACGACGTGGTTATTGGTCAGGACGTAGCCGTCGGGGCTGACGATCACGCCCGAGCCGAGCCCGCTCGGCAACAGTCTCCCGCGGCCTTCGGGCGTCGGTCGCGGCTGCGGGGCGCGGCGGCGCGGCTGTTCGTCATCCTGATCGGGCAGGACCCGGCGGAAGAAGTCGCGGAACGGATCTGCCCCAAACGGCTCTCCGAAGAATGGGAACTGTCGCGGCCTCGTCCGGCTCGCCGTCTCAACGGTAACGACAGCCGGCGTCACCGCCCTGGCGACGGAGGCAAAGCCGGTGTTGAGTGTCACCTGATCGGCGGCGCGCGGGTCGGCTGCCAGGGCGGCCGGCATTTTGTTTTCATTCCCGCCGCCGGACGGGAACCAGCCCTTGGCGGTCAGGGCCGTCCCCGACAGCAGCCCGATGAGGATCAACCCGATGCCGAACAGGATGAAAGTTACCAGCTGCCGCCGATGAGCAGGCAGCTGTGCAATGATTGCGTTATTCATATTCTGACCTCCTCTTTTTCCATGCTTTGATCTTCTGACCTGTGGCTTGTCATAAGAAACGATCAGTGCAATCTCCATCTGTGGATCAGCCGGCCGTGACGGTCAGTTCCGCCGAGCGGGTTAAAGTTTCTGCCAAACCACGAAGCGAACTTTGCGGCCAGACTCTGGCCGGCGCTTCGTGCCCGCTCGTGACGCTCGCCTGACTTCAGTGACTCGACCTAATGTGCGACTTGTTTTAGTCAACCCATCAGCAACCCGTCAAGGTCGAGTGGCGGACGGTTAAGTCGTAAGTTGAGAAAGACACAGACCGTGTGTGACAGCACCTTGCGAATCAGC
>Ga0070741_10005291_pt1 | contig 28802 bp, 36 predicted proteins | sample Coa_R1_4_FD_66440 | JGI IMG/M metagenome (GOLD analysis project Ga0070741, IMG submission 66440) | Surface soil microbial communities from Centralia Pennsylvania, which are recovering from an underground coalmine fire - Coalmine... | ecosystem: Environmental > Terrestrial > Soil > Unclassified ... | reverse complement strand
GCCCGTTCGACGCGATCACGCTCGGCAACGAGTTCGAGATCTCCGAGTACAACCGCGACGACCAGATCTACACGAAGGACATGCTCCTCGCCGAGCCGATCAAGCAGGTGCCGGTCGCCGCCCGCGACCTGTACGACACGCCGATCCCCTTCTACAAGTCGCACTCGTGAGCCTGCTCGCTGCGTACACCGCGGGCGGCGCGGTCGTCTGGATCGTGTGGGTCGTGGCGGGCTTCGCGTGTCTCGCGTCCGGCGTCGCCGTCGTCTCGTTCTCGAATCCGTTCTACTCGGCGCTCGCGCTGATCGGGAACCTCGGCTCGCTCGCGGTGCTGTACCTCCTGCTCTCGGCCGAGTTCGTCGCGGCGGCGCAGGTGCTCGTCTACGCCGGTGCCGTGATGGTGATGTTCCTGTTCGTGATCGCGTACGTCGGCCCGCGGACCGAGACGCCGTGGGCCGGCGGCCCCGCCTGGCAGACCGTTGCGGCGGTGCTCGCGGCGGCGTCGATCTTCCTCGAGATCATCGTCGTGATCGCGCTCAAGGCCGGCGGCCGCCTGGCACGGACCGACCACGTGAACGGGACGTTCGGCACGCCCGGCTGGATCGGCCGGCTCTTCCTCACGGATCACCTGCTCGCGTTCGAGATCACCTCGATCGTGCTCCTCGTCGCGGCGGTCGGCGGCGTGATCCTCGGCTCGCACACGCGCCGGAGCCAGGAGGAGGCCTCGCTCAGCTGATGGCGGGCCCGTCGATCGCCTGGTACCTCGGCGTCTCCGCCTTCCTCTTCGCGACCGGCGCGCTCGGCGTGCTGATCCGGCGCAACCCGCTGATCGTGCTGCTCTCGCTCGAGATCATGCTGAACGGCGCGAACCTCGCGTTGATCGCGTTCTCGCGGCACGCGCGCAACGGCGCCGGGCAGATCTTCGCGCTCGCCGTGATGGCGGTCGCCGCGTCGGAGGTGTGCGTCGGGCTCGGGCTCGTCGTCGCCATCCACCGGCGGCGGCTCGCGCTCGACGTCGACCGTCTGTCGGAGCTCCGAGGATGATCGCCGGCGCGTGGCTCTGCCTGCTCGCGCCGCTCGCCGGCGCGCTCCTGATCACGCTCTGCGGCACGCGCATCTCGCGCGCCACGGCCGGCTGGCTCTCGACCGCCTCCGTCTTCGTCGCCTTCGCCGGCGCGGTCTGGTCGTTCTTCGGACTGCGCTCCCACGGCAGCGAGCACGGTGCGTACTCGACGGCCTGGACGTGGCTGCAGAGCGGCAGCTTCCACGCCGGGCTCCAGGTGCTCGTCGACCCGCTCTCGACGATGATGATGCTGATCGTCTCCGGCGTCGGCGGCCTGATCGTCCTCTACTCGATCGGCTACATGCACGGCGACCCGGAAGAGCGCCGCTACTTCGCGTACATGTCGCTCTTCGTCTTCTCGATGCTGCTGCTCGTCGAGAGCGGCAACCTCCTGCTGCTGCTCGCAGGCTGGGGGCTCGTCGGCCTCTCGAGCTACCTGCTCATCGGCTTCTGGCACGAGCGCCCGACGGCCGTCGCCGCCGCGAAGAAGGCCTTCATCATGAACGCGTTCGGCGACGCGACGATGGCGCTCGCGTTCTTCGTCCTCATCGCGCACACGAACTCGCTTGCGTTCACGACCGACTTCAACGTGCATCTCTCGTCGACGGCGACGAACCTCGTCGCGCTCGGCCTGCTCGGCGGCGCGGCGGCGAAGTCGGCGCAGATCCCGCTGCACACGTGGCTGCCCGACGCGATGGAGGGGCCGACCCCGGTGTCGGCGCTCATCCACGCGGCGACGATGGTCACCGCCGGCGTCTACCTGATCGCGCGCACGCATCCGCTCTTCGAGCATGCGCGCACGGTCGAGCTCGTGGCGGCGGGGATGGGCGCGCTGACGCTGCTCGTCGCCGGCCTCGTCGCGCTCGTGCAGACCGACATCAAGCGCGTGATCGCGTACTCGACGATGTCGCAGATCGGCTACATGTTCCTCGGCGCGGGGCTCGGCGCGTACGCGAACGGGATGTTCCACCTGATGACGCACGCCTTCTTCAAGGCGCTGCTCTTCATGGCGGCCGGTGTCGTCATCCACCACCTCGGCGGCGAGCAGGACATTCGCAAGATGCCGGGCGTGCGCACGGCGCTGCCGTGGACGCGGTGGGCGTTCCTCGTCGGCGCGCTCGCGCTCGTGGGGGTGCCGCCGTTCTCGGGCTTCTTCTCGAAGGACTCGATCATCGCCGCCGCGCTGCACGCGCACTGGTACGGCGTGATCCTCTGGGTCGTCGCGCTTCTCGGCGCATTCCTCACCGGCCTCTACACGTTTCGCCTGTACTTCGTCGTCTTCGCGCGTGACGAAGCTGTGACGGGGCCAGGCCCTGGACATGGCTCCGACGGCCACCACGGCGAGGGCCCGTGGACGATGCTGCTGCCGGTCGGCGTGCTGTCGGTCCTCGCGGTCGTCGGCGGGTGGATCCAGTTCGCACCGATCTGGACGCCGCTCACGCGCTGGCTCGAGCCCGTTGCGCGCACGCTCGGCGTCGCCGAGCCGACGAGCTGGCAGGAAGGCGTCTCCTCGGCGCTCGCGGTGGCGCTCGGCCTCGCCGGGATCGGCGTCGCCTACGCGCTCTACGGGTCGCGCAGCCGCGCGGTGCCGCGGCTCGAGGCGCTCCAGCGCGCGCTCGAGCACAAGCTCTACTTCGACGAGCTGTACGACGCGATCTTCGCGCGGCCCGCGCAGGGGCTCGCGCTGCTCCTCCGCGACGGCTTCGAGGGGCCGTGGTTCGTCTCGACGCCCGCCGAGCTCGGTGAGGACACGCTCGTGATCGCGCGCGGCGTCCGGCGGATCCAGACCGGCCTGCTGCGCACATACGTCCTCTTCCTGGGCACGGGGATGGCCGTCGTCGCGATCGTCTTCCTGGTGGTGAAGTGACCGCGTCCGACTTCACCACCGTCCTCGTCTGGCTGCCGATCGGCGCCGCGATCGTCATCTGGCTCCTGCCGCTCTCCCGCTACGCGACGGGCGCGCTCGCGCTCCTCGTCTCGCTCGTCGAGGTCGGCCTCTGGATCGAGCAGCTCGCGCGCTTCGACTTCTCGCGCGGCGGCCTCCAGTTCGCGCAGCGTCACACGTGGATCTCCGACCTGCACGTCTCGTATCACGTCGGCGAGTTCGCCTTCTCGCTCTGGCTCGTCGGCCTCACCGTCGTCGCGATGGCGGCCTGCGTCGGCTACGGCTTCTGGGTCGGCCGCGACCGCCCGCGCGCGTACTTCGGTCTCATGCTCTTCCTCACCGGTGCGACGGTCGGCGTCTTCGTCGCGCAGGACCTGCTCCTCTTCTACGCGTTCTTCGAGGCGATGCTGATTCCGCTCTACGTGCTCGTCGGCGTCTGGGGCGGGCCGGGACGGCTCGGTGCGACGGTGAAGTTCGTCATCTACACGATGGTCGGCTCGCTCTTCATGCTCGCCGCCCTCATCGCCTACGGGCTGCACGCCGGCACGTTCGACCTCGTGGACGGCCCGACGAGCATCAGCCGCTGGATCTTCCTCGGCTTCATGCTCGCGTTCGCGATCAAGTCGCCGCTCTTCCCGTTCCACGGCTGGCTGCCGGACGCGTACCGGCAGGCGCCGCCGGAGGTCGCCGCCGCGCTCTCCGGGGTCGTCGCAAAGGCCGGCCTCTACGGGATGCTCCGCATCGCGATCCCGCTCTTCCCGGAGCCAACGTCCTTCTACCGGACGGTCTTCCTCGCGCTCGCGGCCCTCGCGCTCGTCTACGGCTCGTTCCTCGCCTACCGCGCGCCCGACCTGCGCGGCGTCGTCGCCTACTCGTCGTTCGCGCAGTCGGGGCTGATCGCGCTCGGCCTCTTCAGCGGCACGCGCCTCGGCTTCGACGGGGCCGTGCTGCAGATCGTCGCGCACGGGTTCATCTCGACCTCGCTCTTCCTGATCTCCGGAACGGTCGAGCGGCGGACGACGACCGACGAGTTCGCATTGCTCGGCGGCATGGCTCGCGGGCGGCCCGCGCTCGCGACGCTGCTCATGACCACGGGCATCATCTCGCTCGCCGTGCCCGGCTCCGCCTCGTTCGCGGGCGAGTTCCTGATCCTCGCCGGCGCGTACCAGCGCGCCTGGTGGTGGGCGGCGATCGGCGCGGGGGCGATCGTCCTCGCCGCGATGTACATGCTGCGCGCCATCTCCGCCGTGCTGCACGAGGCGCGGGGATCGACCGTCGCCGACGAGGCGCTCGACCTGCGCGCCGGCGAGCTCGCGCTCCTCGTCCCGCTCGTCGCGTGCCTGCTCGTCCTCTCGGCGTGGCCGGCGGCGATCAGCCACCACACGGGCAGCGCCCCTCCGGTCGCGGCGAGCGCGCCGTGATCCACACGCCCCACATCGACTGGTTCGCGATCTCGACGTACCTCGCGCTGCTCGGCGCGTCGTTCGTCGCGCTCCTCGCGGCGGTGCTCGTTCCGCGCGCGCTGCGGCGTCCGTTCGCGGCCACGGTGTCGGCGCTCGGCTTCGTCGGCGGCCTCGTCACCTCGATCTGGCTCTACGTGGACAGCTCGACGGGCCACCTCGTCGTCGGCGGCGCCTTCTACCGCGACCGCTGGACGGCGCTCGCGCAGATCGTGATCTGCGGGACCGGCCTCGTGACGACGCTCCTCGGCGCAGAGCACGTCGCGAGAGGCAGCGACGACCACATCGCCGAGTTCTTCTCGCTTCTGCTCGCTGCCACCGCCGGCATGACGTTCTTCGTCGGCTCGGCGAACCTGATGGTGATGTTCCTCTCGCTCGAGTGGTTCTCGATCGCGCTCTACGTCATGTGCGCGATCGACTACGACGTCGAGGGCTCGCTCGAGGCCGGGCTCAAGTACCTGATCATCGGCTCCTTCGGCTCCGCCGCGCTGCTCTTCGGCTCCGCACTGGTCTACGGCGCGACGAACCACATCGACTTCGCGGGCATCGCCGCGCACGGCCATGCGAACGACTCGCTGCTCGTGCTCGGGCTCGCGATGATCATCGCCGGCCTCGGCTTCAAGTCGTCCTCGGCGCCGTTCCACATGTGGACGCCGGACGTCTACGAGGGCGCGCCGACGACGGTGACCGCGTTCATGTCCGCGGCGACGAAGGTCGCAGCGTTCGTGCTCGCGTTCCGGCTGCTGCGCACGGCGTTCCCCGCCGAGGAGCACCTGTGGTCATGGGCGTTCGCCGGCATCGCCGTCGCGTCGCTCGCGATCGGCAACCTCGCGGCGCTCGTGCAGCGGAACGTGAAGCGCATGCTCGCGTACTCGTCGATCTCGCACGCCGGGTTCGTGCTGATCGGGCTCTCAGCCGGCAGCGCACTCGGCGGCCGCGCGCTCATGTACTACCTGATCGTCTACTCGGCGATGGCGTTCGGCTCGTTCGCGGTCGTCGCCGCACGCGAGCGCGAGCTCGGAGTGCCGGTCACCCTCGACAACCTCGCGGGCTTCGGCTGGGAGCGGCCGTTCCTCGGCGTCGCGATGTGGTTCTTCCTCTTCGGCTTCGCCGGACTGCCGGTCGGCGGCGGCTTCGTCGGCAAGTTCTACGTGTTCTCCGCCGCCTACCGCCACGGGTGGGCGTGGCTCGTGATCGTCGGCGTCGTCGCGACGATCGTCTCGCTCTACTACTACCTCGCCGTCGTCCGGGCGATGTACATGCGGCCGAGCGAGGAGCTCCGCGTCGCGCCGGTCGCCGGCGGCTCGCCGCCCCGCGAGCCGCTTCTGCACGTCGCGGTCGGAGCGGCGCTCGCCGTGTCGGTCGGATCGCTCTTCGCGGTCGGCCCGCTGATCGACTACGCGAAGCACGCCGTGTCGGCGTTGCCGTTCTAGCGTCTGCGGCTCCCCCGTTCGAGGGCCGTTTCCGGCCGCGCACGGCCGATACGTCCTGGAGATGGTGGAAACCGTCGAAGCGCTGCGCGTCTGGGAGGTCGAGCTCGGCAACCGTGCCGACCTCGTCTTCATGCTGCGCGACTTCCTGATCCGGAGCGGCTTCGAGGTCGAGGTCTCCGGCCCGGCGTCGCTCGCGCTCACGACGGGGCTGCGCCGTGGCGACGTGCTCGCTCGGCTCGAGCAGTGGGAGGCCGTCACCGCAGTGCCCGCCCGGCTCGCCGGAGACCCCAAGCTGCTCGCGGACGCCGATCACCCGGCGGCCGCCGACCGCCCCCGGCTCGGGCAGCTCCTCGTCGACCGCGGCTTCATCAAGGAGGAGCAGCTGACCGCGGCGTTGAACGAGGCGCGCGAGAAGGGCGAGCTGCTCGGCGCGATCCTGCTGAACAGGCGGCTGATCTTCGAGGACGAGCTCGCGCGGACGCTCTCGCAGCAGCTCTCGGTGCCGTACATCAGCGTGATGCGCGTCGGCGTCAGCTCGGAGGCGGTGCGCATGATGCCGGCCGACGAGGGCCGCCGCGTCGCGGCGATCCCGGTCCGGGTCGACGGCGGCGAGGTGCAGGTCGCGTTCGCCGACCCGACCGACCGCGAGGCGCTCGAGGTCGTGAAGCGCTACATCGGCAACGTCCGGATCGCCGTCGGCGAGCTCTCGGACATCCGCCTCGCCTGGCGGCAGTACGGGCCGCCGCAGTAGTCCGCGCCGACACCGCCTACCGTACTATGCTGGTGTCGTGCTGCGAGCCGCGGTCGTCAGCTGCTGCGCCGTGCTCTGCCTGGCCGCGTGCGGGAGCGGCGGTGCGAAGCACACCGCCGCGACAACGACGGTCGGCAGCTGCGTCAACGCCCGAACGATGGCGAAGCTCCATGCCGACGTCGCCGCGATCCGCTCGGCGTCGAACCTGCCGACGCGCAACCGACTGGACGGGAACCCGCAGATCAACAAGGCGACCGACCGCTTCCTGAACGACGTGTCGCTCGCGAAGATCGACAACAAGCGGCGGAACCGGATGATCGACCTGGCCGCGGGTGCACTTGCGAACGAGTGCGAGCAGTGCTTCCAGGCCCTCGAGGCCGAGCGGCCGGTCGTGAGCCTGCGCTACGGCGAGACGGGCTGCGGGGCCTGAGCCTCCGCACGGCGCGGCAGCCCGAACGGGCCGACGAGCCAGGCTGCGGCGGGCACGGCGTAGACGACGACCGCGAGCACGACGGCCGAGAACGCGAACACGGGCGGGTGCGAGCCCTGCGCCGCGCCGGCGCGCACCGCCGAGCCGAGCAAGAGCAGACAGAGCGCGGCCACGCTCGTCGCCGCGCGAAGGAGCCCTCCCTTCCCCTCGAGCACATCCCCGACCCCGACGAAGGCGGCGGCTGCGGCGCCGACGACGGCGAGGAGGACGAGGTAGAACGCGATCTGGTGCATCCCTGCAGCGTCCGCGACGAGCGTTGCGAGCGCGAGGGACACCGGAAGCAGCCGCGAGCCCATCTGCCCAGAGGTTCGCCGCCGCGCCGGACGGTCCTCCGTGGGTACGCTCGCGACAACCGCGCGAAAGGAGTATGGAGGTGGCTGACACGACGCTGACGTGGCTCGGGCACGCGTCCTTCCGGCTCGACACCGCCGACGGCAAGCGGATCTACGTCGATCCCTTCCTGAACGGCAATCCGAAGTGTCCCGAAAGCGAACAGAGCCCCGGCCGCGCGGACGTGATCGCGCTCACACACGGTCACGGCGACCACGTCGGCGACACGGTCGACATCGCGAAGAAGACCGGCGCAACCGTCGTCGCGCCGGTCGAGCTCGCCGGCTGGCTGCAGGGCAAGCAGGGCCTCGAGAACGTCCTCGACCCGAACAAGGGCGGCTCGGTCGAGGTCGACGGCACGAGGTTCACGATGACGAACGCGTTCCATTCGAGCTCGAACGACGACGGCGACTACACCGGCGAGCCGTGCGGGATCGTCGTGACGACGAGCGACGGCAAGACGATCTACTTCGCGGGCGACACCTGCGTGTTCGGCGACATGCAGCTGATCGGCCGCCTGTACTCGCCCGACGTCGCGGTCCTGCCGATCGGCGACCACTACACGATGGGCCCGAAGGAGGCCTCGCTCGCGATCGAGCTGCTCGGGGTCAAGCGCGTCGTGCCGTGCCACTACGGCACGTTCCCTCCGCTCGTCGGCCGGCCGGATCAGCTCGAGGTCGCAGGCGACGTCACGGTCGAGCAGGTCGATCCCGGCGGCTCGGTGACCGTTTGAGGGAGCGCTGGTTCGGAGCGACCGGGAGACGCGTCCCCGAGCTCGCCGCCGAGGGAGACGTCGACGTGGCGGGCGCGCTCGTGCTCGACGAGCTCGACGACGCGCGGCTACGCGACGCCTTCGACGCGGGGACGCCCGTCGTCGTGCGCGCCGCGAGCGCCGACGAGGTCAAGACCGCGCTCGCCCGACCGGAGGTCGCCACCGTCCTCGTGCCGCGCGACCGCGCCGACCTGCTCGAGCTCGACCTGACCGAGCTGACGTACGGATGATCGTCTCGACGTACTCGATCGCCGCGTGCGACCTCGAGGCGGGACAGTGGGGCGTCGCCGTGCAGTCGAAGTTCCTCTCGGTCGGCTCGGTCGTCCCGTGGGCGGAGCCGCACGTCGGCGCGATCGCGACGCAGGCATACGCGAACCCGCGCTACGGACCGGACGGGCTCGCCCTGCTGCGCGAGGGGCACGACGCCGACGAGGTGGTGCGACGGCTCGTCGCCTCCGACGAGGGACGGGACGAGCGGCAGCTCGGCGTCGTCGACGGCGAGGGACGAAGCGCGTCGTACACCGGCAAGAGCTGCCTCGAGTGGGCCGGCGGCCGCACCGGCGCGTGCTACGCCGCGCAGGGAAACATCCTCGTCGGCGCGGAGACCGTCGACGCGCTTGCCGACACGTTCGAGGGAAGCGCGGGCGATCCGCTCGAGCGACGGCTCCTCGACTGCCTCGACGCCGCGCAGGCCGCGGGCGGAGACCGGCGCGGCCAGCAGTCGGCGTCGCTCATGATCGTCGAGCGCGACGGCGGCTACGCGAAGCTCTCCGACCTCGTCCTCGACCTGCGCGTCGACGACCACCCGCATCCGATCGAGGAGCTGCGCCGTCTGTACACGCTCCACTTCCGGCTCTTCGGCGAGACACCCCGCGACCGGTGGCTGCCGCTCGACGCCGCACTGCAGACGGAAGTGGACGAGCGGCTGCAGCGGCTCGGCTACGAGAGCCTGCGCGCGTGGGCGGGCGTCGAGAACCTCGAGGAGCGGCTCGACGGCGACGGCGCGGCGATCGACCCGGTCGTGCTGGACGCGCTGCGCGAAGCGACGTAGGGAATCGCTCCCACCCCTTTCGAACAGTTTTCGGCCGGACCGACAGTTCGGCCGTTGTGCTCTGCCGGGTGCCGCCGTAGGTTCGCGCGTAGGACCGTGGCGGCTGCGGCAGACCCACGGTCAGATGGAGTCGCCCGGCGGCGCAGCGGGCCGCAGCTTGCGCCGTCGGAGGCTCCATGCGCCTGATGCGTATGCGTTGTTAAGCCGGAAAGTGGTCCTGTGAATTTCCGGTGGACAACCTTGTGAAAAGTGTGGGGGTCCGAGACAATCTCCGAAAGGTCTGGGAGTAGCCGGACTGGGCGAAAGCCCCCAAGCGGCGGTCCGGTTGCTCTCGGCCTTGTCCCTCGCGCAGACACCTCTCGGACCGTCCGCTCGGGCAGTGGTCTGCCGCGCGGAGCTGACCGACACTGCGAGGTGGCACAAAACCACCTGCGGAGGGCGACATGGTGCGTGTGGGACAGCGGCCCGGGTCTCCCGGTTCTCGAACGCCCCGGCTGCTCGCGCTCGCGGTCGTGACCTCGGTCACGGCGTACGCGTCCGCGTCGGCGGCCCTGCTCTGGAGGCGCTCGCGATGATGGTCGACGGAACCGCGGCGGAGCGCGCGCGCTCGATCCTCGACGACCTGATCCGGCAGCGGCGCCGGCTCGAGGCGAGCGGATCCGAGACGAGCCTGCTCGCGGCGAACCGGCTCGGGATCGTCTACTGGCGGCTCCAGCTCGACCGCGCGCTCGCGGACGAGCGGCGCGCGTCCGCTGCATGAGCGAACGACGTTCGGCCGCCGGCGGCACATGAGACCGACGGCCGAACGTTGCGGGCCAGTCGGTCAGCGGTCGGCCTGTCAGCACCCTGCCGCAGCCGCTCGTTAGTGTGCTTTCGACCCAAGCCCGTCTGCTGTGCCGATCTTCCTCCGGCGCCGGAGGCCGTGCCACTGGTCGAACCGACGGTTCTAGACTGGACCCGTGAAAACGCTGCATCTCGACGAGATCGAGGGCGTGCCCGTCTTCGGGACGCTCGTCTGGAAGCCGGTGCGGAAGACGCTCGGCGTGAGCGCCTTCGGCATCAACGCCTACACCGCCGCGAGCGCGGGCGACGAGGTCGTCGAGCGCCACGACGAGACGCAGCTCGGCCACGAGGAGATCTACGCCGTCGTCGCGGGCCACGCGACGTTCACCGTGGACGGCGAGGACGTCGACGCGCCCGCCGGCACGCTCGTCTACCTCGACGACCCGGCACAGACGCGGCACGCGGTCGCGAAGGTGGCAGGCACGACGGTGCTCGCGATCGGCGGTGTGCCGGGGACGCACGAGTCGTCGCCGTGGGAGTACTTCTTCCCGGCGCTCCCCGCGATGCGCGAGGGCGACTACGACACGGCGAAGCGGATCATCCGCGACGGGCTGGAGGCGAAGCCGGGCGACGCCGCGCTGCTCTACAACCTCGCGTGCGTCGAGGCGCTCGCAGGCGACCACGACGCCGCGCTCGAGCACCTGAACGCGGCCGTCGACGCGAGGCCGGGCTACCTCGAGGGCGCGCGGGACGACGAGGACTTCGCGGCGATCAGGGACGATCCCCGCTTCCCGGCAGCCTGAGCCCGAGGGCGCGCAGCGCCGGCACCGGGTCCGCCTCCGGACGCGCCACGAGCAGCACCGCGCCGTGCCCCGGCTCGGACACGAGCGCGTCGACGAGCAGCTGCAGCCCGAGCGCGAGCGCGAAGGCCTTGTGCCACTGGTCCCCGCCGAACGGCACGAGCTCGTCCTCGTCCGCGAGCCCGGCGATCACGTCGCCCCACGTCACGGCGCCCATCGAGACGTCGACGACGACACCGCCGGGGATCGCGATCGCGAGCGGGTTCGTGCCGGCCGCCTTCGGGCCGCCGGGCGGACCGAGCCGCGCCGGCGAGGTCGCGGTCAGCACCCCGACGAGCCCCGCGTCGGCGAGCCGGCGCACGTGGTGGCCGAGCATCCCGGTCGGGAACGTGCGCTCGCAGACGACGAGCCGCGCGTGCTCGGGCGGCCTCGCGAGCTGTGCGCCGACCGCTGCGGCGAGCACGAGATAGCCGATCGCCCCGCCGCCGTGCCAGCGCTGGTAGCCGGGCTCGTCGACGACGAGCCTCGGCGCCGCGGCCGGGTCGTAGCCCTCGAGGCCCTCGAGCCAGGGGATGCGCGAGTGGCCGTGGCCGCGCTTGCCGCGCTGCTCGGCGTCGTCGAAGTGCTCCCAGAGCGTCTCGGCGTCCGCACGCGCGAAGCCGAGCGCCTCGAGCCTCGTCAGGCCTTCGGCGCGTTCCACCGGGCGCTGAACTGGAGGACGGGCCACCCGCGCTCCGCCGCGGTGCGTCGCAGCGAGCGGTCGGGGTTGACGGCGACGGGGTGGCCGACCGCCTCGAGGAACGGCACGTCCGTGTGCGAATCGGAGTACGCCGTGCACTCGGCGAGGTCGAAGCCGCGGCCGGCGGCGAGCTCGCGCACGCATTCCGCCTTGTTCTCGGCGTGGAGCGCACGTACCGCCCGGCCCGTGTACTCGCCGTCCGCGACCTCGCAGACCGTGCCGAGCGCGCCGTCGAAGCCGAGGTCGTCCGCGATCGCGTCGACGATCTCCTGCAGCGTCGCCGAGACGATGTAGACGCAGTCGCCGCGCTCGCGGTGCTGGTCGACGAGCGCGAGCGGCTCGGCGTAGACGAGCGGACGGAGGATCGGCTCCAGCGCGTCGGCGACGAGCTCGCGCATCTCGGCCGGCGTGAAGCCGCGGAGGATGCGCAGGCCGTCCTCGGCCGCACGTCGCACGGCCTCGTGCGACGCGCCGCGCAGCGCGAAGAGCAGCTGCCAGCCCGCCGCCTTCGCCAGCTGCCGGCGCGAGATCAGGCCGCGCTGGCGGAACGAGCCCGCGAGCGCGAGCGCCGACGACCGTCGGAGCAGCGTGCGGTCGAGGTCGAAGAAGGCGGCCGCGGCCACGGAGGTGCTATGACCGCAGGCCGACTGCAGCATGCGCGTCTTCGCGCCGCCCGTAGTCGCGGATGCTCGCGATCCTGCCTCCACGCAAGACGATGATCTGGAAGAGCCGCGGCACGAATCCCTTCGCGCCGAGCCGCTCGAGTCGCTTGCCGCGCAGCTGCACGAGCACGCGGTCGCCGAGCTCGATCACCTCGCCCGGCCTCAGCCGGTTCGCCTCGGCGCGCCAGAGCAGCGTGCGCACGACCTCGTCCGCATTCGTGCACGGCTTCCACGCGCCCTCGTGCGCCGGATACCAGGTGACGTCGTCGTGCAGCCACGCGCGCAGGTTCTGGTGGTCGGCCCGCCGCGCGAGCATGTAGATCGTCTCGACGGCCTCCCGCCCCGCGGCCATCAGCCCACGAGCGGCAGCGACTTGACGATCGAGCCGGCCTCACGGCGCGCGTCGATCGACTCGGCGATCGCGACGATCGTCTGCGCGACCGCCGACTCGGGATGCGCGGCCACGATCGGCTCGCCGGCGTCACCCTGCTCGCGCAGCAGCGGATCGAGCGGCACCTCTCCCAGGAGCGGCACGCCGAGCTCCTCGGCGAGCGCCTCGCCTCCGCCCGAGCCGAACACCTCGCCCGTCATGTTCTCGACCACGCCGAGGATGCGCAGGTTCGTCGAGCGGGCCATCTTGCCGGCCCGCGAGGCGACGTCCTGGGCGAGCTTCTGCGGCGTCGTCACGACGACGACCTCCGCGCGCGGCAGGAGCTGCGCGAGCGAGATCGAGACGTCGCCGGTTCCGGGCGGCATGTCGACGACGAGCACGTCGAGGTCGCCCCAGTGCACATCCGAGAGGAACTGCTCGAACGCGCGGTGCAGCATCGGGCCGCGCCACATGAGCGGCGCGTTCTCTTCCTGGAAGAAGCCGATCGACATCAGCTTCAGCCCGTCCTTGACGGGCGGCACGATCAGGTCGTCGACCGCGACCGGCGTCTGGTGGATGCCGAGCAGATGCGGGATCGAGTGGCCGTAGATGTCGGCGTCGATCACGCCGGTGCGGCGGCCGAGCTGCGAGAACGCGACCGCGAGGTTCGCCGTCAGCGTCGACTTGCCGACGCCGCCCTTCCCCGAGGCGACCGCGATGATGCGGCAGTCGCTCGGCAGGCGGATCGTGCTGTCGCGCCGGCCGGCGCCGCCGCGCAGCTTCGTCGTCAGCGCCTGCCGCTCCTCGGGCGTCATCACGCCGAACGAGAGGGCGAAGCCGCGGACGCCCGCGACTCCGGCGAACGCCGCCTCGACCTGCCGCTCGAACGAGTCCCGGAGCGGGCAGCCCGCGATCGTGAGGACGATCGTCAGCGAGACGATCCCGTCCTCGATCGCGACGTCGCGGACCATGTCGAGCTCCGTCACCGGCTTCTGGAGCTCGGGGTCGATCACCTTCGAGAGGGCGGCGAGCACCGCCTCGCGACTCGGTTCCATCCCGGCGAGCGTAGCGAACGGGATTCCCGGGAAGACGCCGTCAGCAGGACTTGCGGCCGCTGGGGGGGCCGGCCTGGCCGCAGGTTCGGCCCCCCACCATCGAGGCGCTACACGCGATCCGGCGACCGGACGATCAGCGGCAGCGTCCGCGTGATCAGCTTCAGGTCGTTCCAGAGCGACCAGTTCGTCACGTAGAGGTAGTCGAGCCGCGTCATCTCCGAGAACGGGATGTCGTCGCGGCCGAGCACCTGCCACGGGCCGGTGATGCCCGGCTTGAGCGTGAGCCGGCGCCGCGCCCAGTCGCGCACGTGGCGGTCCTCGTCGAGGATCAGCGGCCGCGGGCCGACGAGGCTCATCTCGCCGCGCACGACGTTGTAGAGCTGCGGCAGCTCGTCGAGCGAGACGCGCCGCAGCCACCGGCCGACGCGGGTCACGCGCGGGTCGCCGTCGATCTTGAACATCCGCGGGTCGCCGCCCGCCGCGAGGTGCTTGTTCAGATGGGCGACCTCGCCCTTGCGCGCGTCGGCGTCGGCCGTCATCGAGCGGAACTTGACGATGCGGAACACCTCGTTGCGGGCGCCCATGCGCACCTGCCGGAAGAACACGGGGCCGGGCGAGTCGAGCCTGATCGCGAGCGCGATCAGCAGCATGAGCGGCGCGAAGACGACGAGCGCGACGAGCGCGAGCACGACGTCCGTCGTCCGCTTCAGGAGCTTCGAGGAGTGCGAGAGCCGCACGGGCGGCAGGCCCAGCATCGGGATCCCCTCGACCGTGTGAATGCCGATGTCGGGCCCGACGAGCTCGAAGAGGCGCGGGACGATGTCGACCTGCACGTCGAAGTCCTTCAGCGCGCGCATGAGCGAGAGCGTCTCCTCGTGCGTCTCGTTCGAGAACGCGAAGATCACGCGCTCGACGTCGAAGAGCCGGACGATCGCCGGCAGACGCGAGGTGTCGCCGAGCAGGGCGACGTACTCGAGGTCGTCGCGGCGCTCCTTCGGCGCCGCGTCGACGAACCCGACGAGGTTGATCCCGTACTCCGGATGCTGCATCAGCTTCTTCGCGATCAGCTGGCCGACGTCTCCCGCGCCGACGATCACCGTGTTCTGGAGGTAGGCGACATGGCGGCGCGCCGCGGCCCGGGCGCCTGCGCGTGCGAGCGAGATGAACGCGATCGCGAACGCCCAGAACGGAACGAGCCTCGAGGCGGTCGGATGGACGAGGTGGGTGAGGTACGCGGCCGCCCAGAGCAGCCACGTGCACACGGTGACCATGTGGAAGACGCCCACGACGTCGTCCGCGGTCGAATGGTCGGTGCGCGCCTCGTCGCGGTCGTACAGGCCGTAGAGCTTCGCGACGACGACCCACAGCGGCAGCGAGCCGACGAAGACGAGGATCTCGCTGCGCATGTCGACGGCGCCGAGCGAGCCCCGGTGCCGGGCGAACCATTCGACGAGCAGGAACGCGGCCAGCAGGCCGACGAGGTCGGCGGCGAGCAGCATCCTGCGCACGAGCCACCCGCGGCGGTGGACGACGGCGGTGCGGCGGCGCCGGTCGAGGATCTCGAGCGTCCGCTCGCCGACCGCCTGCGTCATCTCGTCGTAGGCCTCGATGCTGTCGACGAGCGCTGCGTGCTCGGTCGCGTTCATGCGCCGCCCGCTCCGCGTCCGAAGAGCGCGCCGGCGAGCGCGTTTCGAATCTCTTCCGGCTCCGAGTCGGCCCGCATGGCGGCCCACGCGCCGTCGCGGAAGAGCCGCATGCTCCGCGTGCGCACGCCGATGTGCAGGACGGGGGCGGCGGAGACGGCAACCGCGTCGCGTGCGTCGTCGTCGTTGTCGACGACGACCGCGTCCGGGCGGAGCGACGCGAGGAGCCCGCGCGTGTCGCGGCCGGCCTCGAACGAGCGCACCTCGGCGAACTCGAGCGTCGACTCGACCGCGCCTGCGACGATCGGCGTCGAGCAGAGCACCGCGACCACTGGGCGGCGCGTCACGCGATCCGCTCCACGACCGACGGCTCCTCGACGACTGCCGCGCGGTAGAAGAGCGCGGCAGCCCCGCGCGTCGGCAGCGCCAGCTTCTGCAGGATGTTCTGCACGTGGCGCTTCACCGTGAACTCGCTGATCGCGAGCACGGCCGCGACGTCCTTGTTCCGCGCACCGCCCGCGACGAGCTCGAGCACCTCGCGCTCGCGCAGGGAGAGGAGCGCGACGCGGCCGCGCGCGTCCGCACGCTCGTCGTGGCCGTGGATCGCCTCGATCATCATCGAGGCGAGGTCGCGCTGGAGGGGCGCCTCGCCGCGGGCAGCGCCGCGCAGCGCGCGCACGAGACCCTGCTGCGAGATCGCCTTGTGCAGGAAGCCGTGCGCCCCGGCCCGGACGGCGGCGAGGACGACCTCGGGCGTCGGGTCGAAGCTCCACACGATCGCGGCCGTCGAGCTCGCGCGCGCCAGCTGCCGGACGGCCGTGCAGCCGCCGGACGGGGGCAGATCGAGATCGACGAGGCAGAGGTCCGGACGGTCGCGCTCGGCGGCGGCGAGCAGCTGCTCGACCGTTGCCGCCTCCGTCACGTCGAAGCCCCCGTCGCGCTGCAGCAGGTCGCGCACGCCGGCGCGGACGATCGGGAGGGCGTCGGCGACGAGGACGCGCGGCCGCGTCACGAGCCGATCTCCGCCGACGCCGAGTCGACCGCCAGAACAGTCCGGTGCACCCCGCCCGACACGCTTGTCCCCTCTCTCTCCCGCATGACCCGGCGGTCCCCACCGCCGGCCCACCCGCATACTCCCTCCTTTGCGACGGACCATCAAGTGGGCTCGAGCGCTTCTGTCCGGAGGGCTAGCGCGCTTGCAACGAGTGCCACACTCGACCTACTAGCCAGACGGCTAGACCTCGCAGGCCTAGCCCCGCGGGCGCCAACAGGCGCCCTAAGCTGACGCCATGGCAGTTTCCGTCCCGACCGAGGAGATGGAGACGCTCCGCGCCACCTGCTCGGTGATCCGCTGGCGCGGCTACGCGTCGTCGCGCTTCGTCGCGCTCGCAGACGACGCCGCGGTCGCCGAGTCACCGCCCTTCCGCTGGCGCGGCAAGGGCGAGCCTCCGGCAGACGGGGCGCCGGCAGAGGCCTACGCCGCGCTCGCCGCCGCGCTCGAGGCGCTCGGGTGGGAGGCCGACGAGGCCGACGGCGGAGCGTGGTACGAGCGCAGCTTCTCGCGTCCCCTGACCGCCGAGGAGCTCGCGCGCAGCCACGAGCTCGAGGCCGAGCCGGCCGTCGCGGCGGTGCCCGCTGAGCCGGTCGTGCTGCAGGCGCCTCCCCCGGCGCCGAAGCCCGCACCCGTTCAGGTCGCCCCCGTCGTCGCCCACGTCGTCGCGCCGGTCGCCCGGCCGGTCGCGCCCGTTCGTCCCGCGCCCGTCGAGGCGCCCGCGCCCGCGCCGGCGAGGGAGCGGCGGCGCCCGCGCTGGCTCATGCCGGTGTCGATCCTCGGCGGCCTCGTCGCCGTCGTCGCGGCCGCGTATTCGGTCTTCGCTGCGCCGCAGCGCACGCGCACGGTCGTCGTGACGGTGACGACGCCGGCGCTCCGCGTGCCGGCGCCGGCGCGGCATGCGCCCGTGCCCGTCCGCCGCCCGGCCGCGGTGACGCGGCCCGTCGCGGCGTCCGCGCCGCTCGTCCGGCTCAGCATCTCCGCCGGCGAGCGCGCGTCGTGGATCGAGATCCGCCGCGGCTCGAGCACCGGCCGCATCCTCTACGCGGCCGAGCTCGCCCCCGGCGGGCACGTCCACGTCAGCGGCAGCCGCCTCTGGACGCGCTTCGGCGCCGCCGGCAACGTCACCGTCGTCGCGAACGGCAGACGCGTCCCGCTGCTCGGGACGATCGAGCACACCTTCGTCGCAGCCCGCTAGAGCCGCGCGAGCCTGCGCGCGGCCGCGCCGAGCGGACGCGCGTCGTGGAGCACGGGCGCGAAGAGGTCGCCGAGGCGCGCGAGGCGGTCGAGCGCGACCGCCATCGTGAAGTCGCGCGGGCGGACGTCCGGCGTCAGCTCCTCCCAGCGCAGCGGCGTCGACACCGGGGCGCCCGGCTTCGGCCGGACGGAGTAGACGGAGGCGATCGTCTTCCCCCAGCCGTTCTGCCGGTGGTCGACGAGCACGCCCTCCCGCTTGCGCTTCAGCCACTGGGTGGTCAGCGTCCCGGGGTGGCGCTCCTCGAGCAGCCGCGCGGCCGTCTCCGCGAACGCGTAGGTGTCCTGATAGCTCGCCCGCCGCTGGATCGGCGCGAGCACGTGGATCCCGTCCGCGCCGCTCGTCTTGACGTAGCCCGGGAGCTCGACCTCCTCGAGCAGCTCCCGGATCAGGTGCGCCACCTGGATCGCCTGCGCGAAGCCGTCCGGCTCGTCGGGCGGATCGAGATCGAAGACGACGAAGTCCGGCCGGGCCGGCTTGTCGACGCGCGAGTACCAGGCGTTCATGTCGATGCAGTTCATCTGCACCATCCAGAGGAGCGCGTCGCGCGAGTTGACGAGCGCGAAGTCGACCTCGCGCGAGCCGCCGCCGCGCGGGTGGGTCGTGAAGCGCCGGGTCTGGAGCCACGCGGGCGCCCCGCGCGGCACCTGCTTCTGGAAGTACACGTCGGCGTCGATGCCGTGCGGGTAGCGCTTCAGCGTGAACGGGCGGTCGCGGAGGTGGGGCAGGATCGCGTCCGCGACCCGCCCGTAGTAGTCGAAGAGGTCGCCCTTCGTGATCCCGTCGTCGGGGTAGAGCACACGCTCGGCGCTCGTCAGCTCGACCGTTCGCCCCGTCAGCGCAGAACCCCCCGAAGGTCTAGGAGTGGAGAGGCACAGGTTTGCCGAAAAAAACCTTGGTCAGGATGTCCTTTCCACAGAACCCACAGCTTCCACAGGCGTTGGACACGGATGCCGGCGAGCGCGGATACTGGGAGGCGACGACGATGGCTCACGTGCAGGCACCTGTAACGGTCGCGACGAAGCCGATCTGCTGCATCGAGTGCAGCCGGCCGTGGCTCGTCGATTCGGAGCGGTGGCGGATCAAGCTCATGCCCGACGAGTGGCCGCCCGAGACGGTTCCGTACTGCCCCGACTGCCACGACCGCGAGTTCGGCGACTCCTAGACCGCTCAGCCCGCGAACCTGCGCACCGCCGCGAGCAGCTCGTCCTGCGGGAACGGCTTCCGGAGCACGGGCAGGCCGCTGCCGGCGGCGAAGGGCTGATCCGAGCCGGTCATCAAGAGCACCTGGAGCGTCGGGTCGATCTGCCGGAGCCGCTCGGCGACCGCGTCGCCGGAGATGCCCGGCATGAGCACGTCGAGGACGGCGAGGCCGATGTCGTGCTTCTCCATGCAGGCGACCGCGGCGAGGCCGCTCGTGGCGGTGACGACGTCGTAGCCGGCCTCCTCGAGCGACGCCCGCACGAGCTCGGCGAAGCCGCGGTTGTCGTCGGCGACGAGGATCGACCGGGGCATCGCCGGGAGGCTAGCGAAGGGCGTCGAGGAGCGCCTTCAGCCGCAGCGCGTTGCGCACGGCGAAGACCTCCCAGTCGTTGTTGAAGTACGCGAACACCTCCACCTCGCCCCGCCAGCCGGCGAGGCGCTCCGCCCAGTCGCGCAGCTCGGACTCGCTGTAGTTGCCACGCCGACCGCGCGTGCCGTAGTGGAACCGCACGAACGTCCACGGCGCCGTGAACACGTGAGCCTGGAAGTCGTTGACCTCGGGCCGGTCGCCGATCACGAGCGCGACCCCGTGCTCGCGCAGGAGCGCGTACACGTCGTCGGCGAACCACGACGCGTGGCGGAACTCGACGCAGTGGCGCTCGGCCGTGCGGTCGAGCCGTTGCAGCGCCGCGGCGAGGCGCTCGTCGTCGCGCACGAACGTCGGCGGCAGCTGCCAGAGGATCGGGCCGAGCTTCGGGCTCCGGCGCAGCGGCTCGATGCGCTCGTAGAAGCGGTCGAGCCCGGGACCGAGGTCACGCAGCCGCTTGATGTGCGTCAGGTAGCGCGACGCCTTGACGGCGAAGAGGAAGCCCGGCGGCACCGTCCGCTCCCAGGTCGCGACCGAGGTGCGGTTCGGCAGGCGGTAGAAGGTGGTGTTGACCTCGACGGTGTCGAAGGTGCGCGCGTAGCGCTCGAGCCAGAGACGCGCCGGCAGGCCGCCGTAGAACTCGTCCTTCCAGCTCGCGTAGTTCCACCCGGAGCAGCCTATGCGGACAGGGCGTTCGCCAGCGCTCGACACAGCTCGGCGGTTCCCGCAGCGGCGACGCGTGAACGTCCCTCGAGGTCGAGCTCCGCCTCCGTGAACGGTCGTGCGTCGTCGAAGAGCTCGATCGCGAGCCCGCACTCGCGCACGAGCAGCTGCGCAGCGGCGATGTCGACCGACCGCGCGCCCTTGAGCGAGCACACCGCGTCGAGGCGGCCGGCGGCGAGCTGGCAGAGCGAGAGCGCGAGCGATCCGAAGACGCGCAGGCGGTAGGCGAGCTCGGCGACCTTCGGCGCGTCGCGCGCGATCAGCGGCGTGCGCGTCGCCTCGAAGGCGAGGATCTCGATCGTGTCCTTCGGCTTCAGGCGCAGCGGCTCGCCGTCGAGCGTCGCGCCGCCGCCGCGCGTCGCGACCCACTCCTCGCCCGTCCCGAAGTCGTAGACGTAGCCGAAGTGCACGTCGCCCATCTGGTCGCCGTCGGCGACCGCGATCGAGACGGCGAAGAACGGGAGCCCGCGCTTCGCGTTCAACGAGCCGTCGATCGGGTCGATCACGACGACCGTGCCGCCGGCGCCGAGCCGCCCGACTTCCTCGGAGACGATCGTCACGTCGTCGAGGTCGCGGAACCGCGCGAGGATCGCGTCCTCCGCCGCCTTGTCGACCGCCGTCGTCTCGTCGCCGCCGAGGCCCTGGCCGACGACGGGCTCGCGCTCCTCGCGCGTCGGCAGGTCGCGCAGGACGGTGCGCACGTCCTCGACGGACGCGCGACAGAGCTCGAGCCACTGCGTCACTGCAGCGGGTAGAGCAACAGTCCGCTCGTCAGCTTCGGATAGAAGAACGTGCTCTTCTGCGGCATCACGTCGCCGCGGCGCGCAACCTCCCACACGTCCTCGATGCGCGTCGGGCGGAGCAGGAACGCCGCACGGGCGTCGCCGCGGTCGACGGCGGCGACGGCGTCCTCGCGCGACGGCGTGTAGGTCACGCCCTGCGGCGCGAGCGAGTCGACCGCGACCGGATCGAGAGCGTCGGCCTCGATCAGCTCGTAGCGGCCGTCGCGGTAGAGCACGAGCCCCGGCAGCTCGGCGGGCGGCGCGGCGATCTCGCTCCCCCTGACCCCGTCCAGGGCTTGCACGACGCGATGCGTCGGGAAGATCGTCAGGCCCTCCTGGTCGGTCGGCACGATCACGACCATCATCCACCCAGACTCGTCGGTCCCGTCCTCGGCGTGGAACGCGAGCGTCGTCTCGTAGCGATGATGGCCGTCGGCGATCAGGAGCTGGGCGTCGCGGAGCTCCTCGGTGAGCGCGTCGCCGAACTCCGCGCCGAGCCGCCACAGCCGCGTCGTCACGTCGCCGTCCGCAACCGAGAGCTCCGGCTCGCCGAGCCCGTCGACGGCGATCGACCCGTCCCAGAGCAGGAAGATCGGCTCGAGCTGCGTGCGCGTCGCGCGGAGCAGCCTCAGCCGTCCTTCCTTCGGGCCCGCGTGCGTGCGCTCGTGCGGCAGCACGACCCGCCGCTCGTACGGCTCGACGCGCAGCGCCGCGACGAAGCCCTCGCGCGTGCGCTCGACTCCGTCGGGACCGACGTAGCGCTGTTCGAGCCACCAGTACGCGGGCGCCTCGTCTTCGACGAGCACGCCGTCGTCGCGCCACGCCGCGAGCGTCCGCGCGGCGTCCTCCTCCGAGTCGGGCAGCGTCAGGTGCACGACGTTGTGCGGGCTCCGCGCGAGGTATTCCCTGCGCGCCTCGTCGGAGATGACGTCGTACGGCGGCGCGACGACCTCGTCGAGCGGGTCGGCCGCGAACCGGAGCGCCGTGAAGGGCCTGATCTCCGCCATCGCGTCTCGACGATAATCGCAGCGTGCGGATCAGGGCCGCGGTTCTCGAGGAGTTCGGCGCGCCGCTCCAGGTGCGCGAGGTCGACCTGGCCGAGCCGAAGCCCGGCGAGGTGCTCGTGCGCCTCGCCGCCTGCGGCGTCTGCCACACGGATCTGTACACCGCCTCGGGTGCCGACCCGTCCGGCTACGCACCGACCGTGCTCGGCCACGAGGGCGCGGGCATCGTCGAGCGCGTCGGCGAGGGCGTGACCTCGGTCGCGCCGGGCGACCACGTCGTCACGCTCTTCTCGCCGCAGTGCCGGGAGTGCGTCCACTGCCTCGACCCGCGCACGAACCTCTGCCTCGCGATCCGCGAGCAGCAGAACAAGGGCTATCTCCCCGACGGCACGACGAGGCTCTCGCTCGACGGCGAGCCGCTGCGGCACTTCATGGGCACGTCGACCTTCGCCGAGTACACCGTCCTGCCCGAGATCGCGGTTGCGGGAATCTCGCGGGACGCGCCGCTCAGCGAGGCGTGCGTCTTCGCCTGCGGGCTCTCGACCGGGCTCGGCGCGGCCATGAACACGGCCGGGGTCGAGCCGGGCTCGACGTGCGTCGTCTTCGGGGCGGGGCTCGTCGGGCTCGGCGCGGTCGCCGGCTGCCGGCTGCAGGGCGCCGAGCGGATCGTCGCCGTCGACCTCTCCGAAGAGCGGCTCGAGCTCGCGCGCGGCCAGGGCGCGACCGACACGCTCGCCGGCGGTGACGACGCGGTCGAGCGAATCGTCGAGCTGACAGGCGGCTTCGGCGCCGACTACACGTTCGAGGCGACGGGCAGCGTCGCGGTCATGCGGCAGGCGGTGGAGTCCGCGCGCATGGGCTGGGGGCTCGCCACCGTCTGCGGTGTCGCCGGCAAGGGCGAGACCCTCGACGTGGTGCCGCGCTTCCTCATCACGGGCCGGCGCGTCGCCGGCTCGTCCTTCGGCGGCGTCAAGGGCCGCGACGGCGTGCCGAAGCTCGTCGACCGCTGGCTCGCGGGCGAGCTCGACGTCGCGCCGCTCGTCTCGCACCGGCTCGGCCTCGACGAGGTGAACCGCGGCTTCGAGCTGATGGAGGCGCAGGACGGCATCCGGTCCGTGCTCGTGTTCGACTCGTAGACTCGGCGTGTGACCGCGATCGCGCAGCTCGAGGAGAACCGCACCGTCGAGGGCGTCTACGCGGTCGCCCGGAAGGAGCGGCTGCGCACGCGAAACGGCGCCGCGTATCTCGCGCTCGAGCTCGTCGACCCGAGCGGACGCATCGACGCGCGCGTCTGGAACGACGTCGAGCTGCTCGACGGGCGCTTCGCCGAGGGCGACGCGGTGCGCGTGCTCGGCCGCGTCGAGCGCTTCCGCGACCGCCTGCAGCTGGAGGTGCGGACGCTCGAGCCGGCCGCCGACGTCGACCCCGCGGCGATGGCGCCCGCGCTGCGGCGCGACGCCGACGAGCTCGAGGGCTTTCTCGAGTTCCTCGCGGCGGACGTCGCGCACGACGGGCTGCGCGGCGTCGTCGAGTCCGTGCTCGACGCGGAGGTGCGCACCTCGCTGCGCGCGCTGCCCGCGACCGTCGACTCGCACCACTCGTATGCCGGCGGGCTGCTCGAGCACACAGTGGGCGTCGCCACGATCTGCCGCGAGACGGCGCAGCTGCACCAGCGCCTGCGCGCCGACCTCCTGCTCGCGGCCGCGCTCGTGCACGACGTCGGCCGCACGCGCGAGCTCGGCCGCGGTCCCGTCTTCCGCCAGACCGACGAGGGCCGACTGCTCGGGCACGTGCATCTCGGGCTGCGTCTGATCGAGCAGCGTGCGGGTCGGCTGGATCCCGGAGTCCTCGCCGAGCTCCTGCACGCGGTCGCGTCGCATCACGACGTCCGCGCCGCGCGCACCGCCGAGGCGGCGGTGCTCTATCACGCGAACCAGCTCGACGCCGTCGCGGCAACGCGTCCGGTTCCCGATTGACGGCGGTCGCGCTCGCGCTCGCCGCGAGCCTCACGTGGGGCTTCTCCGACTTCGGGGCGGGCCTCGCGGCGCGTCGCGTGTCGGTCTTCCTCGTCGCCGCCGGCGCGCAGGTCGCCGGGCTCGCGCTCGTCGGGACGATCGTGCTCGCAGCGGGCCAGCCCGTGCCGTCGGCGCGGCAGCTCGCATGGGCGGCCTTCGGGGGCGTCGCCGGCATCCTCGGACTCTCCTGCTTCTACCGGGCGCTCGCGGTCGGGACGATGGGCATCGTCGGCCCGATCACGGCGACGGGCGCGATCGTTCCGGTCGTCTACGGCGTCGCGCGCGGCGAGCGACCGGACGCGCTGCAGGCGGGCGGCATCGCGCTCGCCGTCGTCGGCGTCGTCGCGGCGTCGCTCGAGCCGCTGCCCGAAGGAGGCCGGCGCGTCGGCGCAGGCGTCGGCCTCGCTCTCGCGGCGGCGCTCTCGTTCGGCTGCTCGCTCGTCGGGCTCGGACGCGCGGCTCCGGGCGGCGTCGTCTGGGGCACGCTGACGATGCGCATGGCCGCGGTTCCGCTCGTGCTCGCGCTCGTCCTCGTCACGCGGCCGGCGCTGCCCGCCGCCGCGCGCGGCTGGGCGTGGCTCGCGGCGGTCGGCCTCGCCGACACCGGCGCGACGCTCCTGTACGGCGAGGCGTCGACGCACGGGCTGCTGAGCGTCGTCGCCGTGCTCGCCTCGCTCTATCCGATCGTGATCGTCGTGCTCGCGCGCGTCGTTCTCTCGGAGCGCGTCGCGCACGCGCAGCTCGCCGGTGTCGGTGTCGCGCTCGCGGGGGTCGCGCTGATCAGCGCAGGCTGAGCTCTTCGACGCGCCGGTCGATCACGGCACGCAGCTCGCGCGCCTCCTCGAGGCAGAGCCCGGCCGGGTCGGGGAGGTTCCAGTCGAGGTACTCCTTGCCGGGGAGCACGGGGCAGGCGTCGCCGCAGCCCATCGTCACGACGAGGTCGGCCCAGTCGACGTCCTCGCGCGTCAGCGCGCGCGGCTTCCGGTGCGAGACGTCGATGCCGACCTCCTCGAGCACCTCGACGACGACCTGGTGCAGCTCGCCGGCGGGCCGCGAGCCGGCCGAGCGCGCCTCGCCGCCGCGCGCCTCGTAGAGCGCCTGCGCGATCTGCGAGCGGCCCGCGTTCTCGACGCAGACGAAGAGGACCTTGTTCATACGTTGAAGCGGACGTTCAGGACGTCGCCGTCCTCGACGACGTACGTCTTGCCTTCGAGCCGCTGCTTGCCGGCCCGCGAGACCTCGGCGTGCGATCCTGCGGCGACGAGGTCGTCCCAGCGCACGACCTCGCAGCGGATGAAGCCGCGCGCGATGTCGGTGTGGATCGTCGCGGCCGCGTCGAGCGCCGTCTGCCCGCGACGGAGCGTCCACGCGCGGGTCTCCTTCTCGCCCGCGGTGAAGAAGGTGATCAGGTCGAGCGTCTCCGCGAGCTGCCGGACGACCGAGCCGAGCGCCGACTCGCCGCCGCCGCGGAACTCCGCCGCCTCGTCGTCGGGGAGCTCGGCGAGCTCGGCCTCGAGCTTGAGGTCGATGCCCTCGCCTCCGTTCACGATCGAGATCAGCGGCTTCGTCGTGAGCGGGTCGAGCTCGGGCGGCAGCTCGCCGGCATCGCCGGCGAGCCTGTTGCCGGCGTCGAGGTGGCGGAGCAGCTGCTCGAGCTGCTCGACCTCCTTGCGGAGCTTCGCGTCGCCCGACTTCGCCTGCTTCGCGACGCGCTCGAGCCGGCGCTCGACGTGGTCGCGATCGGCGACGAGCAGCTCGAGCTTCAGCGTCTCGAGGTCGTCGGCCGGCACGCGGGTGCCGGAGAAGCCGTCGAGGACGACGAGCAGCGCGTCCACCTGGCGAAGGTTGCCGAGCAGGGCGGGTCCCGTCCCGCGCACCTCGACGACACGGATCGCGGCGGGCGTCACCTTGCGCGCGTGCACGACGTCGGCAAGACGAGGCAGCCGCGGATCGGGGATCGCCGCCATCCCGACCTCGCCGCTCGCACGCGCACCGGTGAGCGCCTCGAACAGCATCGACTTGCCCGAGCTCGGCAGCCCGACGATCCCGACCTCGAGGGCCACTACTGCTGCGCGATTTGCTTCTGCAACGACGCGAGCGCGCGGTGCTGCAGCGACTTGATCGCGCCTTCGGTCTTGTCGAGGATCTTCGCGACGTCGGCGTTCGCGAAGTTGAAGACGAACTTCAACGTCAGGACCTGCTGCTGCTCCGGGGAGAGCTTGTCGATCAGCTGGAGCATCGACTGGCGGCCGATCGACTGCATCGCCTCGAGCTCGGCCGACGGCTCCTCCGACCCGGCCGGCTCCGGCACCTCCTCCTCGGGCTGCCAGCGGCGGCGCGCGCGGAAGTGGTCCATCGCGAGGTTGTGGGCGATCCGGAAGAGCCACGCGGAGAACGGCGCCGACTGCCAGCGGAAGCGGCCGATCGACTCGAGCATCTTCAGGAACGTCTGCGTCGTCAGGTCCTCGGCGTCGTGCCGGTTCCCGACGCTCATGTGCAGGTAGCTGTAGATGCGGTCGAAGTGGATGAGGTACAGCTCCTCGAGCGCGGCGCGGTCGCCCTGCTGGCCGCGCTCGACGAGCCGGCGGACATGGTCCGTCGACTCGCGCGCAGGCCGCTTCTCGGTCGCCTCGGAGCTCACCGCTTCTCCCTTTCCCGTCTAGCCCGCTGCGAACCCGACGCGGCTCGAACGGCTGAAACGCCGGAAATACGACACCCTCGGCACGACCACGTGGTAATGGCCGTCGTCCATCTCGAGGACGACGACGCGCGGTCCGTCCTCGTGCAGCGCCCGCTGCAGCTCGTCCGCGGACGCCGCCTCCACGAAGCCGCCGACCACCTGGCCCCCTTCGAACCCGAGCTCGACGCGTACGCGCTCGCTACTCGCCACCCGACACCACCTCCGTGAGAACGCCGTGAACCGACTCCGGGTGGACGAACGCGACCTCGAGACCGAAGAGGCCGCGCCGCGGCGTCTCGTCGACGAGCTCCGCACCGCCGGCCCGGAGCTCCGCGACCGCGGCGGCGACGTCCGCCACCTCGTAGGCGACATGGTGCATGCCCGGGCCGCGCTTCGCGACGAAGCGGCCGACGGGCGTGTCGTCCCCGAGCGCGGCGAGCAGCTCGATCCGGCCCTCGCCGACCCGGACGGTCGCCGCCTCGACCCCCTGCTCCACGACCCGCGCCCGGTGCTCGAGCCGGCCGCCGAGCAGGCGCTCGTACGTCCGCACGGCCTCGTCGAGATCCACGACGGCGACGCCGACGTGGTGGATGCCACGTGCCTCCACGACGGGGATGGTAGTGTCCGGCCGCCATGAAGTGCTGGCAGGCGTTGCTCCTCCTCGCAGTCACGACCGCAGCGCTCGCCGGCTGCGGCGGCGGATCGAGCTCGAACGGCGAGGCCTCGAAGAGCCCGGCGCAGATCCTCGCCGACGCGAAACAGGCCGCGCACGACGCCGGCAGCGTGCGGATCAGCGGCACGATCCACGACAGCGGCCAGACGATCGGCGTCGATCTCTCGCTCACCTCCGCCGCCAGCGGCGGCTCGCTGACGCTGCACGGCTCGAAGGTCGACATCGTGCGCGTGGGCCGGACGGTGTACATCCGCGGCGGTGCCGCCTTCTACAAGAGCGTCGGCGCCGGGACCGCCGGCTCGCTGCTCGCCGGCAAGTGGCTGAAGGCGCCGACGACCGCCCAGGACTTCAGCAGCCTCGCCGCGCTCACGCAGCTCGACGCCTTTCTCACGCAGGTGCTGAAGCCGAGCGGGAAGATCAGCAAGGGCGGCGAGTCGACCGTCGACGGCCAGAAGACGATCCAGCTGAAGGACGGCCAGGGCGGCTCGCTCTTCGTCGCGACGACAGGCAAGCCGTATCCGGTCGAGCTGAGCGGCTCGAGCGGCAGGCAGGGCGAGCTCAAGCTCACCGACTGGGGCGCGGCCACCGCGCCGACCGCGCCGAAGCACGCGATCGACATCTCGAAGCTCGGCGGCTAGACCGGCGGCTGCGGCTGCGACGCGACGACGCGCGGCACGCCGACTGCCTCGGCGGCACGCGACTCGACCGGCACGTCGGCGAGGATCTCGAGCACCTCTTCGCGCACGAGCGTCTCCTTCTCGAGAAGCGCCGCGGCGAGGCGGTCGAGCGAGTTGCGGTGCTTCTCCAGCAGCCGCACCGCCTCGGTGTAGGCGGAGTCGGTGAGGCGCGCCTGCTCGCTGTCGCGCAGGCGCTTCGTCTCCTCGGAGAGGGCGTAGTTGTCGGCGCGCAGCGTGCGTGAGCTGACGCTGTCCGCCATGCCCCACTCGAAGACCATCGCGCGTGCGATCTCCGTGACCTTCTCGAGATCGCTCGCGGCACCGTTCGTGACGCGGCCGAAGACGACCTCCTCGGCGGCGCGGCCGGCGAGCGCGACGATCATGCGGTCGATCAGCTCTTCCTTCGTCTGCAGGTAGCGATCCTCCTCGGGCACGTAGAACGCGTACCCGAGCGCGTCGCCCCGCGCGACGATCGTGACCTTCTGCAGCTCCATCGCCGCGCCCATCAGGTGCGACATGAGCGCGTGGCCGCCTTCGTGGTAGGAGAGGATGCGGCGCTCCTTCTCGGTGAGCACGCGCTTCTGCTGCAGGCCCGCCACGACGCGCTCGAGCGCGGCGTCGAAGTCGGCCTGCGTGATGTACGACTCGCCGCGGCGGCCGGTGAAGATCGCGGCCTCGTTGCAGACGTTCGCGAGCTCGGCGCCGGTGAGGCCGCTCGTCTGACGTGCGACCTGCGCGAGGTCGACCCCTGCCGCAAGCGGCTTGTCGCGCGTGTGCACCTCGAGGATCGCGATCCTGCCCTTCAGGTCGGGCGGCGGCACGAGCATCTGCCGGTCGAACCGGCCCGGGCGCAGCAGCGCCTGATCGAGATCCTGGATGCGGTTCGACGCGCCCATGACGACGACCTGCTGCGCGCCCTCGAAGCCGTCGAGCTCGACGAGCAGCTGATTCAGCGTCTGGTCCTGCTCGCGGTTGAAGCCGCCGCCGGTGCGCTGCGCGCCGACGGCGTCGAGCTCGTCGATGAAGACGATCGCCGGCGCGTGCTTGCGCGCCTCCTGGAAGAGCTTGCGGATGCGCGCCGCGCCGAG
>Ga0070741_10005290_pt1 | contig 28807 bp, 31 predicted proteins | sample Coa_R1_4_FD_66440 | JGI IMG/M metagenome (GOLD analysis project Ga0070741, IMG submission 66440) | Surface soil microbial communities from Centralia Pennsylvania, which are recovering from an underground coalmine fire - Coalmine... | ecosystem: Environmental > Terrestrial > Soil > Unclassified ... | reverse complement strand
CGGCCAAGGAGTTCTACGAGGGGAAGCTCGGCCTTTCTAACGGCGAGAGCGGCGACGACGGCGGCGTCACCTACCGGTGCGCAGAGGGCACGCTCATGCATGTCTATCCGTCGCCGGACAACGCGGGCAAATCCGGCGCGACGCTGGGTGGCTTCCGCACCGATGACGTCGAGGGAATGGTCGACGAGCTTTCCGCGAGCGGGGTCGAGTTCGAGCGTTACGACGAGGGCAGCTTCAAGACGAATGACAAGGGGATCGCCGAGCTGGGGGGCACCCAGGCGGCCTGGTTCAAGGATCCAGACGGGAACGTCCTCGGGGTCATGACCGCCTAACAGCCCGGCGCCCGCGCCTCGACCGCCGCCGCGGCGTCGACCAGGCCGGCGCCGAAGAGCCGTGGGTCATACGGCTGGCCGAGCTGCGAGTCCGAATGCCGCGCAGTCGCCTCGAGCTGGCACGCGACCGCCGTAGGCGAGCTGCCGACGACCCGGCTCGCGATCACCATCGCCGCGACGCCCGAGACATGCGCCGCAGCCATCGAGGTGCCCTCGTATCCGCCCGGGTAGCCGAAGTGGCTGAATCCTCCGCCGACGAAGGTGAGCTGGAAGATCGGCACGCCGCGCGAGAACAGCGGGTCGTCGGTGCCGCAGCTCGTCAGCAGCGGATAGCCGCCGCCAGGTGCGACGAGGTCGAGCCCGGTGCCCGTCCGAGAATCGCTCGCCAGGCAGGCGTCCTTGGTCGTCCGCCCGACGCCCAGCACGTGCGGAGCGCCGGCGGGGTAGGCGACCGGCTCGCCGTTCTCGTTGCCGGCGGCTGCGACCACCAGAGCCCCCCGCTTGAACGCGTACTTGACGGCGGAGCAGATTCCCTTGATCTTCCCGCAGCTGTTGACGCCGAGGGAGAACTCGAAGCTCATGTTGATCACCTGGGCGTGGTGTGCGGCGGCGAAGCGGATCCCCTTGGCGATGTTGCGAGCCGTCCCGAACCCGTCGGAGTCGAGCACCCTCACGGGGATGATCTTGGCGCGGTAGGCGAGGCCGGTGAGACCGATGCCATTGCCCGTCCGCTCCGCGATCGTGCCGGCGACGTGGGTGCCGTGACCGTCCTCGTCGAGCGGCTGCCGATCGTGATCCACGAAGTCGAAGCCGGGCAGGAACTGGCGGCGCGAGAAGTCGGGGCTCTTGCGGAACTTCGGCTTCTGGTTCATGTAGGCGACCCCCGTGTCGAGGACCGCAACCCGAACGCCCTTGGCCCCCGCCGCGCCGCGGCTCCTCAGGGTGTCCCAGGCTGCGGGCGCGTTGAGCCCACCGCGCGCCTCGTACTGGAGCGGCGTCGGGGACTCGCCGCAGAGCGAGCCGCAAGGGAGGAAGTTCCACTGCGTTCTCTGCCAGCCGCCGACGATGCCGGCCGGCCCCGGGTCGTTCGGAACCGCCGAGGCGTGTGCGATGTAATTGGGCAGCGCGTAGTCAACCGCGGGGTTGGCGGCGAGCGCCCGCTCGGCGGTCGCCATGTCGACGCCGGGAGGCAGGTCGAGCACGTGCTCGGCGCCGCCCTCGAAGCGCACCAGCAGCTGGCCCGGCACGAAGGGGCCGGTGCTCGCGGTCTCGGCAGCCGTGGCGGACGCGGCCGGGACGATGGCCGCGGCCGCTACGAGGATGGTTGTCGCGATCAGCTTTCGCATGTCCCCGTGAATCCGCCGCTGGGCCGAGAGAGGAGCCGCAAGCCGGCCGGCTGCGGTCTACAAACACCCGCCGCCCGGGAAAGTTCCTGGAAAGCGGGCATCGTGCGCCGCCTGCATACTGGCGAATCGATGGCCGCGGCGAGCTTCAGCGAGGCCGATGAGCGGCTCATGCAGGCCGCCCTGCAGCTCGCCGAGCGGGCGGCGACGCACGGTGACGTGCCGATCGGGGCCGTGGTCGCTCGTGGCGACGACATCCTCGGGTCCGCCGGCAACGAGCGCGAGCTCCGGCGCGACCCCACCGCCCACGCCGAGGTCCTCGCCCTCAGGCAGGCGGCCGAGCGGCTCGGCGGCTGGCGCCTGCTCGAGACCACCCTCTACGTCACGCTCGAGCCCTGCCCGATGTGCGCGGGAGCGATCTACCTGGCAAGGGTGCCACGCCTCGTCTACGGCGCCGCCGACCCAAAGGGTGGCGCGGTCGGGAGCGTGATCGACCTGTTCTCGGAGCCGGTTGTCAACCACCGCCCGGTCGTCGAGGCGGGCCTGCTCGCCGAGCGCTCCGCGGCGCTGCTCGAGGGCTTCTTCTCGGAGCGGCGCTAGAGGGCCGCCGCGTGGGCGGCCTCGGTGAGGCGCTCGGAGTGGCGGACCGGGTACGACGGCTTCGGGCCGGCGCTCCGCAGCGCGTCCGGCAGGGAGGCGAGGCTCTGGCGGGTGCGCTCGCGCATCTCGTCGAGCGTCTCGGCCAACACGATCTCCCCGCCCCGCATCGCGGGCACCAGCAGCGGCTCGCCCGGGAGCTCCTCGTCGGCCGTGCCGATCACGTCCTCGGTCATCGTCCCGCCTTCCACGCGCCTGAACACCTGTTTCGCGCCGGGCAGCGTTTCCTTCGCCGCCGATCGCTTTGCGACGCCGCGCCACGCCTCACCGCTCAGGTCGGCGACGATCTTGTAGACGCCGTCGACGACCGGCGCATCGCGGCTCGTGCCGAGCTCCGTGCCGACCCCCCAGAGGTCGGCCGGCACGCCCTCGCGGCACATCTCCGCGATCCGGTGCTCCTCGAGGTCCCCGGAGAGCACGATCTTCGCGTCGGTCAGCCCGGCCTCGTCGAGCAGCCTGCGGGCGGCCCGTGCGAGCTCCGCCAGGTCACCCGAGTCGATCCTGATCCCGTTGAGGGCCACCCCGGTGCGTCGGGAGACCTCGATCGCTCGCCGCACGCCCTCGATGGTGTCGTAGGTGTCCACGAGCAGCAACGCGTTCTCGGGGTTCTCGCGCATGAAGCTCTCGAACGCCTCCTCCTCGGTCGGGAAGCTGAGCACGAACGAATGGGCCATCGTGCCCACCGGCAGCAGCCCGTAGCGCTTCGCGGCCGCGAGATTGGAGGTTCCGCCGGCGCCGGCCACCGCGGACGCCCGCGCCGCCTTCATCGCCGCGTCGACCCCATGGTCCCGGCGCGGCGAGAAGTCCACCACGGAGTCGCCATTGCCGTTTGCGGCGAGCACCACCCGCGCCGCCTTGGTGGCGATCATCGTCTGGAAGTTGACCTGGTTGAGCAGGAGCGTCTCCAGGATCTGCGCCTCGATCCGCGGGGCCGTGACCCGGATCAGCGGCTCGTTGGCGTAGGCGATCGTTCCCTCCGGTATCGCGTCAACGTCGCCGGAGAAGCGGAAGCCCTCGAGGTAGGAGAGGAACTCGCGATCGCAACCGAGGGTCGAGAGGTACTCGAGCTCGCCCGGGCCGAAGCGCATCCCCTCGATCAGCCGCAGGGTGGGGCCGAGCCCGCAGACGAGCAGCCAGTCGCGATGCGGCGGGAGCCGGCGCACGAACAGCTCGAAGACGGATGGCTCGTTCATCCCGAGCCGGTGGAACGTCCTCGCCATCGTGATCTCGTACCGGTCGACCAGCAGCGACGTCTCCGGCGGCGTCAACAGGCCGGGATCGTTCGGATCCGCCATGGAGTGAAGTTATCCGGCCCGGCCGCTGCTACGAGGTGAGCCAGCGCAAGGGGTTGTCAACCATCAGCGTGCGCTCCTGCTCCTCCGTCAGACCCCACTCGCGGAGCTCGGGGAGGACCTTCTCCGGGACGATCCGGATCGTCCAGTCCTTCGCCGCGCCGGATGCGATCAGCTCCTCGATCACGTTCGGCGGGAACCAGTCGGTGGTCGCGACCGAGTCCGCGGAGAGGAACATCCGGTCCACGTACCCGCGCTCGAGCAGGGCCTTGGTCGTCTTCTGTCGTCTCTCGTAGGGAAGGAAGAGCTCGAGGCCGTAGCGGTCGAGGCCGATCCAGACACCCTTCTCGAGCAGGCCCTCGATGTAGCCGAGGTCGTCGCTGTCGCCGGTGTGGGCAATCTGGACCTTCGAGGGCTCCACGCCCTCCTCCTCGAAGATCTCGACCTGACGAGGGCCGGTGTTGCTCGCGGGGCGGGAGTGGGCCATGATCGGCGCCCCGGTGCGTACGCTCGCCCGGGCGGCCGCTCGGTGGACCTTCTCGATGTTCTCGTTCACCCCGGGCTCGTCTGCGGCGACCTTGATGAAAGCCGCCTTGATCCCCGTGTCCTGGATCCCCTCCTCGATGTCGTGGACGAACAGGTCGGCGATCTGGTCGGGATCTCGGTTCATGAAGAACTGGGGGAGGTGGTCGTAGGTGTAGATGCCGGTGCAGGGGATGACCTGCAGGCCGGTCTCCTCCGAGACCCGGCGCATGAAGTTCACGTCCCTACCCAAAAGCATCGCCGTCGGCTCGCCGATCGTCTTGATCCCGAGATCGACCGCCGCCTTCGCCTCACGGACCGCGATCTCGTACGTCTGGTCCGCCCTGACCTCGTAGGGCGGGTCCTCCTTCACCGCGACCGCGTTGGGCCACTGGTTCCAGACCGCCTCATCTCGGTTGCGCAGGTGCTCGTGGATCAGCGTGGTGCCGAGCCGATCGGCATCGACCGGGCCAGTCACGGTCTGCACCTGCGCCGCCATGGCCGGCGAACCCTATGGGACGCCGCATTAAGCGGATGTTCAGCGGAGAGGGTGGGATTCGAACCCACGAGGCGGTTGAACCCGCCCACTCGCTTTCCAAGCGAGCTCCTTAAGCCACTCGGACACCTCTCCGTGCAACGGTTGCCCCGACGGAGCATCCACGCACCGACCGAAGGGTAATGCCCGCTACTGCCGCCAGCCGGCGAACGAGCTGCTGGTCCAGCCCTCGCCGGATCCGGCGGGCGCCGGCCCGAGGGGCCGGCCGCCGTAGATAACCGCTCCGCCGTTCGAGTCGTCCTGGTAGGTCTGCCAGGGGATGGTTCCCCGCTGGTCGACGCCCGGCCTCGACCAGTCGCAGACGCCGGTCGGGAAGACCTGCTGCAGGGTCGCCCACTGGGCCGGCGTGAACGTGACCGGGTAGTAGTCCGACTGGCGGAGCGGCTTGAGCTGGCAGCGCAGCTGGTCGGTCGCGATGCTCTCCCCGGCCTGCGTTGCGGGCGTTCCGAAGCGCGTCTCGAGGAGCGGCTGCTCGCAGACAGGCCCGACGCCAGGCAGGCTGATCTGCTCGACTCCGTCGATCGCGGAGCAGCGGTCGTGGACATCCGCCGGGCGATCGTCGGCCACCTTCTGCTGGAGCGAGACATCGCGGTGGTCGGCCTCAACCGCCGAGAGCCAGCGGTCCATCGCGAGCAGGCCCTCGGTCGTGTAGCTGGGATCTCCGATCAGCGGGGTCTGGCCGAACCAGATCACGTCGTTGGTCGGGAAGTGACCCTCCTCGCGCTCCAGGCGCGCCCGGATCGCCCAGGAGCGGTACGCGTCGTGGAACGCGCCGGGATCCGGGCCCCGGAGGTCGATGATGGGGACGCCGGTGAGGTTGTTGGTCTCGTTGACGGCGCCGCTTGCATACGCGCGCGCCAGCGCCGGCTCGTTCGAGTCGCTCCGCGCGGCGGTCGAGTTGATGTCGATGTCGAAGCCCCCCATCTTCGCGTTCAGGTCGACGAACTGCGCGGGGGTGATCTCGCCCTTCATCAGGGGCACCAGTCCCGCCTGGAAGCCGACGTCTCCGAGCGGCTGGCCGGCGAAGCCGTGACCGACGGCTGTCTCCGCCGGCCCCCAGAGGCTCTGTGGCCGCGGCCCGAAGACGTTGATCATGTAGTCCGCCAGGTCGCAGCGGACACCGCCCGGATTGGTCTGGGCGTTGTAGTCCTCGGCCGCCGGCACACCGGGGCAGCCGTCATCCGGGACGCCGAGCGAGGTCCAGTAGATCTGGTCGAAGACGATCGCGTTGACGTGGTTCGGATGACCCTCGACGGCCGCGATCTGATCCGGCGTCCAGACGATCCCGAGGCCCCACTTCTCCGGGTGCTCGAAGTAACCGCGCGTCAGGTGATACGCCGCCAGCTGCTGGCCGGTCGACCAGGCGTCGGGGAACGAGCACTGCGGCAGGATTCCCTGGTAGATGCCGGGGTAGGCGTTAGCCACCTGCTGCTGGACCAGCGAGCCGCCCGAGCAGCCCGTGCCGATCGTGTAGCGCAGCGTCCCGTACTGCTCGACGAGCCGCTCCTTCGCCATCACCAGCGACTCCGCCTCGGTGACGAGGTTGCAATTGTGCCCGGCGTTGTCGAGCGCCGTCGACATGACGGCGAATCCCCGCCCGAGGGCGACCGCCGGGCTGCCGCCGGCGACCGTGTCGCTGGTCACGCTCGGGGCGGTGCCCGACTGATGGTCGATCCCGCAGCTCGCGCCGTGGGTGATCAGCAGCTTGTGGTCGAACTGGGGCTGCGGGTCCCAGGCGGTCCAGGGCTTGTCCGGCTGGAAGAGGACCGCGATCGCATACTGGTCGCGGTCCTGGTAGCCGCTCTCGATCCGGACGACGAACGGGACCGTCTGGCCGTTGTCGGTCGTCGTGGTGGCGACGTCCGACGGCGGGTTGCTCGGGTCGTACGGCTGGAACTGGCCGGTGAGCGACGACCTGTACTCGTACGTGTAGGTCGTCGGCGCATTGCACTGCGCGTCCTGCGCGTCCTTGTTCTGGCACGCCCAGGGCTCGATCTGAGGCCCCGAGAACACCGGCCCGCCATTCGGATGGTTGGTGATCGTGACCCGCGAGCTGCTCGCGTTGGGAGCGGAGGCGACCAGCTGATTGGCCCCGAGGTCGAGGCCGGTGACCAGACCCTCGTAGAGGCCGTTTGCGCGCATCGCGAACGCGCTCGTCACGTCCCGCCCGTTGTCGGTGACGGTCACCGAGCCGGGGGAGACGCCCGTCGGCAGGTCGACCGCGACGAGCGCGTCGCCAGCCGAGATCAGGTCCGCACGGTCGGAGAGGACGTGGATGGCGAGCGGCGGCGGGGCGGAGGCGGACTTCCTCTTCGCCTCGGCGCTGGCGGCGCACATCGCGAGCACGACTGCCAGCACCACGACACCCCCGAACCTGATTCTCATCCGATCTCTCCTCCGACCCGCCGGGCCCGATCCCGGCCGAAACTGAGACAAATCGCGGCCCGTGATCCTATACCCAAAAATCCGTAGGAGACGCCGGTTCGCGCGAGTTGCGATGATCCGCGCCGATGAGCTGGAACGTCTATCTCGCCGGCGAGATCCACTCCGATTGGCGCGAGCGCATTGCCGAGGGCGCGAAGCAGGCCGGGCTCGACGTCATCTTCACTTCGCCGGTCACCGATCACGGCGCCTCGGACGACGTCGGCGTCGCGATCCTGGGCGACGAGACGAGCGGCTTCTGGAAGGACCACAAGGGGGCCGGCGTGAACGCGATTCGCACGCAGACGCTGATCAGGCAGTCGGACGTCGTCGTCGTCCGCTTCGGTGAGAAGTACAAGCAATGGAACGCCGCGTTCGACGCCGGCTTCGCCGCGGCTCTCGGCAAGCCGATCGTCACGCTCCATCCCGAGGAGCACAACCACGCGCTCAAGGAGATCGACCGCGCGGCGATGGCGACCGCGGAGACGCCCGAGCAGGTGGTCGACGTCCTGCGCTACGTGCTCGAGGGCAAGCTCCCGGCTTCGGCCTGAGCCTATCTCTGCGTAGTTTTCCGTAGGAGTCGCGGAAAAACCCTCATTCGATTCCGGGGCTCGGCACTGAGGTACGTCGGCGGGCGGTTTGATTCAGTCGGGACATGGAATCCAGACTGGCCCCGATCGGCCTCGACCTGCACCTGCCGCCGCAGCTGGAGGCCGCGTCTCAGGCAAGGGCCGCCGTCCGCGACACCTTCTCCGGACGCCTGCCGGCGCGGACGGTCGAGAGCCTGCTCACGGTGGTCAGCGAGCTGGTTGCGAACAGCGTGATTCACGGGCCCGGCAAGACAATCAAGGTGACCGTCACCGCCGACCGGGACGGATCGGTTCGTGGCGAGGTCGAGGACGACGGGGATGGGAAGGTCGCGATCCGCGAGATCGAGGGGGAGGGGCCCGGCGGCATGGGACTGCGGATCGTGCGCGCGCTGACCGAGCGCTGGGGCGTGTACGAGGGAAGCACCCAGGTCTGGTTCGAGCTGCGGACCGGTTCCCCCGCGGGCTAGCCTGTTGGCTGCCCCGGAGGGGTGCCGGAGTGGTTGAACGGGGCGGTCTCGAAAACCGTTAGGGGCCTTCGGGTCCCTCGTGGGTTCGAATCCCACCCCCTCCGCTGGATCCAAAACCGCCTGCAAATGGGCCGCTTTTCGAATGAGACCCGGGCTATTCGACCGGCTGGGAACCGAACGGTCTGCGAGACCGTTCACGGTCGCTCCTTGCAGGGGATTTGTGGTCGCTTTCTGGGAATCACGCTGCTCCCGCCGGCCCAAGGTGTGTTTGTGCTCAGGTTTTCGTTCCCCCGATGTTCCCCCGAGCTACTCGATGGCACGGCCCATCGATGCGTACGCCTGGCCCAGCCATGATCCCTCGATCTCGTCGAAGTCGATGCCAAGCGGCGCGAGGCGGCTCTCCATCAGCTCGCCGAAGGTGAGGGCGGCGACGAGCCGGCCTTCATGCTCATAGTGGTGCTCGACCCTGTCCGGCACGATGTCCCTGTCGTCCGAGATCAGGAGATCGGCGCCGCCGAGAAGCGCCGTGTAGACGATCGGGTCGTCCTGGGGATCGCGGGTGAGCGCTGGCGCGTCTTTCGGATCGAAGGGCGGCGAGCCGGCGGCGCAGATCGCCTCGACCTGCCGGCGCAACCTGGGGACGTCCTCCTCGCGAAGCTGCGGATCGATCCTCTTGCCGATCTCCCGCAGCTTCCGCTCGTACTCGTCGAAGAGCGGTGCCGAGCCGATCGCGACCCAGTCGTCGGGTGTCCCGGGAGGAAGCAGCTCCTCCAGGGCCGCCCGGCGGTCGGCCGCAAGCGCTCGCTGATCCTTCGCCCGCTCGATGCCCCTGACCTCACCGCCCGAGCCCTCCGCCTGCTTGACGAGATCGTCGATCTCGAGCTGGCCATGCTCGACCTCGTACGAGACCGCCCCGTACGCGAGCAGCACGAAGAACTTCCGGGTCAGCCCGCGGGGGCTCAACGTGGCCGGGAGGGAGACGCTCGTGTCGACGACGACCAGTGGCATCCGGCCACGCAGCGTAGGAGCGCCCGCCGATGCCTGTGACTCAGTCGGACTCGCTCGCGGCCGAGCGGACCTGCTCCTCGCTCACGTCCTGGTGGCGCTCGTCGAGCTCCTTGAGCTCCGACGCCAAGTCGTAGTTACCGCGAAGCGAGGCGAGCAAGGCGCCCTGCGGGATCCGGTAGCCGCCGCTCGGCAACTCGACGTAGGGGATGCGCTCCGCCTCGATCCAGCGGCGGATCGTCCTGTCGCTCACGCTGAGCAGGCTCGCGGCCTGGGCGACGGTCAGCAGCTGGGGCTGTGCGGCGGTGAGTGCCATAGGTACTTCTCTCCAAGCACAGTATCGGCATATCGAGCATCTAAGTCAAGTCGGACAGAACGGACATAGGGCGACAGACCGCGGGCGCGGCCGCTAGGCACCCCGCAAATTGAGGATCGAGCCCGATCCCTGGCACGTAGATGTTGGACGGGCGGATAGGCGCAAGCCGCCGAAGACGCCGACAGCATCGACCGCAGCGAGGTAACTGCAGTGAACACCCAGACCAAGACCGACAAGCGCCTGGACCTGACAATCCAGGCCACCAACGGTGCCACCTGGCCCACGGACGAGTTCAAACCGAACACCAAGGTCAAGCACGTGATCGACAAGGCCGTCGAGCACTTCATCGCCGAGGCCTGGCTGGAGCCGACCTGATCTGCGGCGGCGGCGGCAAGGACAGGCTCAACGGCGGCAGGGGCAAGGACATCCTCCGCGGCGAGGCCGGCAAGGACGACCTCAGGGGCGGCGGCGGCAACGACAAGCTCAAGGGCGGCGCCAGCAAGAAGGATCGCTGCGCCGGTCAGAAGGGCAAGGACCGCGCCTCCGGCTGCGAGATCAGGAAGTCGATCCCGTAGGGATCAAGCCGCCAGGTACCGGTCGACGACGGCGAGCAGATCGCGGACGCCGATCGGCTTGGTCAGGTAGGTCTTCGCGCCGGACTCGACCAGCCGCTGCGAGGTGTGGTCCGTGGCGTCCGCGCTCAGGATGACGACCGGGATATCCCTGGTGCGGTCGTCCGAGCGCAGCCGCTCGAGCACCTGCTCGCCGTCGAGGTCCGGCAGATGCAGGTCGAGCAGGATCAGGTCGGGCCGGTGCTCGGCCGCCAGCTCGAGCCCGAGCGTCCCCATCCCCGCCGGCAGCAGCCTGACGCTGGGCCGGGCCCGGAGGATCTCCTGGACGAGCCGGAGGTTGGCGGCCGTGTCCTCGATGTAGAGCAGGCTTCGGTCGCGGTCGTAGGCCTGCTCGGCAGCGAGCTCCGGTAGCTCACCGTCCCGCGAGAGCACCGCGACCGGCTCGCCTCGGGCGACCTCGATCGAGAAGGTCGTGCCCTCACCCGGCGTGCTGTCCACCGTGATGCGCCCGCCCATCGCCTCGACCAGCCGCTGGGACAGCGCCAGGCCCAGGCCGGTGCCCTCGATCTCGCCGCCCACGTCGAGTCGCTCGAAGGGGGTGAACAGCTTCCCGAGGGAGTCGCCGTCGATTCCCATTCCGGTGTCCGAAACCGAGAGCCGGATCCGATCGGATCCGATGGTCTCGACGGTCATTCGCACCTCCCCGCCGTCGCGGTTGTACTTGATCGCGTTGGAGAGCAGATTGATGACGACCTGCTTGAGACGCTGGTTGTCCCCCCGGACGTAGCCGATGCCCTCCGGGATCTCCGGCTCCGCGATCGCGATCGCTCGCGACTCGGCGAGGGGCAGCATCATCTCGATCGCCTCCTCGAGCAGCGGCTTGACGGCGACCGGCTCGACCGAGAACGAAAGCTGGCCGGCCTCGATACGGGAGATGTCGAGCACCTCGTCGACGAGGCGCAAAAGGTGCTGGCCGGACCTGAGGATGGTGCGCGCCCATTCGCGCTTCTTCTCGTCGAGGTCGTCCGCCAGGCCGAGCAGCTCGCTGAAGCCCATGATCGCCGCGAGCGGAGTGCGCAGCTCGTGGCTCATACGCGAGAGGAACTCGTTCTTCGCCTGGTTGGCTTCCCGCAGGTCCTTGTTCAGCTGCTGGAGCTCCTGGGAGCGGCGCACGATCTCCGCCTCCTGCTCGGTCCCGCGCTCCTGGAGGCGGACGAACTCGGTCACGTCCTCGACCCGGTGGATGATGTAGGCGAGCTCGCCCTGCTCGTCCAGGACCGGCGTGTTCTTGGGGCTCCAGTGCCGCTCCTCGAAGCCGCCGCCCTCCTCCTCGGGGCGGCGGATGTCGTACTTCTGCACCGCCATCGTGTCCGCGACGCGCTCTCGGCGGACTCTGTCGAGGGAGGCCGAGAGGTTGCTGACGCCGGTTGCCTCGGGGTCGTCCGGGTTGTCGGGGAAGACGTCGAAGATGCCCCTCCCCAGGATCACCTCGCGACGGGTCATCGTCGCCTCGAGGTAGGCGTCGCTGGCCGCCACGATGCGCAGGTCCGGATCGAGGACGAGGTAGAGGCCCGGCGCCGACTCGAACAGAGCCTGGAAGTCGGGCTCCCTCGGACGCGAGCTCACCCCGCGAAGCCTACGACCCAACCGCGAATCGGATAGCAATTGCGTCGCGAAGCCCCTGCGCCCGCGGATGGCGAGCGTGCCTCACACGATCCTGATCGGAGACGACCACGAGGAGATGCGCCGGCTCGTCGTCGAGCTGCTCACCGGGCAGGGCCACGAGGTCCATGAGGCCGACGACACGCAGTCGGTGCTGGACCAGGTCGTCGCTCTGCGGCCGGACCTGCTCATCCTCGACGTCCACATGCCCGGTGCCGGCGGGGTCGAGGCCCTGAGAAAGATCCGCCAGGACTCCAAGCTCGACGGTATGCGGGTGCTGCTGCTGAGCGGATCCGTCGACCTGGCCTCGGACTGGCCGCAGCAGATCGGTGCGGACGCTCAGCTCCCGAAGCCCTTCCAGGTGCAGGAGTTCAACGAGACGGTTCGGTCGCTGCTCGCCGCCTGACGGGGGCGTCCGGCTCGGCCAGAATCCCGCGCGATGCGAGTGGCGGTTGTGGGACACGTCGAGTGGGTCGAGTTCGTCCGCGGTGAGCGCGTTCCGGGAGCCGGCCAGATTGTCCACGCCTCGGCCGGCTTCGAGGAGCCGGCCGGCGGCGGCGCGGTGGCCGCGGTCGAGCTGGCGCGTCTGGCGGGCAAATCGACGCTGTTCACGGCGCTGGGGGATGACGAGCACGCCACCCGGACGCGCGCTCGGCTGGGCGAGCTCGGGGTCCGGGTCGAGGCGGCGATTCGCGACGAGCCGACCCGCCGGGCCTTCACCTTCCTGGACGCGCACGGCGAGCGGACGATCACGACGATCGGCGAGCGCCTGGCGCCGCGGGGGGAGGAGCCGCTTGACTGGGACGCGCTCGACGGTGCCGACGGCGCCTACGTCACGGCCGGGGACCTCGGTGCCCTGCGCGCGGCCCGACGCGCCAAGGTCCTGGTGGCCTCGCCGAGGATGGGCCGGGTGCTGGCGGAATCGGGCGTCGAGCTCGATGCGCTCGTGCTCTCGGATCGCGACGAGCTCGAGCTGGGCCTCGCTCGTGCGCTGCTGCCCCGCCCCGCCCTGCTGGTCGCGACCCGCGGCTCGGAAGGGGGCCGCTACGAGACGGCGGACGGGGAGGCCGGGAGCTGGGATGCCGCGCCGCTGCCGGGTCCGATCGCCGACTCCTACGGCTCCGGCGACACCTTCGCCGCCGCGCTCACCTACGGTCTCGCCGCCGGCGAGCCGGTAGAGCGGGCCCTGCGGCGGGCCGCCGAGGCGGGCGCCGCTTGCATGACGCGCCGAGGGCCGTACGGCTAGCCGGCGGATCGGGCCTGACCGCGTCAGCTGTGACCCGCGAGCAGGAGCTCGCGGGTGCTCGCCAGCTTCACGCCAGCCGCCGCCATCTCCTCCAGAGCGCGCTCGCCGTCCCCGGGCTCGACGTCGACTGCGCGGACGGCGTCCGTCACGACGGTCGTGTCGAATCCCTCGCGGCAGGCGTCGATCGCTGACGCACGCACGCAGTAGTCCGTCGCCAGGCCCACCACCGCGACCTCCTCCACGTCCCGCTCGCGCAGCAGCTCGGCGAGCTTCGACTTCTCGAAGCCCGAGTACCCCTCGTCCTCTCGCTCGCGCCCCACGTCGACGATCTCGTCGATCGCGATCTCGCGCAGCGCGGGATGCAGCTCGGCCCCCTTCGTCCCCTGGACGCAGTGGACCGGCCAGGGCCCTCCTTCGGTCTCGAACGAGGCGTGGTCGGGCGGGTGCCAGTCGCGCGTCGCGACCACGTGGTCGAAGTGGGGGGCGAGCCGCTTGATCGGCTCCGCGACCTCGTCGCCCCCCGGAACCTCGAGGGCTCCGCCCGCGGTGAAGTCGTTCTGGAAATCGATGATCAGCAGCGCCCTCGACATCGTCGCCTCCTGGCCAGGACGCTACCGCAGGTTCCAGGTGCCGACCTCGCTCCCGAATCCGCTGTCGAGCGCGAACTGGAAGCGCTGCGGGCGACCGGGACGGGGGACCTCGAACGGCACGCAGCCGGCGGCGCGCGCCCCGGGGTGCAGCGTGACGTGGAGTGGGAAGCGCCCACCGCAGGGGCCGCCGAGCAGGTTCACCCCGTCCGCCGCCGACCCGCCGGCCAGCAGCAGCTTCGAGTCCTCGCCCGGGGACTCCGCGTAGGTGCCGTTGCCGATGTTGCGAAGGTCGAGCTCGATGCCGACGAAGCGGGCGCCGGGATCGAGCGTCTGGTCACCCGCCCCGACCGGCGCCGGGTCCAGCAGCCGGGTCACGCGGACCTCGAGCTCCGTCCGCGAGCCGCGGATCGTGATCGGCGTCCCGATCCCGCCGGTATCCGGCGTCGTGTCCGTGTTCGGCGGAGGTGGGAGCGACTTCTCCTTCTTGAGCAGCGAGCAGCCGCTCAGCGGCGCTGCGAGCAGGGCCGCGAGCAGGAACGGCGTGACCCGGCGGCTCAACCCTCGGGGCGGGGCGGTGGGTACTGCGAGCGGACGAACCGGTCCCACATCCGGTCGGTCGAGAGACGCCGAACCCCGAGCATCAGCTTCGCGGAGGGTGTCACCGTGTAGCGGGTGCTGGGGCGGCGGACGCTGAGCGCCTTGGAGATCTTCCCGGCGACCGCCTCCGGCCCGGCCCCGAACCGCGCCATCGGGCCTGTGTAGGCGTTGGCGGTCAGCTTCGCCACGGCCGAGTTGAACTTCGAGTAGGGCCCGTGCTCGTCGATCTCGCCGAGGCTCCCGGCGGCGGTTTCGCCGAACTCGGTGATGATCAGGCCGGGCTCGATGATCACGACGTCGATCCCGAAGCCGGCGACCTCGAAACGCAGCGCGTCGGAGAGGGCCTCCACGGCGTGCTTGGTCGCGTGATAGACGCCGCCTCCCGGAAAGGTGAGCTTGCCGCCCATCGAGCTCAGGTTCACGATCCGGCCAGAGCCCGCCTCCCGCATCCCCGGCAGGACGAGCTGGCACATCCGCATCAGGCCGAAGACGTTCGTCTCGAACTGCCTGTGCACGCTCTCCATCGGAATGGTCTCGATCGCGCCGCTCTGGCTGTAGCCGGCGTTGTTGACCAGCGCGCCGATCGGCCCGTCCTCCTTCTCGACCGCCTTCACCGCGGTGCTCATCGAGCGCTCCTTGGTGACGTCGAGCGCGTGGACCTTGCAGCCCCGGTCGGCCAGGTCCTCGATCGACTCAGGGCGTCGTGCGGTCGCGTGGACGTTCCAGCCGTCGTCGGCGAGCCGCTCCGCGGTCGCCCTTCCGATTCCCGTCGAGCAGCCCGTGATCAGCACCGGCCGTGACTTCTCGATCCCCATCGCGCCGCTCCTTTTGATGCCCGGGTGCCCGTCGAGGGGGCAGCCCGTTTGACCCTGATCCTATGCTCCCGCGGATGCGAGCGGTGACCTTCCAGGCTCCGGGCGAGGTGCAGGTCGACGAGGTCGGCGAGCCCGAGCTGCTGGCGGCGGACGACGCGATCGTCCGGGTCGAGGCGAGCGGGATCTGCGGCTCGGACCTCCACATCTACCACGGGCGAGTGCAGATCGAGCCGGGTTTCGTGATCGGCCACGAGTTCGTCGGGGAGGTGGTCGCGGCGGGGGACGAGGTGAGCGGCGTCTCGGTGGGCGACCGCGTGCTCGGCACCTACGCGACCGCCTGCGGCAAGTGCTTCTTCTGTCGCCGCGAGGAGTTCCACAAGTGCGACGAGGCCCGGGTCTTCGGCCACGGCAAGACGCTGGGCTCACTCCAGGGCGCCCAGGCGGAGCAGGTCCTGGTCCCGCACGCCAACCTGGCTCTGCGCCGCGTCCCCGACGGGCTCTCCGACGACGTCGCCCTGTTCGCGGGAGACGTGATGGGCACCGCCTTTCACGCGATCGACTCGCGTCCGCTCGCTGAGGGCGAGACGGCCGCGATCCTCGGCCTCGGTCCGGTCGGCCTCTGCGCCGTCCAGGCCGCCCGCGCCGCCGGAGCCTCGGCCGTGGTGGCCATCGACACGGTCGAGGACCGGTTGCGGATGGCCGAGTCCTTCGGCGCGGTTCCGATCCACCTCACCGAGCAGGATCCGAGGTCCGAGGTGAAGAGGCTGACCGAGGGCCGTGGTGTTGACCTCTCCGTCGACGCGGTGGGCCATCCTGAGGCGCTCGACCTGGCGCTGCGGCTGGCGCGCAAGGCGGGGACTGTCTCCGTGACCGGCGTCTACGCGGAGCGCGCCGAGGTCCACGTGGGAGTGCTCTGGATCAAGGCGCTCACGCTGACCAGCGGGCACGCGAACGTGATCAAGCACGTCGATCGGGTGCTCGAGCTGCTCTCCGAGGGCAAGCTCGATCCAGCACCCCTGGTGACCCACCACATGAAGCTCGACGAGGCCCCCGACGCCTACCGCGCCTACGACAACCGCGAGGCGCTCAAGATCGTGCTCAGCCCCTAGCGGCTGCCTTCCAGCCACTCGCGAGGCAGCAGCCCGACGGGGAAGTCGTTGCCGAACTCGGGCAGGACCCGCATGGCGAGCTCGGCGGAGGGGCGGCCCTCGCAGGCGGGCTCGAGGTCCTTGACGGTCAGGATCGCCCGCACCGAGGTCGCGATCTGGAAGTCCGCGGCGTTCGGCTGCTCGCCGCCGATCACGCCCTCCGCGATCAGCTCGTCGACGTGGTCCAGCACCTCGGGGACCTGTCCGATCGCACGCTGAATCTGCCCGTTCGCGTCGACCTTCGCGGCGATGTGCCGCGCCCATGGGATGTTGGTGAAGGCCGCCAAACGCGGCAGGGGAATGCCGGTCTCCCGCGCGACCAGCACTCGCGCCTCCTGGCTGTGCGCGGTGATCCAGCGCACGATCCGTCGGGGCACGTCCTGGAGCACCTCGTCGCCCCACCGCTCGGCCTCCTCCACCGCAGCTCGTTGCGCCGCGTCGGCCGGGAAGAGGGGCGGCTCAGGTTGCAGCTCCTCCAGCGCGCGCGAGATCAACAGCGAGCTCTGCAGCTTGCGTCCGTCGATCTTCATCGCCGGCACGGTCCCGCCCCGGAAGCCGCGGATCCGGAGCTGGGCGGGCCACATCGTCGGCAGCATCCAGACCAGCTTGTAGTCGAGCCCCTTGTGGTCGAGCATCAGCCGCGCAGAGTTCGACGGCGGCGAGGGCGGCGTCCCGTACAGGGTGATCCGCATGGCCTTGCAGCCTATTGTGGGCCCGTGCCCGAGAGCCTCAGCGGCAAGCTCCTGATCGCCTCTCCGAGCATGCCCGACTACTTCCACCGGACGGTGATCCTCGTGGTCGAGCATGCGGACACCGGGGCCTTCGGCCTCGTGCTCAATCGCCCGTCGGAGACGACGGTGGGGGAGGCATCGCCGGAGCTCGCGGAGCTGATCGGGGAAGAGCACCTGCTGTACGTCGGCGGGCCCGTCCAGCCCAACGCGGTGACGGCGATCGGCGAGCATCCGGATCCTGCGGTCGCGACCAAGCTGATCGTCGGCGCGGTCGGGATGGTCGATCTCGACGACCCGCCGGAGCTCCTCCGGCTCCGTGTGTTCGCCGGTTACGCGGGGTGGTCGGGGGGGCAGCTGGACGAAGAGCTCGAGCAGGAGGCCTGGATCGTCGAGGACGCCCACCCGGACGATCCCTTCGGCGAGGGCGATCTGTGGTCCGACGTGCTCGCGCGCAAGGGCGGGGAATACGCGCTCCTGGCCCGGATGCCGACGGATCCCTCAGTCAACTGAGGGATCGGCCTCGTAGGCGAGCTGGATGTGGTCGCGGGCGACGGCGATGAACGGGCGCCGCTGCGGCTGGTCGCCGTTGCGACCGCTGATCACGGCGTCGTTCAGCGGGATGAAGTCGACGCCCTCCCGGTTGAGCAGGTCGGAGAGGCGGTTGTGGAAGCCCTCGACCGGGAGCGTGACCTCGCCCACGATCCGGTAGTGCTCCGTCTCGAGCACCACACGCTCTCGCCTGACCTCGGCGGCCATGCCTGAACTATCGGGCATCTGCCTGACCGCCTTGAGCCGATTCGCCCGGTTTCGGCGCGGGTTAGGGTGTGGCGCGATGGGCGCGCTGCAGGAGGTTCCGGTCGCCGCGCTCCCGCCCGAGCGCTTCCGGGCCCTGCTCGGCGAGGCATACGAGGAGGTTGACTCGGCGATCGAGACGGCGCGCCGCCTGCTCACCGGGAGGGTGATCTGGCACGTCAACTCGACCGCGCGCGGCGGCGGTGTGGCGGAGATGCTCCACTCGCTGCTCGCCTATGCGCGCGGCGCCGGCGCCGACGTGCGCTGGCTGACGATCTCCGGCAACCAGGACTTCTTCCGGGTGACCAAGCGGCTCCACAACCACCTGCACGAGTCGCCGGGCGACGGCGGGCCGCTCGGCCCGGCTGAGCGCGACGTCTACGAGGCGGCGCTGCTGGAGGCGGCGGAGGAGCTCACCGTACTCGTCCAACCGGGCGACCTCGTCTACGTCCACGATCCGCAGCCGGCCGGCCTGGCCCCACATATGGTCACGACCGACGTGAGGGTGATCTGGCGCTGCCACATCGGCGTTGACAATCCCGGGGAGCTGGCGCGGGGCGCCTGGGAGTTCCTCCGGCGCTACGTCGACGAGGCGGACGTCCAGGTTTTCTCGCGAGAGCGGTTCGTCTGGGAGGGACTCGACCGCGACCGCATCTGGGTGGTGCCGCCCTCGATCGACGCTTTCTCGCCGAAGAATCAGGATCTCGACCCCGCGGCCGTGCGCTCGATCCTCGCTGTGAGCGGCATCGAGTCGGGCGACCACGCGGGCCGTGGCCTCTTCGAGCGCTTCGACGGCAGCACGGCGCGCGTCGCCCGGCGAGCGGAGCTCGACCAGGATCAGCCGGTTCCCGAGGATGCCCCCTTGGTCTGTCAGGTGTCGCGCTGGGACCGGCTCAAGGACCCGATCGGGGTGCTGCGTTCATTCACGGACCACTCGCGATCCGACTCCTCACACCTGCTCCTCGCCGGCCCCTCGGTCGCGGAGGTCTCCGACGACCCCGAGGGCGCGGAGGTGCTCGCCGAAGTCAGGGCCCACCGGGAGGAGCTGCCCGCGGAGCAGCGTGGCCGCGTTCATCTCGCCTCGCTGCCGATGGACGACGTCGAGGAAAACGCCGCGATGGTGAACGCGATCCAGCGCCGGGCACAGGTGATCGTCCAGAAGAGCCTCGCGGAGGGCTTCGGCCTCACCGTGGCGGAGGGGATGTGGAAGAGCAGGCCACTGGTTGCCAGCCGGGTGGGCGGGATTCAGGATCAGATCGAGGACGGGGTCTCGGGCGTGCTGATCGACGACCCCGCCGACCTGGAAGCGGTCGCGGCGGCGGTCGACGGGTTCATCGAGGACCCGGCTCGCGCGGCGGAGGTCGGAGCGGCGGCCAGGCAGCGGGTGTTGGGGCACTTCCTCGGAACGCGCCACCTGACCCAGTACATGAGCCTGATCGAGCGCCTGCTGGCGAGCGGCCCGGCCTAGCGGTCTCCGCCGGCCGTGCGTGGCGTGCCTCGCCGTCCCCTTAGGTCGGCTTCAGGGCCGCTGGGACCATGTGCACTGCGATGGCTGAAAGTGGTCAAGGCGGGCCCGTTCGCCTCGCGATCCTGTTCGTCTCGATCCTCGGCCTGATCGGGCTGGCCGTGAAGACGACGGGCGGATCGGGTGGCGCCGCCGCGCATGTCGAGCCGAACCCGGGCAGGGTCGTCGCCATGGTGGCGCGCGGCGCCGTTCCAGCGGACGTGCGCACGAAGCTCGATGCCTGGTCCCACATCCCCACGGGCGCGGCGGCCGTGGACGTGGGCGGCGCCACCTACGTGCTGGGCGGCGAGGGCAAAGGGCACAACCACGCGACCGTGGGCACCGTGCTGAGACGGGTCAAGGCAGGCCCGTATACGCGCGTGGCGAAGCTGCCGGCGCCGGTCAGCGATCCCGCAGTGGCCCACGTGGGCGACCGCGTCTACGCGATCGGGGGGCGGCTAAGGGGCGGAAAGCCCTCGAACGAGATCGAGGAGTACGACATCGCGACCGAGCACTCGGTGATCGCCGGCACCCTGCCGCATGCCGTCGAGGGGGCCGCTGCCCTAAGCCTCGGCGACTTCGTCTACGTCGTCGGCGGGTCCGTGAACGGGGCGCCGAGCAGGGAGATCCTCCGGTTCGACCCCTTCCGGGAGACGGTCGACCCGGCCGGGCGCCTGCCGGTCCCGGCCGCCGGCGGAATCGGGACGACGTCGCGCGACGGCAGCGGCTGGGTCGTCGGCGCCGGCTCGCCGGCCTCGGGGCGGATCAACTTCGTCCTGACCCTCCACGGGGGCAGGTCGACGCCGCCGTGAGCGACACACCAACTCGCGGAAGGGCGCGTATCCAAAGACGGCTCGCCGGCGCTTTGACGAGTGAGCACCTAAAGGTGCCTCGACTACCTACGAGGAGGTCTCCGAGATATGAAGAGGATCGGCAGCGTCGCCGTCTGTTCTCTGGCGGTCGCGGCGATCGGCGCGGGACTTGCCTACGCCGGCAACTCGACCCCGAATCCCAACCAGGTGGCGGCCACGCAGTGCACCAACGAGCTTCACGCGATGGGCGTCAAGGCGTTCAAGGGGCTCTACGGAGATCCACCGAAGGGCCAGCACGCGATGCGGAACTGCCAGCGCCAGCACGGCAAGTCCGCGCACAACGTCGTCAACAACGCCTCCCAGCAGTGCCGCGCCGAGCAGGCTGACCCGAACTTCGCGGCCGGCCACGGCGGCCTGACGTTCGACCAGTTCTACGGGACGAATGCGAACGACAGGAACGCATTCGGCAAGTGCGTCAGCAGCAAGGTCCAAGCGAGCGAGGCACAGGAGAACCGGAACCTGCAGAACGCGGCTCAGCAGTGCCGCGCCGAGCGCAGCGACCCGAACTTCGCTGCCGGTCACGGCGGGAAGTCGTTCTCCGACTTCTACGGCACGAACAGGAACAAGCGGAACGCGTTCGGCAAGTGCGTCTCGCAGAAGGCCAAGGCGCAGAACCCGTAAAGACAGGGTGCTTAGGGGATCCGCGAGGGGCCGGCCGGAGGGCCGGCCCCTCGCACTTAGTGGGCGCGGCTGGGATCGAACCAGCGACCTCTCCCGTGTGAGGGGAGCGCTCTCCCGCTGAGCTACGCGCCCGGGCGGCTGATGATACGTCGCTGCCAGGGGCGCGAACACTGCGGGGAACCACGCTGGTCGGCGGCCGGACCACTGACTAGGTTCCGAAGGCTTGGCTCGGCGCCTCCACCGCCTCGGCATGGAAGCCGCCCACCACAAAGGGGTGGTGATCCTGCTCTGGCTGGTGGCCCTGGGCGTGGTGGTGACCCTCTATCACGCCGCCGGATCCAACACGAGCAACAACCTCGACCTGCCCGGCACCGACAGCCAGGCGGCGACCGACCTGCTCGCCGATCAGTTCCCACCGCAGCAGAACGGCAAGAACCCGATCGTCTTCCGCGCCACCGAGGGCAAGGTCACCGATGCCTCCAACAAGCGGGCGATCGAGCATTCCTACGACAACATCAGGAAGCTGCCGGACTTCTACAGCGCAACCGATCCCTTCAGCCAGGAGGGAACGGCGCAGATCAGCAAGGACAAGCGCACGGCGTTCATCGCCGTCCTGCTGAAGGTCCCCAACTCGGAGATCACCCAGGACCTGGCCCAGGACTATCTGGACGCGGCCGAGCCGGCGCGCGGGGCGGGGATGAAGGTCGCCGCGAGCGGCCAGATCGGCTCGGAGCTCTCGGAGCCGGAGACCGAGAGCAGCGAGGTGGTCGGGCTGACCGCCGCGATGGTCATCCTCGCGTTCACCTTCGGGACGCTGGTTGCGATGGGGATGCCGATCCTCTCGGCGGTCCTCGGCCTGCTCGGCGGGCTCTCCCTGGTCGGCCTGCTGGGGCACCTGGTCACGGTTCCGACCGTCGCCCCAACCCTGGCCACGATGATCGGCCTCGGGGTTGGAATCGACTACGCGCTCTTCCTGGTCAGCCGTTACCGGGCGGAGCGCGCGGACGGGAAGGAGGTGGACGAAGCGGTCGCGACCGCCGTCTCGACCTCCGGCACCGCGATCTGCTTTGCCGGCGGAACGGTCGTGATCGCCCTCGTCTCGCTGCTGGTCGCCGGGATCCCCCTGGTCAGCTCGCTGGGGTATGCGTCGGCGTTCGCCGTGGTCACCGCCGTGCTCTCGGCGATCACGCTGCTCCCCGCGATCATCTCGGCGGCGGGCCGTCATATCGACTCGCTGCGGGTACCCGCCTTCCTGCGGCCGAAGCCCAAGGCGCCCGACCGCGGCTTCTGGGGCGGCTGGGGCAGATGGGTGACGACCCACCCGTGGACCGCCGTCGGGCTCACCTTGCTGACCCTCGGGATCCTGACGATCCCGTTCTTCTCACTCAATCTGGGCCAGGAGGACATCGGCGCGACTCCGACGTCCACCACCGAGCGCCAGGCCTACGACTATCTGGCGACCGGCTTCGGCCCCGGCTATACGTCGCCGCTGCTGGTGGCCGTCAAGCTCCCCACCCCGGCGACGCCGAGCAGCACCTTCGACAAGCAGTACAAGCGGGCCAAGAGCCTGCAGAGCGAGCTGGAGTCCGAGCAGGCGGCGGGCCAGGCACAGGCGGCGAGTCTCCAGGCGGCCGCCGGCGACCTCCAGGTGCAGCAGGCCACCCTCGAGGCGCAGCAGGCGACGCTGGAGAGGAAGGCGAGCCACCTCGGCAGCGAGAAGGCGCAGCTCACCAAGAGCGCGAAGCGGCTGAAGAAGCAGCGCAAGCTGATCGCTCAGGCCGAGAGCCTGATCGATCAGGTGAAGAGCCTGGCCGCCCAGGAGGCCGCGCTCGCCCGGCAGGCCAACCAGGTGATCGCCCAGCTGCGGCTGCATCCCACGCCGGAGCTGATCCGCGAGCTCAAGTCCATCAAGCAGCAGATGAAGGCGCTGAAGTCCCAGGCCAACGCGCTGAAGGCGCAGTTCGCGAGCCTGAAGTCCGAGGCCAGCAAGGTCGGCGGCCAGGCCTTTGCCCTGGCGGAGCAGGCCGCCACCGCCGCGAGGGAGGCGATCACACTGGTCCAGCAGAAGAACCAGCTTCAGCTCGCCGCCGCGAACCTGAAGCTGCAGGCCGCACAGCTCCAGACCCAGAAGGCCCGGCTCGAGGCCCTTCAGCAGCAAGCCGAGACCCAGCAGCAGCAGGCCGAGAAGCTCCAGTCGACGCTGACCTCGGACCTGACCGCGGCCGGGGGCGACAAGCGCGGCACCGACCCCCGCCTGGTCAACCTCCAGAACGCCCTCGCCGGGACGATCGACGTCCAGGTCGTCTCGCCCCCGGCGATCAACAAGACCGGCTACGCGGCGATCTTCAACGTGGTCTCGAAGAGCGATCCGGCGGACGAGGACACCGCCGATCTGGTCAAGACGATCCGCAGTTACGTGATCCCGCAGTCCACCCAGGGCACCGGCCTCCAGGTGCACGTGGGGGGAGCGACCGCGTCATACGTCGACCTCGCCTCCGGGATCTCCTCCAAGCTCGGCCTGGTGATCTTCACCGTTATCGCGCTCGGCTTCCTCGTCCTGCTGATGGCCTTCCGCTCGATCGCCGTCTCGGCCCAGGCCGCCTTCGCAAACGTCTTCTCCGTCTGCGCCGCGTTCGGCGTGGTGACGGCCTGCTTCCAATGGGGCTGGGGGCTCGGGCTGGTCGGGATCGACACCCCCAGCGGCGGCGATCCGATCGCGAGCTACGTCCCGCTGATCATGTTCGCCGTGCTCTTCGGGCTCTCGATGGACTATCAGGTCTTCCTGATCAGCCAGATCGAGCACGCGCGCGCCCGGTATCCGAGGAATCACCGCAAGGCGATCGCGGTGGGCCTGGCGGGCGGCGCGCGGGTGATCAGCGCCGCGGCCCTGATCATGATCTCCGTCTTCGGCAGCTTCATCCTCAACGGCGATCCGACCGTGAAGCAGTTCGGCGTCGGCCTCGCCGTCGGGGTGGCGCTGGCGGCCATCACTGTGCTCGTGTTCGCGCCCGCCATCCTGGTGCTGGTCGGCAAGCGCGGCACCTGGTGGGTGCCCGACTGGGCCGAGCGTGTCGTTCCGCACATCGACATCGAGGGCGCCACCATGGACAGGACCGATGGAGGAGATCCGGAGGGAGCGACGGCACGGCCGCGAGCCCGGAAGGACTCGATGAAGCTTTGAGCGCACCGAGCTCCCCGCGCAAGGGCATGCCGCCGCTCGAGGCCGAGCGGATGGCGGCCGATCCGATCGAGGAGTTCCGCGAGTGGTATGAGGCGGCCTCCGGGTCCGTTCCGCTCGCCGAGGCGATGACTCTGGCGACCGTGGACGAGGCCGGATCGCCCGACGCCCGCATGGTCCTGCTCAAGGGCTTCGGCCAGGACGGCTTCCGGTTCTTCACCAACTACGAGAGCGCGAAGGGAGAGCAGCTGGCCGCGAACTCGCGCGCGGCCCTGGTGGTCTACTGGCGCGAGCTCGACCGCCAGGTGCGGATCAGGGGCGCGGTCGAGCGGCTGCCGGCAGAGGACTCCGACGAGTACTTCGCGAGCCGGCCCAGGGACAGCCGCATCGCTGCGGCGATCTCACCGCAGAGCCGGCCGATCGAGCGGGACGAGCTGGACCGCCTATATGAGCAGCTCGAGACGAGCCTCGCCGGAGCGGACCCCGAACGCCCGGCGCACTGGGGCGGCTACCTGGTCCGTCCCGATTCGATCGAGTTCTGGCAGGGGCGCGACAGCCGGATGCACGACCGCATCCGCTACACGCGGAAGGACGGCGGCTGGCGGATGGAGCGGCTCGCTCCATGAGGATTCGCGAGGCGCCAGCGGGGAACCCAGGCAAGACAAGGAGGCCACATGCAGATCACGAGAGCCACCGGCGAGACTGCGGCCGGTCCCGGCGACTGGTTCACCGGCACGGTCTACATCGATACGCTCGCGAGCCCGTCGGAGGCCACCCGGCTGGCGGCGGCCAACGTCCATTTCGCCCCCGGTGCCCGGACCCACTGGCACACGCATCCGCACGGGCAGACCATCCGCGTCACCGAGGGCGTTGGGCTCTGTCAGCGCAGGGGTGGGCCGGTCGAGGTGATCCGACCCGGCGACACCGTCTTCTTCGAGCCCGAGGAGGACCATTGGCATGGAGCCGCGCCCTCGGGCTTCATGACCCATCTCGCGCTGCACGAGGCCGACGAGTCCGGGACGCCGGTGAGGTGGGGTGAGCCCGTCACCGACGAGGAGTACGGCACCCCGCCGCAGCAGTAGCCCGGCTCACCCGACCTCCTCGAGCCGCCCTTCCAGGAAGCGGCGTTCGGCGGGGTTCTTCGCAAGCTCCACCGCGCGGCGGTAGTCGCCGGCCGCCTCCACGTATCGTCCGGCGCGGCGAAGCAGGTCGGCTCGTGCCGACCAGAACCACTGGTATCCGGCCAGCTCGTCGGCTAGCTCTCCCTCGTCGAGCAGCTCGAGCCCGCGTTGCGGTCCCTCCGCCATGGCGACCGCCACGGCTCGGTTCAGCTCGACGACGGGCGAGGGGCTCGCGTGAAGGAGGAGCTCGTAGAGCGAGGCGATCCGGCGCCAGTCGGTGTCCTCGGGGTTCGACGCTCGCGCGTGCTCGCCGGCGATCGCCGCCTGGAGCAGATAGGGGCCGGTGGCGCCGAGCCTCATGCCCCGGTCCAAGACCCGGAGGCCGGTCTCGATCTCGCGACGGTCCCAGAGCGATCGGTCCTGGTCTTCCAGCAGCACGAGGTCGCCACCCGCGCCGACCCTCGCCTCGCGCCTGGAGTCCTGCAGCAGCAGCAGGGCGAGCAGGCCCAGCGCCTCGGGCTCGTCCGGCATCAGCCGGGCGAGCGTGCCCGCCAGGCGAATCGCCTCTCCGCAGAGCTCCCGGCGGACGAGCGCCGCGTCGGAGGTCGCCGAGTAGCCCTCGTTGAAGATCAGATAGAGCGAGGCGAGGACAGAATCGAGCCGGTCGGGCAGCTCGTGGCCGGCCGGCACCTCGTAGGGGATGTTCGCCGCCTTGATCTTGCGCTTGGCGCGGACCAGCCGCTGCGCCATCGTCGTCTCGGAGACGAGGAAGGCCCGGGCGATCTCCGGCGTCGAGAGCCCTCCAAGGCTGCGCAGGGTGAGGGCCACCCGCGCCTCCGGTGCCAGGGCCGGGTGGCAGCAGGTGAAGATCAGCCGCAGGCGGTCGTCCGGGATCACCGCTGCCTCCTCGAGCTCCAGATCGTCCGGCTCCGGCGGCGGGGGCTCCAGCGCGCTCAGCTCCTCGAGCTTCTCCGTGCCGCGACGCTCCCGCCGCAGCCTGTCGATCGCCTTGTTCCGCGCGGTGGTCGTGATCCAGGCGCCGGCGTTGTCCGGGAGGCCCCGCTCCGGCCAGACCTGCATTGCGACCAGGAAGGCCTCCTGGACCGCATCCTCGGCGAGATCGAAGTCGCCGAGAACGCGGATCAGCGAGGCCGTCGCGCGTCCCGACTCGCGCCGAAAGACGCGATCGACCAGCTCAGCCGACGCCCTCACACGACGGGCTGCTCCTCGCCGCGCTTGAAGCGCCCTCGCACTCAGGCCGTCGCTTCCTCGACGAGGTTGCCGGCCTCGTCGAAGACCATCACCGGCCGGATCTCGACGGAGCCGCTCTGCGCGCCGGGGATCTTCGCCGCCCAGTCGATCGCCTCGTCGAGGTCCCTGCAGTCGAGGACGTAGAAGCCTCCGAGCTGCTCCTTGGTCTCGGCGAACGGCCCGTCGGTGACGGTCCGGTCACCGTCGCGGACGCGCACGGTGGTCGCGGTCGGGGTGGGGTAGAGGCCCTCGCCTGCGACCAGGACACCCTTCTCCTGCATCTCCCGGGTGAGCGCGGCGTAGGCCGCGCTGACGGCCTGCATCTCCTCGTCGCTGGCGCCCTCGCGCCCGCTCTCGTCTCCGTAGATCGTCAGTGCGTACTTCATCTCTGCTCCTTTTTGTCAGGCAGCGCAGATCGCCGCTCCACCCTAACGACGAACCGCCTCCGGGCAGATCGACAGCCCCGAAGTGCGGCTACGATCCACCCGGACCGTGCTAGGCGGGGAGGTAGCGGTGCCCTGTCACCCGCAATCCGCTCTAGCGGGGCTGAATTCCCCGACGAGGGGCCGGCCCTCGGGGCCGGGCCGCCGCAGGCGGCGTTGACGGCCAGGTCCTGCGCAGTGTCGGCCCGCGAACCAGGTCAGGTCCGGAAGGAAGCAGCCTTAAGCGGTAGCCGGCATGTGATGCAGGCAAGCCTGGCCCGAGCCAAAGGCGGTGGCCACGCCCGGGAGCCTCGTCTCGAGGACGGGTGCACGGTCCATCTCTCGCGCACCGGGCGCGGGGCGCTAGCTTGGTCACATGGGGAGATCCAGAATCGCCCTCGGACTGGCGCTGCTGGCGATCGTCGCGCTGGCGCCGGGCACAGCGCGCGCCGAGCGCAAGCCGACCACCAAGGAGCGGATCCAGATCGCCTCGGTGATCCATCTGCCTGCCGTGTGCGCGCACGTCCGCGTCTCGACCACGAGCCGGAAGCCGAAGTGGGCAAAGGTCTCCTGGCGAGACGGCGGCGACCAGTGCACGGCGTTCGCGAGCAACGGCGTCACGATCGTCCACAAGGCCTCCGGTCGCTGGCACTTCGTGACGGCCGGCAGCAGCTTCACCTGCGCCGAGCTCTATGACCAGGTGCCGCAGAGGGTCGTCGAGGACCTGCGGATCAAGTGCGCGAAGGCGTAGCGCGGCTCGCTCCACGCGCTTTCGTCTCTATGAAGAAGGGCCGACTGTCAAGCAGCGGTCGGGTCTGATCAGGGACCTCTCGCGGTTCGGGGGTTGGGAGGCCCCTCTTCATGGCAGTCCAAAGCCCCCACCGAGACCCCGGCGGCTTCGAGGGCTTCTTCGGGGCTGTCGAACCACTCCATGCGAGCGACCTTGCCGTCAAGGAGCGTGTACAGAATCCCGAAGACCTGGTTCATCTCGACGCTCCCGCCGCGCGCTCGCCCGCGCTCGCGAAACGCGACGACCACGCTGTCACCGGCATCGATGAACTGCTCTGCCTGTGCGCGAAAGCCCTCGAACGACTCCGAAAACTCCAACATCGCCGACCCCGCCTCTCCCAGGCGATACGTCCTCCCGCCGAGGGGATGATGGGACATGAAGCTCATCTCGAAGTTCGGATCGGTGAACTCAGTCGCGGCGGCAAAGCGCCCCGCGCGTATGCCTCGAACATGCGACGCACGACCGCGACGTTCTGCTCCGACATCGCCCGCCCAGTATGTCGCCGGACTCCGCCGCTTTCTCGTTGAAGAGCACTCCGATGTGTTGTCGAGCTACTTCGCCGGCAGCGAGGCGGCGTAGTCGGCGCCGGCGTCGACCCACTCGCCGAGACCGGCGTCCTCCGAGATCCGCTGGCCTCCGACGAGCACCCAGCCCTTCGGCCGGCGCTTGCCACCCATCTCGAACTGCCGGACGCCGTCCTCCGTCAGCGCGCCCCGGGCGTCCTCCTCCGCGAGCCGCACCAGCAGCTCGTCGCCGCGGATACCGACCGCCAGGTTGCCGCCGACCATGAAGGCGATCCCCCCGAACATCTTCTTCTCCTCGACGTCGGCGCGGGCCGAGATCACGCTCCGGACCCGCTCGGCCAGCTCCTGGTCGTACGCCATCGGCTAAATCTAGGCCGAAGGACCGGAAAGTGCGACCGGGTGGCGCGGAGGGCGGTGGATAGACTCGATTGGTGGCCGAATCCGCCTCCCTGTACCGCCGTCACCGGCCGCAAAGCTTCGGCGAGGTCGTCGGCCAGGAGCACATCGTGCGCACCCTCTCGAACGCGGTCGAGACCGGGCGGGTCCATCACGCCTACCTGTTCGTCGGCTCGCGGGGGACCGGCAAGACCTCGATGGCGAAGATCCTGGCCCGCTCGCTCAACTGCGTGCACGGCCTGACGCTGACCCCGTGCGGGGAGTGCGAGCCCTGCCGGACGATCGCCGCCGGCACCTCGCTCGACGTGATCGAGATGGACGCCGCCTCGAATCGCTCGGTGGACGACATCCGCGAGCTTCGCGACCGCGTCGGGTTCGCCCCCGCCGCCGGCCGCTGGAAGGTCTACATCCTGGACGAGGCACACATGCTGACCAAGGAGGCGTGGAACGCCTTTCTGAAGACGCTCGAGGAGC
>Ga0070741_10005289_pt1 | contig 28808 bp, 27 predicted proteins | sample Coa_R1_4_FD_66440 | JGI IMG/M metagenome (GOLD analysis project Ga0070741, IMG submission 66440) | Surface soil microbial communities from Centralia Pennsylvania, which are recovering from an underground coalmine fire - Coalmine... | ecosystem: Environmental > Terrestrial > Soil > Unclassified ... | reverse complement strand
GCGGCGGCCCAGATCACCACGGTCAGCCCCAGCCACGCGAGGCCCGGATAGCTGTAGGACGCGACCGTGCCCGCCGCGAGCACCGCGAGCCCGATCACGATGGAGACACGGCCCTCCGCCTCTCGCTCGATCTCGCGCAGCCCGATGGGGTAGGCGATCAAGAACGTGCTCAGGATCAGCTCCTTGAAGCCGGCGATCCCCAGCACGGCCACGGTCAGGTACGCGCCCGAGACGAGCACCGCCCCGAGAACGCGGCGGCCGGGTGGCAGCTCTCGGAACAACCCGAGCGAGGTGATCGCGCCAAGCGCGGGGAGGGCGACCAGGAGCCCGAGGAAGCCACGCAGCGGCTCGGAGCCGAGCAGCGTGGCGACGGTGGTCACCAGGCTGTGCGGGCCGATCGGATAGCCGATCTGGATGCCGGGGGGCACCAGCCGGCTCGGGTGCAGGAGGTACTCCGCGTAGATCAGGTGCGAGGCCATGTCGTTGTTCAGGCCGACGCCGAGGATCCCGATCCGCCCGCTCGCGATGAACGGGAAGCTCGCCGCCAGCAGGCCGAGCGCCGCGACCGGCAGCGCCATCCAGAAGCCGGGGCCGAGGATCGACTCGCTGCGGACGACCAGGACGATGAGGGAGGCGGCCACCAGCACGATCAGGACGACCGCCGAGGTCCTCTCGTGGCCCGGCGCCCGGATCGCCAGATACTCGACGAACATCAGCAGGGCGAGTCCCACGGCGCCCTCGAGGAAGCTCGCCGTCCGTCGGCCGAGCGGGAGCAGCAAGGCCCGGCCGACCAGCAGGGAGGCGAGCAGGATTATCCCTGCAGAGAGGTAGGTTCCGGCGAAGGGGCCCAAGGGAGGGGCAGGAGGATATGGAGTACGCCCGAAACGGGAGCTAAGCGGTGATCCGGTTTCGCTGGGACTCGCCGCGCTCGCGCCCGAGGGTCACGAGCTGGTCGAGCGGATAGCCCCAGCGAAGCCGCCTGAGCACCGCCCAATCGGAGCGGCGCCGCACGGATTCGACGAGCCGGCGCCGATCCCGGATCCTCTCCCGATGTCCCACCACCCAGCGGTAGGAGTCGAGCTTCGCGCGCAGGAACGACGGGCCGCGCAGCAGGCAGTAGCCCCACATCATCAACTCGCTGAGGGCGAGCAGGGGACTGAGCGCGAGGCGGGTCCGCAGCCTCAGGTCGGCCGCCAACATAGCCAGGCGGTTTCGCTCCAGCAGGAAGAGCTTGTGCGGGAACATCGTCAGGTGGTAGTCGTGCCGGACCGTCGAGGCCGGTGCGCAGTAGATCTCACGCCCCGCCAGCCGCAGCAGCCAGGAGAGCTGCACGTCCTCGTGGTAGAGGAAGCCGCTCTCGTCCCAGCCGCCGAGCTCGCGCAGCAGCTCGGCCCGGATCAGGAAGGCGGCGCCGTGCAGCCCGCTCACCCGGAACGGCGCCTCGCCCGCGAGGCGACGCGGCTTGCCGAGCCAGCGGTTGAAGCCGAGGCCGGTGACGTGGACGTTCTGCCCGGCGGCATTGATTCGGTCGGGATCGGACTCGAGCAGGATCAGGGGGCAGACGGCGCCGGCGTCCGGGTTCGCCTCGCAGAAGGCGATCAGTGGCCGCAGCCAGCCCGGCGAGACGACGACGTCCATGTTGAGGACGGCGACGTAGGCGCCCCGGGCCTCCGCGAGCGCAAGGTTCACCGCGCCCGCGTAGCCGCGGTTCGACGCCGAGCGGAGCAGCTTGACCCTCTCGTGCCGATCGGCGACCGTCGCGGCGATCGCGTCGCTGCCGTCGGAGGAGGCGTTATCCACGACGAGGATCTCGGCGGTGGCGTCGTCCGTGTCGGCGAGCAGGGCGTCGAGGCAGCCCTGCAGCGCGTCGGCGCCGTTGTAGTTGACGACTACGACCGAGACCTGCGGCCGGTCCGTGGCGGTCTCGCTGAGTCGCTCGCCGCCAGCCGCCTCAGCGGCCCTCGGGCTGTCCATCGGTGTGCCCCTCGTCCGCGAAGCGGCTCAGCCGGCCGCTGAAGATGGAGATGAAGAGCACGGCGGAGAGGATCTGCAGGCCGAGGACCCCGACGGTCGTCGAGAGCACCAGCGCGTGGGTGTCGGTGAAGACCTTGTCGCCCGCCCAGTTGATCGTCAGCTGGACGAGCTTCGCCATCGAGCCGAGGATGAGCAGGCCCCCGACGCCGGCGAGCGCGAAGCGAACGGGCTGGGCGGTGAGACGGAGCAGCGCCCTCGAGGGCGGCTTGCCGGCCTCGACTCCGTAGAGCGCGGCGGCGATGCCGAAGATGACGAGCTGGAAGGAGGCGAGGATGCCCAGCGTCGCGACGATGAAGCTGTTCAGGCTGAGCCCGAAGTAGGGCGTGTGGACGTTGCCGATGCTGAGCGCGATGGCCCCGCCCACGGACAGCGTCAGCAGCAGGATCCCCGGGAGGATGAAGCTGACCCACGGCTTGTAGATCAGCAGCAGGACCAGCACGCGACCGAGGATCCGCAGGCCGTCGCTCCAGGGCGAGAGCTTCTTCTCGCCGACGCGCGGGCGGTACTCGATCGGGAACTCGGCGACCCGCAGGCCGCGGGCTCGGGCCTTGATCCCGATCTCCGTCTCGATGTCGAACCCGCGGGCCTCGAGGCCGAGCCGGCGGAACGCGTCGCGGCGCAGCGCGTACAGGCCGCTCAGATGGTCGCCGCTCTCGAGGCCGTGGGCGATCGCGAAGAGCTTGTTGAACATCCAGTTCCCGATGCGATTGACCAGCGGCATGCTCTCCGAGGTGCTGATCCGGTTCCCGCGCACCAGGTCGAAGTGCTCGAGGTGCTCGACGAGCTGCTCGATCGCGCTCACCGGATAGGTGGCGTCGGCGTCCATGATCACCACGTAGTCGCCGCTCGCCTCCGCGATGCCCGTCCGAATCGCGACCCCCTTGCCGCGGTTGGTGCGGTGACGGACGAGCCGGCACGGCCCGTGCTCCGCGACGATCGCCGTGTCGTCTGTGGAGCCGTCGTCGACGACCAGGACCTCATACCCAGGCGGCAGGTGGTCATGGAGCTCCTTGAGAACGCCGGGAAGCGCCGCGGCCTCGTTGTAGGCGGGCAGCACGACGGTCGCCGTCACGGGCGCGGTCTCGGCGGCTCGGCTCGCCGCCTCTCTAGGGGTGGTTATCGCCATCGGGGGAAGGGTGCCCGCCATGTAGCCGCTGCCACACGCGGGGCGCAAAGCATAGGAGCCCGCGAGGGGTTGTTTGCAGGTGGTTATCCCTCGCTCTGCGCCGCGCGGTGGCGCATGATCTCGTCACGCTCGGCGAGGCGGTTGCGGCGGCGCGTCTCGGCCTCTCGCCGGCGCCGCCGCTCGGTCTCGTTCTCCGCCTGCACAGGCGGGACCGGCACCGGCTTGCCTTCCTGATCGACCGCCACCATCGTCAGGTAGGCCGTGCTGGTGTGCCGCACCTCCCGCGTCACCGCGTTCTCCGCCTCCACGCGTACCCCAACTTCCATCGAGGTCCGCCAGGCGGCGTTCACCGTCGCCATGCAGCGGAGCAGCTCCCCGACGAAGAGCGGCTCCGCGAAGGTCATCCGGTCCATTCCGGCGGTCACGACCCTTCCGCCGCAGTGCCGGATCGCCGCGATGCCGGCGGCCTCGTCGCACATCCGCATCACCACGCCGCCATGGATGAAGCCGGCCGAGTTCGCGTCCGGGATGCCCATCCACCGGATCAGCTCCGAGCAGGAGGCCGAGGCCGGGCGCGGCGCCAGTGGGTCGGTCTCGGGCACGGACGCGATCCTATTCGGGTGCTCGCCCCGCGCCGCCCGCGATCCAGTCGGTGACCTGGCGGTGAACGAACCCCGAGCGCCAGAGCTCGCGGTTCGCCTCATAGAGCCGCTCGCCCACCTCCCGGGCGCGCTGCTGCGAGGAGAGCAGCGCGATCGCCTGCTCGGAGAACTCGTCCGGGCTGCCGCTCGGCTCGACCGGCAGATACCGCGAGATCGTCCCGATCGCCTGTGGGGTGCCGACCACCGGCAGTCCATGACGGGCGGCGTCAAGGACCTTGACCCGGACGCCGCCGCCGATCGGCACCGGCGCAAGCAGCACCGACGAGCTGGAGAGGAGCTCGTCGAGGTCCTCGACGTAGCCGGTCACCCTTACGGTCGGATCGTCGACGGGCCGCTCCCGCGACGCCGGCCGCCCGGCGATCACCAGCTCGGCGCCGGGAACCGCTTTTGCGATCGCGGGCCAGAGCTCGAGCAGCCGCTCCATCGCGTACTGGTTCGGCGGCCAGCGATACCGGCCGCCGAAGAACAGAGCGCGCGGGTGCTCCGCCGCGGCGGGTCGCTCGGCCGGCGGGAGCAGCAGGTCGAGCCGGCGCGCGTTCGGGACCCCGGCGGCCCGGAGCCGCACGAGATCGTCCTCGCCGAGGCAGGCGACCGAGCTCGCGGCCCGGACGCAGCGGAGCTCGTCGCGCCAGGTCCGCCGCGCCTCGATCCAGCGCAGCGGCGGGGAGCGCCGCTGCGCGAAGACGCTGGACTGGAGGGCGTGGGTGTTGATCAGGAGCCGGGTGCCGTCGTCCGGCAGGCCGGCGTCGAGCGCCGGCTCGGCCATGTAGGTGTGCTCGGCGATCACCGCGTCGGCGCGCTCCGCGCGGATCGCGCTCGCCAGCTCGTCGATCCGGAAGTAGCGGTGCAGGGTGCTGCGGCGGGGAGAGAGCCCCCTCAGCGCCGCGGTGACCATTCCCCGATCGGGCGAGGGGACCCGCGTGATCGGTATCGGCGGCTCCGATCGCGCGGTCGCTCCCGGCCTCGCCAGCGCGATCGCCCGGACCTGATCGGCCTCGGCCGCGGCCTCGATCAGGAGGCGCGAGATGCGGGTATCGCCCGCGTCGACCCCGTAGGGGTCGTCCTTGAGGAGGAACGTGACCTGGGCCACCGGCGGCTGCGCTCAGCCGTCAGCGCTGACGGCGGTTCCCCGTCAGCGCGGCATTGATCCGGTTGAGGCCGCGCGGCTCTGGATTCGGCCAGGAGGAGACGCGGGGGAGGATGGCGCGCTTCGCCCTCTCGAGGCCGCGCATCGTCGCCCGCGAGACGGGCCCACGGGCACGCTTGAGCCGCACCTCGAGACCCTCGTCGAGCTGGAGCTCGATGTTGCTGCCGGTCTTCGACTCGGCGTGGTAGCGGAAGCGCACCAGAGGCTCACGGATCGGCTCGACGCGGGTCGCGCCGAGAATCCGCAGATAGAAGTCGTAGTCGGCCGCGTCGGCGTAGGCCGGGTCGAGCTTGCCGACCCGCTCCAGCAACTCGCGGCGGAAGATCACCGTCGGGGTCGGGACGTTGTCGCCGAGCCACAGGTAGCGCCGCCAGCTGAACCGCTTCGGGACGAAGACACGGAGTGCCCTGCCCTCCTCGTCCACGTACTCCTGGCCGCCGTAGACGGCGCCGACTTCGGGGTTCGCGTCCATGAAGGCGACCGCCCGGTCGACCGCCTCGGGGATGTAGGAGTCGTCGCCGTTCACCCAGGCGATCACGTCGCCGCGGGCGCGCTCAAAGCCCTTGTTGACGGCGTCCGTCTGCCCCTCATCCGGCTCGGAGACCCAGCTCAGGTTCGGGTCGTCACGGGTCTCCAGCAGCTCGACCGTCCCGTCGTCGGAGGCGCCGTCGACCACGATGTGCTCGTGCGGCACGCTGAGCGCGGCCACGGTCTCGAGGGTCTCGCCGAGATAGCGGACCTGGTTGCGCACGGGCGTGACGACGGAGAGAGTGATCATTCTTCGGCTCGCGGTGCCTGCGCGCGACAGCGTAGCTTCGGGACGCGGCGCGGTCGGGCATGATCACGGCCCGTGAAGGCGCTGCCTACACGCCTGGAGGGACCGGTGCTGATCGAGCCGGCGGTCCACGCCGACGCGCGCGGCTTCTTCCTGGAGACCTACCGGGCCGAGGTGCTCGCCAAGCTGGGAATCACCGACGACTTCGTCCAGGACAACCACTCCCGCTCGAGCCGCGGGGTCGTCCGCGGCATGCACTTCCAGATCGGCGCCGGCCAGGCGAAGCTCGTGCGCTGCGCGCGTGGCGAGATCGTTGACGTCCTCGTCGACATCAGGAGGGGCTCCCCGACCTACGGCCAGTGGGAGGCCTTCGCGCTCGACGACGAGAACCAGCACCTGCTCTACGTGCCGGTCGGCTTCGCCCACGGCTTCTGCACGACCAGCGAGGTCGCCGACGTGATCTACAAATGCTCGGCCTACTACGACCCGGAGGTCGAGCGGGCGATCGCCTACGACGACCCCGAGATCGGGATCGAGTGGCCCGACCTCGACCTGGTCGCGTCCGAGCGGGACGCGAGCGCCCCGCGCCTGGCCGAGATCGCCGACGAGCTGCCCTTCAGCTACGACGGCTGAGCTGGGCCGCCCGGCCGGTCCAGGACACCTATATTGGCGAGCCGATGTCCGGCGACGGCAACGGAAAGCGCGCGCTGATCACCGGTATCTCCGGGCAGGACGGGTCCTACCTCGCGGAGCTTCTGCTGGAGAAGGGCTACGAGGTGCACGGCATCGTCCGCCGCTCCTCGAGCTTCAACACCGACCGGATCGACCACCTCTACCACGACCCGCACGAGCGGGGCGTCCGACTGTTCACGCACTACGGCGACCTCTCGGACGCGACCGCGCTGATCAAGCTGCTCTACGAGCTCCAGCCCGACGAGATCTACCACCTAGGCGCGCAGAGCCACGTCCGCGTCTCCTTCGACATCCCCGAGTACACCTTCGACGTCACCGCGCTCGGCACGCTCCGGCTGCTCGACGCGATCCGCGAGGCCGGCGTCAAGCCGCGCTTCTACCAGGCCTCCTCGTCGGAGATGTTCGGCTCCGCGCCCCCGCCGCAGAACGAGCTGACGCCGTTCCATCCCCGCAGCCCCTACGGCGTCGCCAAGGTCGCGGCGTACTGGGCGACGGTCAACTACCGCGAGGCCTACGAGATGTTCGCCGTCAACGGGATCCTCTTCAACCACGAGTCCCCTCGCCGTGGCGAGACCTTCGTCACCCGCAAGATCACCCGGGCGGTCGCCCGCATCTCGGCCGGCCTCCAGGACAAGCTCTACCTCGGCAACCTCGACGCGCAGCGCGACTGGGGCTACGCGAAGGAGTACGTGGAGGCGATGTGGCGGATGCTCCAGGTCGACGAGCCGGAGGACTTCGTGATCGCCACCGGCGAGACCCACACGGTCCGCGAGGCCGTCGAGATCGCCTTCGCCCGCCGCGACCTCGACTGGTCAGAGCACGTCGAGATCGACCCGAAGTACTACCGCCCCTCCGAGGTCGACGTCCTCCTCGGCGACGCTTCGAAGGCGCGCGAGAAGCTCGGCTGGGAGCCGCAGGTCCGCTTCAAGGAGCTGGTCGAGCTGATGGTCGACGCCGACGTCGCCGAGCTCGAGAGCCAGCTCGCGGGCAAGGTGACCCGCTACAGCCACGAGGGCGCGTGATCATCCGTTGCTGTTGGGCGTCTGAATCGCCACGAACTCAAGCGGACGCTTCGCGTCCGCACATACCTCGTTTGACTGCCGAGTGCGGCTACTTCCGCTGCCCGACGAGGCGCGGGACGCGAGTCGGGAAGGGGTATTCAGTGTGAAGTAGCGCTCTGAACTCGGCCGGTGAGATCCGTCGCGAGCGCTGCACGCGGCGTCGCTTCGCGACCGTCTGGGGCAGCGCCTTCAGGAAGTCCACATACGCCTTTCGAATCAGCTTGGTTTCGCCTCCGTCGCGCTCGTGCGAGTACTGGTGGACGTTGTAGAGCCATGCCTTCAACAAGGCGCGCCACAGGATCGGCCCGGGGACGTCCTTGACCAGGGTGATCAGCTGGTTGCGCCAGAAGTGGTATCGCTGTACGTCCGGGAACTTGCCCATGGTCGCACCCCCGACATGGCGGCCGACGGGTGCGGGCAGGTAGAGCCCCCGGTAGCCCTGAAGGAGGATTCGCAGGCCGAGGTCGACGTCTTCGCAATACATCCAGTAGTCGACATCGATCCCGCCGGCCGCGTCGATGGCCGCGCGCCGGAACATCGAGCCCGCGCCGGTCGCCGCCGTGGTCGCCGACGGTTGGTCGTGTCGCCCGTCGTCGTGCTCCATGCCGCCGCGGGTGTCCGCACGTCCGTAGTCGTAGAAGTCCAGGCCAGCCTGATAGATGATGTCGGGGTCGTCCTGGAAGACGATCTTCGTGGTCACGAACCCGAGCTTCGGGTCGCGGTCGAGTTCATCGACCAGCGCCTGGAGCCAGTCGTCGTCGAAGTCGATGTCGTTGTTCATGATCACCGAGTATTCGCCGGCGGTGACCTCGAGGCCGCGCGCCCAGGCCGATGCCCAGCCCTCGTTCCTGCCCTGCTTGACGACGCGGACATCGGGCCATTCGGACTCGAGGTAGGCAACCGAGCGATCGGTTGACCCATCGTCGACGACGGTGACATCGAAGTCGCGGTACTTTTGCCTCCGCAGCGAGCCGAGCACCATCGGGAGGTGCTGCTCGCCGTTCCAGTTTGGAATCACCACGGACACGCGTCCCGAGCCGGTCATCGCCGGCGCAGTATGGAGAATTGCATTCCCCGCTTCCGTGCCTAGACTCGCGCCGGTGGAAGGCCCACAGCCGATCCCGATCGCGTTCCACCCCGTGCTCGAGCGAATCGCCAGGTTCGGCTGGCGGCATCGCGGCCATCCGAGCGCGGCGACGTTCGGGTTGCCGCCGCGGTTGCTGGTCAGGGGACTGCGCCGCCAACCGCTGCTCGAGCAGCGCTGGATCTGGGACTACGAGCAGATGAAGGAGAGCGCGATCGCATCGACGCTGGATGACCCTGGGCTGATGGAGCGCTTTGGCGCCGGCGCTCAGCTGCCTCGCGGGTTCGGCTTCGGGATCGACGAGCGGGTGGTCGAGTTGCCCTGGGGGATCGCGACCCTGTCCGGCGGCGACGTCCTCGACGCCGGGTCCGCTCTCAACCACGAGCCCGTACTCACCCGGGTCATGCCGCGGGTCGCCTCGCTCACGATCTCCACCTTCACCACGGAAGACACCTTCGACCACCTGCAGCCCCGATATGTGACCGCGGATTTGCGGGCGCTCCCCTTTGACGACGACAGCTTCGATGCCGTCCTGTCGATCTCCACCCTCGAGCACGTCGGAATGGACAACTCAGCGTACGGCTCGGACGAGCCGCCGAGCGACGATCCCAACCGCGAGCTCGATGTCGCTCTGTCCGAGCTTCTGCGAGTCCTACGGCCCGGCGGCGAGATGCGGATCACGGTTCCCTATGGGAGGGCCGAGAACCAGGGATGGCTGAGGCAGTTCGACCGTTCGGGCGTGGAGTGGATCAGCCACCGGCTCGGCGGTGAGGTCGCGGTGACGATCTACCGGCACTCTTATCGGGGCTGGCAGAGGAGCAACCTGCTTCGGGCCGCGAACGCACGCTACCGCGATCCGCGGGGCCGCCGGCACCCAACCGACGACTGCACCTTCGCGGCCGAGGCCGTCGCCTGCCTCGCGCTGCGGACCCCCCGCTAAGGTCACGCCTCGCGATGGCAGCGCCGGCGGCACCCAGCCACTGCAAGCTGTGCGAGCTCGAGGATTTCCGCGATCCTGAGCTCCAGGATCTGATCCGCGACATCTTTGAATCGGATCGCGAGCATTTCGGCGAGGCGGACTTCCCAGCCGGACGCGAGTACCGGAAGTACTGGGAGGTTGCGATGACGGCCCGTGCCTTCCGGGCGGCTGGCAAGCTCCGCGGTGACGCGCGCATCCTGGGTGTCGGCGCAGGTCATGAGGCGACGATCTACTGGCTCACTCGCCACGTCCGTCAGGTGGTCGCCACCGACCTGTATTCGGCGGACGACGCCTGGTCCGAGACGGACTCGAGCGCGGCGATGCTGACCAACCCAGGCAGGTTCTGGGATGCGGAATGGAACCCCGAGCGGCTCGAGGTCCTCGACATGAACGCCCTGGAGCTTCGCTTCCCCGACGACCACTTCGACGGTGTGTTCTCGTCGAGCTCGATCGAACACTTCGGCGGCTTGGTCGAGATCCGGCGCAGCGTCGAGGAGATCTACCGCGTCCTCAAGCCTGGCGGGGTGGCGGCGCTGGCGACGGAGTTCAAGGTCCGGGGCGACGGGAATGGGTGGCCTGGCCTGTTCATCTTCGACGAGGGGGCTTTGAGGCGAGTGGCCTTCGACGGCATCTGGTGGGATCCGATGACGCCGCTCGACACGTCGGTCTCCGAGGGGACGCTGGCCGCACCGGTCGATCTGCAGGAGGCGCTCGCGGACCAGGCGACCGGACGGCGCGGATGGTCCCAGTACCCGCATCTCGTGTTGGAGGAGGGCGAGTACCTCTGGACAAGCGTCCACGTCGCGATGCTCAAGTCCGCTGCAGCCTCGGTCGAGTGGAGGCGGCGCTCGACGGAGCTCGAAGCGCCGCCCGAGGGCCCCATGCTCCGCGAGAAGCTGGCCGACCTGCGAGCCCGCGTCGCCCGGCGGCTGGGCCGCGGCAGCTAGCCTGCCCGCATGAACCTCAGGTCGATCATCCATCGGATCCTCGCGCGGGCGAAGCTGGCGCTCGTCCTCGTCCTCCGGCCAGTTCGGCGCGTCGCCGGCCGGCTGTTCCAGGTGGCCGAACACGACCAGATCCAGGCGGTCCGCACGGAGATCGCCCGGCTCAGCTCGGCAAGCGTCGAGGCTGTCACATATCTGGGCGGCGAGATCCGAGCACTCGACCGGCGGCTTGCCGAGCTCGAATCCGAGCTCCAGGCGATCCGCGCACTCCTCGAGCAGGAGCGGGTCCCGCGCTCCGAAGAGGCTCCCGCCCCCCCATCGGGAACTCGCTCAGCCTGACCACGAGCTCGAAACCGTGGTCGAGCCTCGCGCGCTGATGATCAAGCCGGGAAGCGTCTGGCTAGACGCCCAGGGCACTCAAAATCCGCTCTACGGCGAGCGCGGCATCGCCCGCTATGTAGGGGCTCACACCCGCGGCCTCGTCGATGCCGGGAATGGGACCGTCGGCGCCGTCTGCCTGGATCCGGAGCTACCGCTGCCCGAGTCGCTCGCGCCGCTTGAGGCGTCCGGCGTTCTGCGCTGGAGGCCGGGCCAAACCGCGAGGATCGATGAGACACCGCGTCTTTACCACGTCATGTCGCCGGTGGAGCTGCCGATCACCGAGAACCGGATCTGGCCGCCCGTCGCGAGGCGTGCCGGCGTCCGGACGGCGGTCACGCTCTACGACCTGATCCCGCTCGTTTTCAGGGACAAGTACCTCGACCCGGCGCCGGCGGTCGCCGCCCAGTACATGGCACGGGTCGGCCTGATCCGCGCGGCCGATCACGTCTTCACGATCTCACAGTGGACCGCGAAAGATGCGATTGATCATCTCGGAATCCCCGAGGAGCGGATCACCGTGATCGACTGCGGCGTGTCGCCCGCGCTGCCGGCCCTCGTCTCGGACCCGGACGAGGCAGCGGAAATCCTTCGCGAGGCCCACCCGCGCATCCGCGAGGGCTTCCTGCTCTATGTGGGCGGGGACGAGTGGCGCAAGAACCTCGACGGGCTGCTCCGAGCGTACGCGCGGCTCTCCGATGCCCTGCGCGCCGAGCGTCAGCTGGTGATCGTCTGCTCGATGCGCCCGCATCGAATCGCTGAGCTGACCGCCCGAGCGCGGAGCCTCGGTATCGACTCGGGAGACCTCGTGCTCACCGGGCATGTCCCGGACCGCGAGCTGGTCGCCCTCTACCGGCGCTGCGGGCTGTTCGTGTTCCCGTCGCTGTACGAGGGCGCAGGGCTGCCGGTGCTGGAGGCGATGTCGTGCGACGCCCCGGTCGCGGCGAGTCGGGCCGCCTCGATTCCGGAGATTCTCGGCGACGACGAGGCGACCTTCGATCCACGCGATGAAGCCGACATCGCGCGCTGCCTGGAGCAGAGCCTGTCCAACCCGAGCCTCCTCGAGTCGCTGCGCGAGCGCTCCCGGATCAGGGCGGGCATCTTCACCTGGGAGCGGGTCGCGGAGCGCACCTTGGCCGGCTATGAGAAGGCGCTCGCCCGCGAGTCTCGCCGGCGCTCGGGCGGGCGCAAGCGGCTCGCGGTCGTCACCCCTTGGCCGCCGCAGCCGTCGGGCGTCGCTGATCACAGCTACAGCCTGGTGAAGGAGCTCTCGCGGCTGGTTGAGGTCGACGTGATCTCGCCACGGGAGCCCGGAATCGAGTTCGACCGGTCGCTTGAGCCGGACGTCGGGATGTGGAACGAGATAGAGGAGGCCTGGCTCCCGGGCGTCCGCGGCTACGACAGGCTGCTCTACGTGCTCGGAAGCTCACGCTTCCACACCGAGATCTTCCGGCTGCTCATGAACAGGCCGGGCGCAGTCCTCCTCCACGACGTCCGGATGCTCGGCCTGTACTCGCACCTCAGCTGGGACGAGCAGGACCCGCAATGGCTGCGAAGCAAGATCGTCGAGATGTACGGGGAGCGGATCCCCCCGCGGGAGAGGAAGCGCGCGTTCGACGAAGACGTCTTCGTGCCCTACCGGATCTACATGACACACGAGATCCAGGCGAATGCGGAGACGATCCTGATGCACTCGCGATTCCAACAGGGCGTGCTGCGGGAGGACGCGCCCGCTGTGGCGGCGCCGTCCGCCGTCGTCCCGCATGGAATACGCGAGGCGCCGCCGGCCGCGCGCTCTGAGCGGTTCCGCCGGACTGGACCGCTGGTCGTGAGCTACGGCATCGTCAGCACCCGGATCAAGCGGCTCGACCTTGTCCTCGAGGCATTCGCGGCGGTTTGCGCGGCACAGCCGGACGCCATGCTCTTGATCGTCGGCGAGGTCCCGCCCGCGGATCGGAGGGCGATCCGCCGGATCGCGTCTCGACTTGGGATCAACGAGGGGGTGGAGCTCTTCGGCCGCGCCGACCGACGGAGTTATTGGGAGATCCTCGGTGCCGCCGATCTCGCGGTCCAGCTGCGCACCGGTGTTCAGGGGGGCGAGGCGTCCGGAGCGGTCTGCGACTGCATTGCGGCGCGCGTTCCGACGATTGTCTCGGACATCGGCTGGTTCAGCGAGCTGCCCGATGACGTGGTTTCGCCTGTCCCCGAGGACTGCTCGGCCGAGCAACTCGTGGCGGAGATGAGCTCGCTGCTGACGGACCGGGGTCGCCGCGACGCGGTTCGCTTCGCCCAGGACCGCTACGCGGAAGAGACCTCATACCCGCGGGTCGCTGAGCTCTATGCGGAGCTGCTCGAGCTCTGAGCGAGCTCCTCGGCCGCCGAGCCGGTGATCGACCAGGCGTGATCCACGAGGACCGTGCGGTGGTCAGGCGTCGGCTCGCGGCCGCTTCCGTAGAAGTCTCCGCCGGCAACGGTGAAGTCGACCGCGGCCATCACGGCATCCAGCTGCTCGCCCTCGTAGTCCGACCAGACGTTGAGGAAGTACTGGCCGGCAGGAAGCGGCAACCGGGGTAGATGACACCGCACGTGACCCGAGCCGGGCAGCCTCTCGAAGAGGGCGCCGGTCGTCTCCGAATAGAGGTTCAGCATCGGTACGCCTTCGCTCGAGGTCGCGATCGTCATCCCGAAGTTCGCTCCGCGGACGGGCAATCCGTCAGGGCTCTCGTAGCTCAGCACGATGTCCTGGTCCTCACCCGTCACCAGGCTGTCCACCGGCTTGCCGTTGCGCTCGAACCAGATGTCCGTGAAACGCAGCCGCCCGCTGGTCTTGCCCCGCCGCTCGCGCTCGCGCAGGCTGAGGTGCTGCTCTGACTCAATGCCGCCAACGTAGGCGTCGATCACCTCATGAGTTGCGCCCTCGGCGGCGATGCGTCCGTCCGCGAGCATGATCGCGCGGTCGCACAGCGTCCTAACGGAGGCGAGGTTGTGGCTGATGAAGAGCACCGTCCGTCCCTCGCGGGAAGCGCTCTCCATCCGGCGAAGGCACTTCTGCTGGAAGGCGAGATCGCCGACCGCGAGGACCTCGTCCACGATCAGGATCTCCGGCTCGAGGTGCGCCGCCACCGAGAAGGCGAGACGCAGCTGCATGCCGCTCGAGTAGCGCTTGACCGGCGTGTCGATGAACGGCCCGATGTCGGCGAATTCGACAATCTCCTCGAACTTGCGGGAGATCTCGGCGCGGCTCATGTTGAGGATCGCGCCGTTGAGGAAAACGTTGTCGCGGCCCGTCAGCTCCGGATGGAAGCCCGTTCCAACCTCCAGGAGGGCGCCGACGCGGCCGCGAAGACGCGCCTCGCCGACGGTGGGCCGGGTGATCTTGGCGAGGATCTTGAAGAGCGTGCTCTTGCCCGCGCCGTTGTGACCGATGATCCCGACGGTCTCACCATCGCGCACCTCGAAGTTGATGTCCCGCAGCGCCCAGAACTCGCCGGTCTCGCGGGGTCGGCCGAGGGTCCGAAAGCGCTCGGCGAGCGTCTCGGTGAGCAGCTTGTAGCCGCCGCGATTCGCCCCGAGCTCGAAGCGCTTGCCGAGGTCCGTGACCTCTATGGCGAGGTCCCCTCTCATACGACGTCCGCGAAGTACTGCTCGGTGCGGTGGAAGTAGATGAGGCTCCCGACGAGCAGGGCGAGAGCGCTCCCCACCGAGACGAGGATGATTCCAGGGTGCGGGAAGTCGATCCCATAGAGCGACCAGCGAACGCCATCGATCACCGCCACCATCGGGTTCAGGGCCAGGATGTACTGCCACTTCTCCGGAACGATCGTGCTCGAGTAGAGGATCGGCGTGAGGAAGAAGAGGATCTGCACGAGCATCGGTACGACCTGGCCAACGTCCCGGTACTTGACGTTGATGGCCGCGAACCATGTCCCGACGGCGAACGCGCTGACGATGCCGAGCAGCAGGAAGACCGGAACCAGGAAGAATGTCGATTGGATTCCGACGCCATAGACGAACGTGATCACCAGCAGGACGACTAGCGCGATGGCGAGATCGATCAGTAGGCTCAGCGCCTTTGAGAGCGGGAGGGCGAGCCGGGGGAAGTAGACCTTGGAGATCAGCGGTGCGTCTTGGACGAGGCTGTTCGCGGCATTGGTCACCGCGGCAGCGGTAAACAGCCAGGGGACGAGTCCGGAGACCGCGAAGACGGCTGCAGGCACTCCTTGGCCGGAGAGCGTGTGGGCGAAATGACCGAGGAAGAGCGCGAGGATGAACGCGAGGACGAGCGGCTGGAGCACGACCCACGCGACCCCGAAGAAGCTCTGGGCATAGCGAACCTGGAGCTCGCGCTTGGTGAGGAAATAGAGCAGCTCTCGGTGCGCCCAGAGCTCGCGCAGGTCGAGGGCACCCCAACCTGTCGGTGGTGCGACGACCACCTCGGCGGAGGCGCTCGATCTCTCAGCGGTGGCCACGCGCAAAACGCTAGCGGGCGGGGCGCGAAGCGCCGCTACGCCCGCTCCAAATCCTCCAGATCGGCCCTGACCATCATCTCGACGACCTCCTCGAAGGTCGTCCTCGCCTGCCAGCCGAGCCGCTCGCGCGCCTTGCTCGGGTCAGCCACGACCTCCTCGATGTCCGCCGGCCGGTAGAGCTCGGGATCGATCCGCACGTGGTCGTCGGCCTTCAGGCCGACGACCTCGAAGGCGGTCTCCACAAGGTCCCGTACGGAGTGAGCGACCCCCGTCCCGATCACGTAGTCGCCGGGCTCCTCCTGCTGGAGCATCATCCACATCGCCTCGACGTACTCCTTGGCGTAGCCCCAGTCGCGCCGGACGTCGAGGTTGCCGAGGGCGAGCTCGTCCCGCCGGCCGAGCTTGATCTCGGCGACACCTCGGGTGATTCGCCTGGTGACGAAGGCGGGGCTGCGCCGCGGCGACTCGTGGTTGAAGAGGATCCCGGAGCTCGCGTGCATGCCGAAGCTCTCCCGGAAGTTGACGGTGATGAAGTGGCCGTAGACCTTCGCGACCCCGTAGGGACTGCGGGGGTAAAACGGAGTTCGCTCGCTCTGGGGCGTCTCACGCGCCCGCCCGAACATCTCCGAGGAGGAGGCCTGGTAGAAGCGCGTCTGCGGGTTCACCTTCCGGATCGCCTCGAGCAGCCGGGTCACGCCGACCGCGGTGTACTCGGCGGTCGCCACGGCCATCTGCCACGACTCGGCGACCGACGACATCGCGGCGAGGTTGTAGACCTCGTCCGGTCTGCTCTCCTCGACGACACTCAGCAGTGAGCCCTCCTCGAGCAGGTCGCCGATGTGAAGCGCGAGCCGGTCCTTGACGGCCTCGAGCCGGGGGAGGGGACGGTCGAGCGATCCGTGGACCAGCCCATGTACCTCGTAGCCCTTTTCGAGGAGAAGCTCGGCGAGGTAGCTGCCGTCCTGTCCCGCGACGCCGGTGATCAGCGCGCGCTTCATCGTGCCGCCACCGCCACCCGAGCCGGCGAGTCGCCCTCGAGCGCGCGCCGGTAGCCCTCGATCGTCCGCTCCGCGACCCGCTCCCAGGTGAACAGGCCGACGCGGCGGCGGGATCGCTCCCGCAGCGCCTCGAGCCGGGCCGGATCGTCGACGACGGCCGCGATGCAGCGGGCGATGTCGGCCGGGTCGGCGGGATCGAAGGTCGCATCGTCATTCCCCAGCAGCTCCGGGATCGAGGAGGTGTTGCTGGCGGCAACGGGCGCCCCGCAGACCATCGCCTCGAGGATCGGCAGCCCGGCACCCTCGTACTCGGAGGGAAAGATGAAGAGCCCGCAGCATCGGTACAACGCGGCCAGCTCGCGATCCGCGATGTAGCCCGGCAGCACGAGCTCGCGCCGGTGGATGCCGAGCTCCCTGGCCAACCGCATCCAATGGAGCCGGCGCAGGCGCCCGAGAGCGCAGACGATCACCAGCTGGTGTGCCCGCCGCACCTCCTCCGGCAGCCGCGCGTATGCCCGGATTGTGCCCTCCATGTTCTTGCGGGGGTCGTCGCCGCCCACGTAGAGCAGGAAGCCCGGGCGGACGCGGCGCAGCTCGCGCCGCAGGATCTCCTCGGCCTGCTCGGCTGAGGGGACCAGCTCGGCCAGCTCGCCCGAGACCCCGCAGTCGACCACGGTGACGCGCTCCTCCGGCAGCCCGAGCAGCCGGATCGCGTCGTCGGCCGTGTTCCGCGAGATCGTCAGCACCGTCTCGGCCGATCCAATCAGCCCGAGCCGGCCCAGCCATTGGTTGGTCCAGGCGCTCCACTGCTCGAGGTAGCGCTGGCGGAAGACGAGGGGGATCAGGTCGTAGAGCGTGACCGCGAGCCGGCACCGCTCCCGAGCCCAGGGCGGCCAGATCCCGTCGAGGTCGTAGCTGGTCTCGAACGGCGACATCACGTGGTAGATCGACGGCGCCTGTCCTTGGCGCGGGCCCTCCTCATTCGCGGCAAGCAGGCCGCTGCTCTCGAGCTTCCTGAGGGAGCCGGGAACCGGCAGCGACGGATCGAGGCCGACTGCCGCGATCAGCCGCGAATCGCGCTGGAGGATCGCCTCGATCTGCTCGGCGATGTAGCGGCCGACGCCCCGCTCGCCGTGAGCCGCGCTCTGGGTCCCCCTGGCATCGAGCCAGACCGACCCGGGCTCGAGGGCCATCAACCGGCGGACGAGCGCCGGCTCTCGACGGCCGACCGCAGGCTCTCGACGCCGGCCTCCAGCCTGGCAACGCGCTCGGCTAGGCCGCGGACCTCGAGCTCCAGGTACGCCGCCGTCTCCGCCGATGCCGACTGCAGGCCCTCCGCCCGCCGCCCGAGCTCCGCGAACTCGTCACGGGCGAGCGTGGAGGTCAGCTTCTTGGCCAGGTCTCGGACTGCCATCGGTCCTTCAGGTCGGGGGCGGGCTGGCGAGCAGGATACGGTCTTCCTCCTCCAGCGAAGCCCCGGCGATCCGCCTGTAGTGAGCGCGGAACAGCCTGGCCGTCCGGTCGAAGCTGAACTCCTCCGCGCGTCTTCGGCCGCGATCGGCGAGCCGCTCGCGGAGCGCCCCGTCGCTCCACAGCCGCAGGACGCTGTCGGCGATCTGATCGATGTCCTCGGGGTCGAACAGCAGCCCCGCGTCGCCGACCAGGTCGGGAAGCCCGGCGACCGCCGAGCAGGCGACCGGTAGGCCGGCGGAGAACGCCTCGCAGACGGGAAGCCCCCAGCCCTCGAAGCGGCTCGGGAACACGAGCGCCCTTCCGAGCGCATACAGCCCACGCAGCTCGAGAGGAGTGACGAAGCCAGGGAACCTCGTGGTGTCGCGGAGGCCGAGGCGATCCATCATCGCTTCGAGTGAGCGGTACTCACTGGTTCGCGTTCCGGGACAGACGAGTGGGATGTCCACCCCGTCGCGGTTGCGGATCAGTGCGAGCGCCTCGAGCAGGCCGGCGTGGTTCTTGTGGGGCCAGGTCTGGCTCGGGTACAGGAGGAAGGGATCGCCCAGGCCGAGCCGGACACGGAGCCCGGCGAGATCCTGAGCGGAGGGCTCGGGGTACTCCCAGAGGACCGAGCCCCAGGGGACGACGGCGACCTTGGCCGGGTCGAGCGCGTAATGCGTGACGAGGTCCCGCTTTCCCCACGACGTCATTGCGACCACCATCTCCGCCCGCTCGCAGTGCGTCCGGTAAACCAGCTCACGCCGCGTCCGCGTGCGGCGGCTGAAGAGCTCGGGCAGGTGCAGGTGCTGGAGGTCGTGAGGCTGGTAGATGCTCGGGACATCCGTGAGAAAGGCCTCCTGAACGGCGAAGTGCATGACGTCGACCCCGGTGCGCTCGATCGTCCCGTCGCTCTTCAACACCGCTCGGCGCAGCCCATTCGGAGGCAGCCGCTCGATCAGCGCCCGGCGCAGGCGAGGGACGCCGCGCTGCCCGGGGTACTCCATCCGAGTGTGCAGCAGGCCGCAGGCGCCGCCCAGGTACGGCCGCAGCCAGCCGTCGTGCTCGGGATGGGCGAGAAAGAGGTACTCCTCGTCGCCATCGGTGAGCTTCGAAAGCCCTGACGCGAGTCCGATCAGGACCTGCTCCACACCGCCGAAGGTTCCCCCCGGTATCCGGGCGTCGATGCAGATTCGCAAGGGCGCCACGCGCCAACGCTACCGGCGCGACCATCCGCGCGCCCGGCGCGGGTACCCTGGCCCCCCGATGGGCTCGTTGCGACCCGATTCCGGCTTCTGGTCCGGCAAGGACGTCGTCGTCACGGGAGGTGCCGGCTTCCTCGGTCAGCCGACCGTCGCTGCGCTCGAGGGGCTCGGCGCCTCGGTGTCGGCCACCCGGTCGAGTGAGCATGACCTACGGGACCGGGCCGCGTGCCGCGACGCTCTCGCCGGCGCCGAGGTCGTGATCCACCTGGCGGCCAACGTGGGCGGCATCGGCTACAACCGCCGCAACCCGGGGCCGCTCGCCCACGACAACCTGGCCATGGGGATGAACGTCTTCGAGGCGGCGCGAGAGCTGGGCATCGAGAAGCTGGTGGCCGCCTGCTCCGTCTGCGCGTATCCCAAGTTCGCGCCGGTGCCCTTCACCGAGGACGACCTCTGGGACGGCTATCCCGAGGAGTCGAACGCCCCTTACGGACTCGCCAAGCGGATGCTCCTCGTCCTCTCCGGCGCCTACCGGCGCCAGTACGGTCTCAACTCCTGCGTGCCGGTGATCGCCAACCTCTACGGGCCCGGGGACAACTTCGATCTCGAGGACTCGCACGTGATCGCCGCGATGGTCCACAAGTTCGTGGTCGCCGCGGAGCGCGGTGATCCGGAGGTGGTGCTCTGGGGTACCGGTGAGCCGTCGCGGGAATTCCTCTACGTCGACGACGCGGCGCGGGCGCTGATCCTGGCGGCGGAGCGCTACGACTCCTCCGACCCGGTCAACATCGGGACCGGAACCGAGACGAAGATCCGCGACCTGGCGCAGACGATCTCGAGCCTGGCCGGCTTCGAGGGCGAGATCGTCTGGGACACCGAGCAGCCGGATGGGCAGCCCCGCCGCTATCTGGATGTGAGCCGCGCCCGGGAGCGCTTCGGCTTCGAGGCCGAGATGCCGCTCGAGGAGGGGCTGCGGAGGACGATCGAGAGCTTCAGGGCCACCGAGCTCGTCGCCGCCGGCTCCTCCGCTTAGCCTGCTGCCATGCGAGCTGATGACCGGGGGAGCGCATTCGCGCGCGCCGCGGGATTATTCAACCGCATCGCCGTGTCGGTCTGGTTCGCCTACGGCTCGATCCTGCTGATCCAGTCCAAGCTGCTCTGGGGGATCTGGGCGCACCGGGACCTGACCGCGGGCGACACCTCGAGCTACTTCGTCACCGCCAGCAGATGGATGCACTCGTTCGACGTGACCGCCTCGTGGTCTCCGCTCTACACGGTCTCCTGGGGCTCTCTGCGCTGGCTGATCCACGATCCCTATGCGTCGACGATCGTGATCCGGGTCCTGATCACGCTCGCTGCGTCGCTACTGGTCCTGGCGGTCCTCCGTCGGCTCTTCTCTCCGGGAATCGCCTGGGCGCTCGCGGTCTGGTGGGCCATCGTTCCCGTCAACTACGACGTCATGTACGAGGTCCACCTCTCCGTGCTGCTACCGCTGCTCGCGGCGGTCCTGATCGCCCTGACCTGGACAGGTCTACGCATGCGTGCGGCGGTTTTCGCGGTGCTCCTCGCGACCGCGGTCCTGCTGCGCAACGAGGCCGCCGTTCCGCTCGCGGTCTGGACCGTCGCATGGATCTCCTACGAGGTCCGGGTGCGGCGGCAAGGCACGGGCGTGCCCATCCGGACCCTGATCTACGCCGCCGGGATTCCAATCGCGGCGGTCGCCCTCGTGATGACCTCCGCTCTCGCGCGCTCCAACGGGGATGTGTTGACGCAGGCCCGCGGCGAGCAGACCGTCGGCCTATGCCAGGCCTACGCGTTCGGCTACCAGCAGCGGCACGATGACTTCACCGGGTCACCATGGCTCGGCTGCCGTCCGTTGATGAAGCGGAAGTTCGGCCGGGAGCTGCCGACCTTGACGCAGGCGATCGAGGCGAACCCCGGCGCGATGGCGGAGCAGGTCAGCTGGAACGCCGGCCTCATCCCGTACAGCCTCCAACTCATGCTTTTCGATCGGATCTCCGCGGGACAAAACCACGATCCGGACTACTTGCCGGTGAGGGCGAACTCGACGCTCGCACTGGTCGGGTCCATCGCCGCCGCCGCCTTCCTGGTCTCCGGATTCGTGCTGCTCTGGCGGGGCCGTGAGCGCTGGTGGCGAGACTGGATCCGGCCGCGCGCGTGGGGCTGGCTGGCGCTCGCGGCCCTCGGCACCGCCTTGCTGCCCGTGCTGTTTCTGCAGCGCCCACGCCCCGAATACCTCTTCGGGCTCTCTGTGTTCACCTTCGCGGTGCTGGGCCTCTGCGCGATGGCGTGGCTCGAGCGGCTGCCGCGCCTGAAGCAGCTGCGCGCCGGGATTCCGATCGCGGCGGTGCTGCTCACTGTGCTTCTACCGAGTCACTTCACGTCCGCCTACGAGACCCCGCTGCTCGCCAGACACGGGAGGCCGCTGGGCGCCATGGTCGCCCGCGTCCATCCCGTGGCGGCTGAGCTGCGTGGCGGGGACGTGCACCTCCTTGCAACCTATGCGGACGACGGCTGCAACTACATCGGCGAATGGGACCCCTGCACCGCGGTCCACTGGACCAACATCGTGCCGCCGAATTCGACCGCCGACGCCCGCCCGGCGCTGTCAGCTCACCACGTCGACTTCATCTATGCCGACAAAACCGACCTGAGCCAGCCCTGGCTCCGTGCCGCCGTAGCGCAGGCGGAGTCGGGGGGCTGGCGTCGCATTGCCCCGGCCCAGCAGGGACAAGGCTGGATCCTGCTCGCCCGGCCGAAATCGCCCTAGCACGAAGTTTCGGTATTGCAAACGGTCGCCCGGTCCGGCAGGATCAGTGCCGGATCCCGATGCTCCGGGGGAGGAGAACATTGGCGCTGGTCGCGGTGTTGTTCTGCTGCTCGACCGCCGCTGCTGGCACCGCCCAGGCCGCGAACCTGGTCCTGCCGAACTGGCCCGAGCTTCTTCCTCCCAACCCCTACACGCCGGCGGGGACCGTCCCGCTGGGCTGGGACGTCTGCAAGAACGGCCAGCCGTCCTGTCCCGGGAACGTGATCAAGGAGATGATCGATCGCTGGCAGCCGCTCGACGCGAGCTGCAGCCACAGCGCGGTCTTCGCTCTCACCTACCTGCGGACGACCCAGGAGTTCGCGCGGACGATCGCCGACGCGCCAACCTTCTTCAGCGACGTGCCATGGATCACCCACGAGGACGCCGTCTTCGCGCAGCTCTACTTCAACGCCTACGACAACTACCAGGCCGGCCGCCCGGTGCCGCTCGCCTGGAAGATCGCCTTCGACGAGGCCAAGGACCCGAACCTCGAGGGGATGGGCGACCTCCTGCTGGGCATGAACGCCCACATCAACCGCGACCTGCCCTACACGCTCGCGCACGTCGGTTTGGTGAAGGCCGACGGCAGCTCGCGCAAGCTCGATCACGACAAGGTGAACGTCTTCCTCGATCGGGTCATCGACCCGCTCCAGAACGAGCTCGCCCAGCGCTATGACCCGATCTTCACGATCGTCGACGCCGAGCCCTCCCCGGCTGACGAGGTCGGGGCGCTGCAGGGCATCCGGGGACTCCGCGAGAACGCCTGGCGAAACGCCGAGGACCTGGTCGCCGCGCGGAACAACCCGATTCAGCTCGCCCTCGTCAAGCAGCAGATCGAGACCGAGGCCGCCGAGTTCGCGCTCGACATCGTCGCCACCAGCACGGTCCCCGGGTACGGGGCCTACCGCGACGCGTACTGCGCCGCCGCCCACTGAGCTGGTTCGAGCTGCGGCAGCTCCGGGCCGGGGTCGTTGATCACCGGCTCGAGTCCGATCGGTGACAGCAACGGGCTGCGCCGGACAGTCGGGTCGCCCTCGCTCCGGCGGCGCTTCGCGACCCGGTCACGTGTCCGGATAGGGGGACGCCACCGCTCGGGCACGTACTCGAGCATGTCGCCGCCGAGGGTCAGAGCGGGGGTGATCACGCGCCGCTTGAGCGGTCCGAGCACGTAGTGGATCAGCGGCTGCATCAGGCGCCAGCGGACCCAGGCCATCGGCGTCGCCGCACGCGACATGCGTGAGAGGCGCAGAAAGAAGCGCTCTCGGGGAGAGAGATGGTGGCTGTGGAGCTCGACGAAGCGGTGGATCTCAGGCCACGAGTTGGTCATCTCGTAGGTCTTCTGCGCCGGGTGGACCGAGCGGACCGAGAGGAAGTCCTCCGGCAACAGCTCCGGCTCCTCCCCGTCCAGCGCGAGCCTGAGCATGAACTCGGCGTCGAATGCGTAGTGCATGTCGGTCCGGAACGCTCCGAAACGGTCGAACAGCTCGCGCCGCCAGAAGCAGGATGGCTGCGGGACGTGCCAAGGCACCAGCAGCCACCAGTGCCTGCCCCGCAGCGTCCCCTCGCAGTACGAGGGCGGCTTCGGCCGCCAGACCCTGAGCCGCCTCGGTGGATCGCCCTCGGCGATGTCGAGCGCTCCGCCGGCGACCCAGCTGCGATCACTACGGTCGAGCGCTGCGATCGCGGTCGCGAAGGCGCCGGGCAGGTAGTAGTCGTCGCTGTTCAGATAGGCGACGATCTCCCCCGTGGTGCGCTCGAGTGCCTTGTTGATCGCTTCGGATTGGCCCCCGTCGGGCTCCGACACCCACCAGGCGAGTTGACTCTCGTACCGTCGGATGATCTCGACCGTCTCGTCGGTGGACCCGCCGTCGGCGATCACGTACTCGAGGTCGGAATAGCCCTGATCGAGAACCGACCGGATGGTCCGCTCGATGAAGCGCCCCTGATTGAAGGACGGGGTGATGACCGTGAGCTTCGGCGCCAACGCGCGGCGAGTATAGGTCGGCCGGTGCGGGGTTCACAGCGCGTCCGTCCGATCGAGTTCCGGACGGGCTGAGGTGGCGGACTCTCTCACCGCGCTCCGGCGCGAGGTCACCTCATGCACCCGGTGCCCGCGGCTGGTGGAGTGGCGGGAGCGGAGCGCGGCTGAGCCGCCGAAGCGGTTTCAGGGCGAGCGCTATTGGGCGCGTCCACTGCCGGGCTTCGGCGATCCCGGGGGACGGATCGTGATCGTGGGCCTGGCGCCGGCGGCGCACGGCGGCAACCGGACGGGACGCATCTTCACCGGCGACCGCTCGGGCGACTGGCTGTTCGCGGCACTGCATCGCGCCGGGCTCGCCAACCAGCCGACCTCGGTGAGCGCCGGCGACGGCCTCCGGCTGCAGGGCGCGTACGTCACCGCCGTCAACCGGTGCCCGCCGCCCCAGAACCGGCCGACGACCGAGGAGCGGGACAACTGCCTGCCCTATCTGGTCCGCGAGCTGCGGTTGCTGCGCAGCGGCCGGGTCATCGTGGCTCTCGGGTCGTTTGCCTGGAACGGGGCCCTGCTGGCGCTCGCGAAGCTGGGTGCCGAGCTGCCGCGGCCGAGGCCTCGGTTCGGGCACGGCGCGGAGGCGGAGATCGGGGTCGAGGGTCGCGACTGGGCGCTGGTCGGCTGCTTTCACCCATCCCAGCAGAACACCTTCACCGGCAAGCTGACCGAGCGCATGTTGGACTCCGTGTTCTCGCGCGCCAATGACCTGGCCGGCGCCTGAGGCGATACTTGCGGCGTGTTCCCGGTCAACGTTCCGAACGCGCTCACCGTCCTCAGGATCCTGCTGGTCCCGGTGGTGGTCGTCGCGCTGCTCGACGAGACGCCGAACGGGGACGCGATCGCGGCCGGGGTCTTCGCCTTGGCGGCGCTGACCGACACGCTCGACGGGTACATCGCGCGCCAGCGCGGGGCGGTGACGACCTTCGGCAAGCTGATGGATCCGATCGCCGACAAGCTGCTGGTGGCCGCCTCCCTGATCGCGTTGGTTTCACTCGATCGGCTCGCGGCCTGGATCGCGATGGTGATCATCGCGAGGGAGTTCGCGGTCACCGGCCTGCGGTTGGTGGCCGCCGAGCAGGGCATGGTGATCCAGGCGAGCTGGCTAGGCAAGCTCAAGACGACCCTGCAGGTCGCGGCGATCATCTGCCTGATCGCGTTCAACCCGGCGCCGCTCGCGGTGAACCTGCTGGTCTACGCGGCGGTGGCCGCGACCGTGATCAGCGGGGTGGACTACTTCTTCGGGTTTCGGCGGGTGCACGCCGCACGGGCGGCGAAGCCGACGGCGTCAGGCTGAGCTTGCCTGGATGACCGGGGCTTCCAGCCACTCGCGCATCGTGGTGTGGTGGCGGGAGTGGTCCCCGCTCTCGAGCTCCTCGAGGATCTCCGAGAGCAGGCCGTAGCGCTCGGCGACGACGTTGTGGCGGTGGATCGTCTCCAGGTTCTCCTGGCGCGCATGGACGAACGCCCCGTTCCTGAGCTCGGGGAAGGTCTCGGTGATCTGGCGGACCATCTCGCGGACGCAGTCCTCGACGAAGCGGGGATTCGCGTGCGCCTTCTCGACGACCGCGCGCTCGTCGGCGCGCTTCATCAGCTCGTAGATCTCGCTGGACATCGAGCTCTCCACGATGTGGAGGAGCGTGCGGGCGTCGATGTCGAGGTTCGAGTCCTCGGTCTGGCCGACGTGGAGGGTGCCGATGCCGCGCTGGTTGTGGGTCGCGAGCGGGACCGAGTCCACGATTCGGTCGATGTCGTCAGGGCTGAAGCCTTGCTCGGTGAGCCGCTCCCGCGCTCCGTCCTCGACCAGTCCCTGAGCGCAGGGGCAGGCGGTCATGCCCTGGGCCTCGACGCCGATCAGAGTGCGGGTGCCGCGGTCGGAGGAGACGGCGGTCCCGAAGAGGGTGTAGATCTCCTGCGTCGGCAGGCCGGAGATCGGAGCGGGGACCGTCTGGGGGTAGCGAGCCGCGATCCTGACCTCGGCTCGAAGCCCGCCCTGGCGCTCGCGGACGCGCTCCGCGATGTGCGCGGCCAGTCCCTCGGCGCGCAGCGCCTCGCCGAGCACAACGGTGTCGATCGCCTCGTTCACGACCTCCTCGAAGCGAGACATGTGCACGCCGGCCTGCTCCGGGTTGAGGTCGACGAAGCACTCGAGGTCGGCGTGGTAAAGGGATTCGTCTCCCGCGGAGCCGCCGTTCTGGGAGCCGCAGACGCGGATGATCTTCTCGACGCCGGTGACGCCGACGCGCGACAGGCTGACCCTGGTGCTGGGTGCCTCCGCCTGCGCGTCGCGGCTCGGCACCGAGATGGTCTGGATCGCTTCGGCCATGCCGTCGAAGTATGCCTACCCGGGTTCGCCGGCCTCCCCAACTGCCTCAAAAGTAGGGCCAATTTCTTTTCGAGCCGTGCCTATACTCCGCGCGGCAGTGGGTTCGCCGTTCGTATAGGGGAGTGCGGCGGACGAGTCCGGGAGTATCGGGAGGAGGAAAAAGGGAACTTGGCGTCCATCCGGCAGGTGGCAGCGGCCGAGGATCAGCCCTTCGTGGAGTCGGAGGAGCTTCGGGGGCTGATCGCGACCGGTACCGAGCGGGGGTATCTCACTTTCGAGGAGATTGCGTCCACTCTCGAAGAGGTGGAGGTCACCAAGGAGCAGGTGTCCGAGCTCCACAACTACCTCGTCGAGCAGGGCGTCGACGTGGTCGCGGCGGACGGGGTAGATGCGAAGGTGCTCCGAGGAACCCGTGATGTTGGGGAGGAGGGCAAACGGGAAGAGGGATCCAACGGCCGGGGGAAGAAGCAGGAGCTCGATCTCACCGTCGAGCCGAGCCTCGACTCGCTGCGGCTCTACCTGCGCTCGATCGGATCGGTTGATCTGCTGACCGCCCAGCAGGAGGTGGAGCTGGCCAAGCGGATCGAGCGGGGTGACATGGGCGCGAAGCGGCACATGGTCGAGGCGAATCTGCGGCTGGTGGTGTCGATCGCGAAGTCGTACCTCGGCCGCGGGCTGAGCTTCCTCGACCTGATCCAGGAGGGGTCGCTCGGGCTGATCCGCGCGGTCGAGAAGTTCGACTACCGCCGTGGCTACAAGTTCTCGACCTACGCGACCTGGTGGATCCGGCAGGCCGTGACGCGAGCGCTCGCCGACAAGTCGCGGACGATCCGGATCCCCGTCCACATGGTGGAGAAGCTGAACCGGGTCGTTCACGTGGAGCGCAACCTGGTGCAGAAGCTGGGGCGCGAGCCGGAGCCGCAGGAGATCGCGGTCGAGCTCGGCTGGAGCACTCGGGACGTGCGCGAGGTGCTGCGGGTCAGTCAGATGCCGGTCTCGCTGGAGAAGCCGGTGGGCGACGAGGACGATTCGGAGCTGGGTGACTTCGTGGCCGACGAGAGCACGGAGTCGCCGTTCGAGATGGCTTCGGACAACCTCCAGCGGGAGGACGTGAAGCGGGCGCTGGCCGCTCTGCCGCGGCGCGACCGCGAGGTGCTCGAGCTGCGCTACGGCCTGAACGGCCGGCAACCGATGACGCTCGAGGAGGTGGGTGACGCGTTCGGCGTGACCCGCGAGCGGATCCGGCAGATCGAGAACAACACGCTGAAACGGCTCAAGGCGCTGCCCGAGGCGCAGTGCCTGCGGGGCCTGGGCTAGGCCGAGCCCCGGGTATTGCACCCGCGGCGTTCCTGAAGGAGAATCGGAGCCGGGCCCGGCTGGGTCCGGATCCCGGCAGCTTTCACCGATCACGACGGTTCCTGCCTCGGGTGCAGAAGACCAACCCCCGCTGCTTGGGGGCGCGGCGTTCGGTCCCGGCCGGGTCTGGGCTCCGGCCCTCGCTGGACAGCCGACTCTAAGATTGGCCGGCAGCCGGGGGAGTGCCCGAGTGGTTAAAGGGGCCTGGCTGTAAACCAGGTGGCTTTGCCTACGCAGGTTCGAATCCTGCCTCCCCCATCTTCTGCCTCCGAGTCTCGATAGCGTCCGAGACATGGTGGAGCTCGACGGCCGGGTCATCGCGATCGCCGGTGCCGGCGGCGGGCTAGGCCCGATCGTCGCCCAGCGGCTCGCGAAGGCCGGCGCCACCCTCTCCCTCGTCGACCGCGACCAGGAGGTCGCGGCCTCCGTCGCCGAGCAGCTCGGCCTCGGTCCCGACCGCGTCGAGGCCCGCGCCGTCGACCTCCTCGACCCCAGCGCCACCGGCGAGTGGGCCGCCGCAGCCGAGCAGAGCTTCGGCAAGGTCGACGCTCTGCTTCACTTGGTTGGCGGCTACCGCGGCGGCGACCCCATCGCTACCTTCGACCTCGCGGACTACGAGCTCCTCCACGACCTCCTCGTCCGCACCCTCCAGCACACCAGCCGCGCCTTCCACGGCGCCCTGACCGCCAGCGAGCAGGGCCGCTTCGTCCTGGTCTCCTCGGCCGCGGCCCAGAAACCCGAGGACACCAACGCCGCCTACGCCTCGGCCAAGGCCGCGGCCGAGGCCTGGACCCTCGCCCTCGCCGACTCCTTTTCCGGCACCCGTGCCACCGCCAACATCGTCGTCGTCAACGCGATCGAGACGCCCCGCATGCGCGAGGAGAGTCCGGAGACCCAGCGCCCGACCTTCACGCCGGCCGAGGACATCGCCGACGCGATCGCCTTCCTCTGCTCCGCCTCCGCGAGCCGCATGAACGGCCAGCGCCTCTCGCTTCACCCCTGATCGAGCGTCCGTCGGAACGCCGCTACAGTGAGAGCCGCGCCCGGATAGCTCAGTCGGTAGAGCACTTCCATGGTAAGGAAGGGGTCGCCGGTTCAAGTCCGGCTCCGGGCTCTCCGGCGATGGGCGGTGCATCACTGGTCATCGCATAACCGCCCGGGGCTTCGCCCCTCGCTCAAAGTGCAGCGGCCCGGTGGTCGCTAGGCTGCCCCGCCGTGGACTTCAAGCTCACTGACGAGCAGCTCGACTTCGTCTCCGCCATA
>Ga0070741_10005288_pt1 | contig 28814 bp, 26 predicted proteins | sample Coa_R1_4_FD_66440 | JGI IMG/M metagenome (GOLD analysis project Ga0070741, IMG submission 66440) | Surface soil microbial communities from Centralia Pennsylvania, which are recovering from an underground coalmine fire - Coalmine... | ecosystem: Environmental > Terrestrial > Soil > Unclassified ... | reverse complement strand
TAGATGCAGATTTTCATTTGGGAGTATTCTAAGGAACCGCGGAGGAAGCTCATGTTTTCGTTCATGAAAAAGATGACCACGCTGCTGCCGTCGGAGCGCACGCTGCCGGGCCGCTCGACACCGATGCCCGTGCCGGAGAAGCACTTCGTCAACGGCCATCCGCTCAGGGCGCCGTTTCCCGAGGGGCTGCAGCTCGCCCAGTTCGGGATGGGCTGTTTCTGGGGTGCCGAGCGCAAGTTCTGGGAATTGCCGGGCGTGTACTCCACGGCGGTGGGCTATGCGGGCGGGCAGACGAAGAACCCTACCTACGAAGAGGTGTGCAGCGGCCTGACCAATCACACCGAGGCGGTGCTCGTCGTTTTCGACCCGTCGAAGATCAGCTACGAGGCGCTGCTCAAGGTGTTCTGGGAGAGCCATGACCCGACGCAGGGGATGCGGCAGGGCAACGACGCCGGCACGCAATACCGCTCGGCAATCTACACGTATGGCGATTCGCAGATGAAGGCGGCGCTGGCTTCCAGGGAGAGGTTCGAAGAAGCGCTGAAGCGCAAGGGCTTCGGCGCCATCACGACGGAAATCCGCCCGGCGCCGGAGTTCTACTACGCCGAGGACTACCACCAGCAGTATCTCGGCAAGAGCCCGAACGGCTACTGCGGGCTGGGGGGCACGGGCGTTTCCTGCCCGGTCGGGGTGCTCGCAAAAGCGTAATGCGCGTCGACAAATGGCTGTGGGCGGCGCGCTTCTTCAAGACGCGCGGCCTCGCGCAGCAGGCGATCGCGGCCGGCCGCGTGAAAGCGGGCGACGAGCGCATCAAGCCGGCGCACGCGCTGAGGATCGGCGAGACGCTCGCGGTGCGCGTCGGCGACTACGAATGGCGGATCGAGGTGAAGGCGCTGTCCGAGCGCCGCGGCCCCGCGGCGGAGGCGCGCAAGCTCTACGCGGAGAGCGAAGCGAGCCGCGCCGAGCGCGAGCGCCGCATGGCGCTGCGGCGCTGGTCGGCCGAGCCGGCCGCCGCGATCAGCGGCGGGCGACCCACGAAGCGGGACCGCCGGCGGCTGGAAGCGTGGACCACGCCTCCGGACGAATCCTAGCGACGACGCGAAAGCGCCCGTTGCCCTGCGGCTGCACGACCGCGATCTCGCCTTCGGCGAGGTAGGGCGGACCGGCCACGGCGTGGAACGGGTTGCCGTGGCTCACGATCACGCGATCCTCGCCCTTCGCCACGCGTGACGAAAGCAGCGTCCTCAGGCCGTCGTAGCGCGACGGGTCTTCCGGCCGCGCCGGGCCACCGCGCACCTCGGGCATGGCCTGCGCTTTCCCGAACGCGAGGCGCGCGGTCTCCATCGTGCGGCAGAAGGGGCTCGCGAGCACTTCGCCCACGGGGATGCGCAGGCGCTTGATCTGCTCCCCCACCGCGCGCGCCTCGTCGCGGCCCTTGTCCGTCAGGTTCCTCTGGTGCGCGCAGTCCTCGAACGAGCTCATCGAGGCGTCGTTCTGGCTGAAGTCGGTGGAGGCATGGCGCATGTAGAGCACGTAGCCGCCTTCCCGCAGGCGCTTGACGACGTCCAGCGACGGCTGCGCTTGCGCGAGGGCCGCGAAGAGCCACAGGACAAGGAGCCAATTGGATCGCGGCCGCATTCAAGGTAGCCTAGACGCCGGGGAGAGAGGAATCAACCGGATGCCACGCTCGCTGCTCGCGGCCGCCGGCGTGCTGTTTGCCGCCGCCGCTGCCGCGCAAGAGGACGGCCTCGTCGTGTCGGCGACGCGCGCGCCGGCGCCGAGCCTCGAGGTTCCTGCATCGGTGGACCGCATCTACGGCGACGAGATCCGCGACGGGCGGCCGCAGGTCAATCTTTCGGAGAGCCTGGGGCGCGTGCCCGGCATCGTGGTGCAGAACCGGCAGAACTACGCGCAGGACCTGCAGATCTCCTCGCGCGGCTTCGGCGCGCGCTCGACGTTCGGCGTGCGCGGCATTCGCCTCATCGCCGACGGCATCCCGGCGACGATGCCGGACGGCCAGGGGCAGGCAGCGACTTTCGCACTCGGCTCGGCGCAGGGCATCGAAGTGCTGCGCGGCCCGTTCTCCACGCTCTACGGCAACGATGCCGGGGGGGTGATCACGCTCCAGACCGAGGATCCGCCCGAGAAGCCGACGCTCGAGGCGGACGGGCTCGTCGGCAGCTACCGCACCCGGCGCGCCGCGCTCAAGTTCGGCGCGCAGCAGGGCGCAGTCGGCGGGCTGGTCGACCTGTCCCGCTTCGACACGGCGGGCTACCGCGATCACAGTGCCGCGACGCGCGACCACGTGAACGCGAAGATGCGCTATGCGCCCGACGCCGACAGCCGCCTCACGCTGGTCGCGAACAGCATCCGCCAGATGGACACGCAGGACCCGCTCGGGCTGACGCGCACGCAGTTCGACCAGAATCCGCGGCAGGCCGGCACCGGGGCGTCCGATTTCAACACCAAGAAGAGCATCACGCAGGACCAGGCGGGCGCCACGCTCGCGCAGCAACTCGGCGGCGGCGCGCGCGCGGAGCTCACGCTTTACGGCGGGCATCGCTCGGTCAACCAGTTCCTCGCCATCCCGACCGCGGCGCAGGCCGCGGCGACGCATTCCGGCGGCATCGTGGACCTTGACCGCAACTACGGCGGCGGCGCGGTGCGCTTCTTCCAGGACACGGAGCTCCTGGGCGCGCCGCTCAAGGCCTCGGTCGGGCTCGAGCAGGAATACCAGCTCGAGCGCCGCCGCGGCTACCTCAACAACAACGGCGCGATGGGCGCGCTCAAGCGCGACGAGGACGACACGGTCCAGAGCACCGGCGCATACGGGCAGGCGGAATGGCGGCTCGCGCCGCGCTGGATCGCGAGCGCGGGCCTGCGCGCGAGCCGGGTGCAGTTCGTCTCGGCAGACCACTTCCGCGTGGCGGGCACCGCGAACGGCGACGACAGCGGCGCGAAGGTCTACAGCGCGACGACGCCGGCCGCAGGGCTGACGTTCCGCGCGGCGCCGCTCACCTCGCTTTATGCGAGCTACGGCCGCGGCTTCGAGACGCCGACCTTCGCGGAGCTCGCCAACCGCACCAACGCGAGCGGCGTGAACTTCGACCTGCAGGCGAGCCGCAGCCGGCATGTGGAGCTCGGCGCGAAAACGGTCGTGCCGGGCGCGCTTCGCCTCAACGCCGCGCTCTTCAATATCGTGACGGAGAACGAGATCGTGGTGGACCAGAACAGCGGCGGGCGCGCCTCGTTCAAGAACGTCGGGCATACCGACCGCAGCGGGCTCGAGCTCGCCGCCGAGTCGCTGCTGCCGGGTCCGTTCGAGGCGCGCGTCGCCTACACGTACCTGAAGGCCACCTTCCGCGAGGGCTTCACTACGGTCCTCAACACGGTGAACACCCCCGTGGCGGTGCCCGGCGGCAGCCAGCTTCCCGGCGTGCCGAAGGAGCTGCTCTATGCCGAGCTCCGCTACCGCGCCGAGCCGTTCTTCGCGCAGCTCGAGGGCACGCACAAGTCGCGCGTCGCGGTGAACGACCCGAATTCCGAATATGCCGATCCTTACACGGTGTTCAACGCCATGGCCGGCTTCGTCCAGCAGGGCGGCGCCTGGCGCGTCACCGAGTTCGCCAGGATAGACAACCTCACGGATCGCAACTATGTTGGCTCCGTGATCGTCAACGAGACGAACGGCCGGTTCTACGAGCCGTCGCCGAGGAGGAATTTCACCATTGGCCTGCGGGCCAGTGTTCAGTTCTAATAGCGGTTCCACCAGGAGAGGAGAACCATGAGACCCTTGATCGCCGTCGCAGTCGCATCCGTCTTCGCCGCCGCGCACGCGCAGCAGCCGGCCGGCGAGGCGCCGCCCTGGAAGCAGGGCATGAATCCCGAGCAGGCGTCGTCCACGCTCCATCCTTTCGCGCCGCACATGACCGGCCGCGACGCGAAGGAGCTGCCGCTCAACACGCTCAAGGTGCCGGCCGGATTCAAGGTCGAGGTCTGGGCCGAGGGCATTCCCGAGGCGCGCTCGCTGGCGCTGGGCGACAAGGGCACGGTGTTCGTGAGCAACCGCCTGGCGAAGAACGTCTACGCCGTGGTCGACAAGGGCGGCAAGCGCGAGGTGAAGACGATCCTGAAAGGCCTCAACGCGCCGAACGGCATCGTGTTCAGCAAGGGCACGCTCTTCCTCGCCGAGCGCGACAAGATCAGCCGCTATGACGGCATCGAGGACCAGCTCGACAATCCGCCGCAGCCCAAGGTGGTGGTCGACAACCTGGATCCCACCAAGCAGGCCGGCCACTTCTGGAAGTACCTCGCGCTCGGGCCCGACGGCAAGCTCTACTTCAACATCGGCTCGCCCGGCAACATCGTCATGCCGAGCTACATGCAGGCCTCGGTCATGCGCGTCGACCCGAAGGACGGCAAGCTCGAGACCGTGGCGATCGGCGTGCGCAACTCCGTCGGCATGGACTTCGACCCGAAGACGAAGGACCTGTGGTTCACCAACCACGCGCGCGACTGGCTGGGCGACGACTCGCCGAACGACACGCTGCACCACGTCTCGCTCAAGTCGAAGGGCGTGACGAACTTCGGCTACCCGTTCTGCCACCAGGGCGACACGCCCGACCCGGAGTACGGCAAGGATCGCTCGTGCAAGGAGTTCGCGAAGCCGGCGCTCAAGCTCGGCACGCACATCGCGCCGCTCGGCGCGAAGTTCTACACCGGCAAGATGTTCCCGGCCGAGTACCAGGGCAACCTGTTCATCGCCATGCACGGCTCGTGGAACCGCACGGTGAAGCAGGGCTACAACGTCATGCGGGTCAGCTTCGACGCCAAGGGCAATCCGAAGATGCAGCCGTTCGTCACCGGCTTCCTCGCGGACGAGAAGGCGGACCCGCCGATGTGGGGCCGGCCGGTGGACTTGCTGGTCATGAAGGACGGCTCGATGCTGTTCTCCGACGACTACAACGGCATCCTGTACCGGGTCAGCTACTCGAAGTGAAGCGCCTCCTTGCGGTGGCGGCGCTTGCGCTCGCAGGCGCGGCCACCGCGGCAGACCCCGCCGCCGGCAAGGCGAAGGCGGCGGCCTGCGTCCAGTGCCACGGCCCCGAGGGGAACTCGCAGAATCCGGCGATCCCCTCGCTCGCCTCGCAGCCGGCGCAGATGATCGCCACGCAGCTCTTCCAGTTCCGGGAGGGCAACCGCAAGGATCCGCAGATGTCGCCGATGGCGGCGAACCTGTCCAACGCGGACATGAACGACCTCGCGGCGTACTTCGCCTCGGTGAAGGCGCCGCTGCCCGCGTACAGGAGCAGGCCCGAAAGCGCCGCCGCCGGCGCAGAGCTCACGAAGAAGAACAACTGCGTGCAATGCCATGGGCCGGCGCTGCGCGGCCAGCAGCACATCCCGCGCCTCGCGGGCCAGCAGCACGACTACCTGCTCGCGCAACTCCGGCTCTTCAAGGCCAGCAAGCGCGCCGACATGGACGGCAACATGACTTCGGCCGCGCAGGGCCTCAACGAGCAGGACATCGACGTCCTTGCCGACTACCTCGCGGGCCTGCCCGCCAATTGAAGAAAGGGAGCCATTCATGAAAGCTGCACTCGCTGCATCGTTACTGTCGTTCTGCGCCTTGGCCCACGCCCAGGATGCGGGCGTCTTCTTCGTCGAGCCGAAGGACGGCGCGACCGTGCCGCAGGAGTTCAAGGTCGTCATGGGCGTGAAGGGCAAGACGGTCGCGCCCGCCGGCGAGATCAAGGAAGGTACCGGCCATCACCACCTGCTGATCGACACGGCGCCGGTGAAGGAAGGCGACGTCATTCCGGTCGACGCCCAGCACGTCCACTTCGGCAAGGGCCAGACCGAGACGATGCTCAAGCTTGCGCCGGGCAGGCACACGCTGCAGCTGCAGTTCGCCGACGGCGCGCACCGCTCGTTCGGCCCGGCAATGGCGAGCACGATCCACGTCGTCGTGAAATAGCAAGCGGGCTGCGCCCGGTCCGTAACTTGCAACGCGGACCGGGATGAACCGGCTGCTGCTCGGCGGCGCGCTCGGCGCGCTCGCCATGTATTTCCTGGACCCGCAGTCGGGGCGGCGTCGCCGAGCGCGGACGCGCGACCGGGCGCTGCATGCAGGCAAGGTGCTCGGCCGCGCAGGGCGCGTGACCGCCCGCGACACGGCACAGCGCGCCCGCGGCCTCGTCGCCGGCACCCGGCGCCTTTTCCAGAGGAGCGGCGAGGTCGCCGACGAAGCGCTCGAGGCGCGCGTGCGCTCCGCGCTGGGGCGCGTGGTGTCGCACGCGCACGCCGTCGAGGTGTACGCGCAAGAAGGCCACGTCACGCTTGCCGGCCCGGTGCTCGCTCACGAGGCGCGCGCGCTGGTGCACGGCGTGCGCAACGTGAGCGGCGTTCGCTCGGTGAGCGACCATCTCGAGGTCCACGAAAGCGCCGAGCACGTCCCCGCGCTGCAGGGCGGCAAGCCGCGGCGCGGGCCGCGCTTCGAGTTCCTGCAGCGCAGCTGGTCGCCGGCGGCGCGCCTCGTCGCCGGGGCGCTCGGCGCCGGGATGGTGGCGCGCAGCTTCGCGGAGGACGGTGTGCGCGGCGTCGCGCTCGGCTTCGGCGGCAGCGCGCTCCTCGCCCGCGCGGCTGTGAACTGCGATCTGCGTACGCTGCTCGGGCTGGGCGAAGGCATCACGGTGCAGAAGGTGATCCACGTGGACGCCGCGCCCGGCGTGGTGTTCGGCTTCTGGACCGATTATCAGAACTTCCCGCGCTTCATGTCCAAGGTGCGCGAGGTGCATGCGCTCGCCGAGCATCGCTCGCGCTGGACGGTGTCCGGTCCGGCGGGGGTGCCGGTGCAGTGGACCGCCCAGGTGACGCGGATCGTGGAGGACCGGCTGATCGAGTGGCGCTGCACGGCCGACTCGGCGGTGCGCCACTCCGGCAGCGTGCGCTTCGCCGCCAACGGCGCCGGCGGCACGCGCGTGATGGTGCGCCTGTCCTACCTGCCGCCGGCCGGCGCGTTCGGCCACGCGGTGGCGGTGCTCTTCGGCGCCGACCCGAAGCGCGAGATGGACGCCGACCTGCTGCGCATGAAGAGCATGATCGAGACCGGCCGGGCGGCGCACGACGCCGCGCAGCCGGTCCCGCGCGAGAGCTAGGCCGCCCGGGCCTTTGCCGGTCCCGCCTTGCCGATCAGCTCGCGCAGCACGTAGGGCAGGATGCCGCCGTGCTTGTAGTAGTCGACCTCGATCGGGGTATCGATGCGCGATTTCACCGTGATGGTTCTTTCGCTTCCATCGGGCTTTCTTATTTTCAATTGCAGCTGCTGCTGCGGCCGGATCTCGTCGAGCCCCGCGATGTCGATGGTCTCGTCACCCTTGATGCCGAGCGACTGGGCGGAGTCGCTGCCGGTGAACTGCAGCGGCAGCACGCCCATGCCGACGAGGTTCGAGCGGTGGATGCGCTCGAAGCTGCGCGCGATGACCGCCTTCACGCCGAGGAGCTGCGTGCCCTTCGCCGCCCAGTCGCGCGAGGAACCGGTGCCGTACTCCTCTCCGCCGAACACCACCGTCGGCGTGCCTTCCGCGATGTAGCGCATGGCCGCGTCGTAGATCGGCAGCCTCTCCTTGCCGAACGAGGTGATCCCGCCCTCGGTGCCGGGCAGCATCAGGTTCTTGATGCGCACGTTGGCGAACGTGCCGCGCATCATGATGTCGTGGTTGCCGCGCCGCGCGCCGTAGCTGTTGAAGTCGGCCACCGCGACGTCGTGCTCCTGCAGGAAGATCCCGGCGGGCGAGGTCGGCTTGATCGAGCCCGCCGGCGAGATGTGGTCCGTGGTCACCGAGTCGCCGAAGATGCCGAGCACCCTGGCGCCGGAGATGTCGCCGGGGTGGCCGGGCGCCATCGAGAAGCCGGCGAAGAAGGGCGGCTCCGCGATATAGGTCGACTTCGGCCAGCTGTAGACCTGCCCGGTGGGCGCCGGAATCTTCTTCCAGAGCGGGTTGGTGTCGGCGAGGTTCGAGTACAGCCTGCGGAAGGTGGGCGCGTCCATCGCGAGCTTCATCAGCGCCTTCACTTCGCCGGCGCTCGGCCAGATGTGGCCGATGTAGACGTCCTCGCCGTCCTTCGACTTGCCCAGGGGCTCTTTTCTCAGGTCCCTGAGGACGCTGCCGGCGATCGCGTACGCCACGACGAGCGGCGGCGAGGCGAGGAAGTTGCCGCGGATGTTGGGATGAATGCGCGCCTCGAAGTTGCGGTTGCCGGAGAGCACCGCCGCGCAGACGAGGTCGTTCTTGACGATCGCTTCCTCGATCGGCTGGGCGAGGGGACCCGCGTTGCCGATGCAGGTCGTGCAGCCGTACGCGGCGACTGCGAAGCCGAGCTTCTCCAGGTAGGGCAGCAGGCCGGCCTTGGTGAGGTATTCGGTGACGACCCGCGACCCCGGCGCGAGCGAAGTCTTCACGTGCGGCTTTACCTTGAGGCCGAGCTCGACCGCCTTCTTGGCGACGAGGCCGGCGGCGAGCAGCACCCCGGGGTTCGAAGTGTTGGTGCACGAGGTGATGGCGGCGATCAGCACGTCGCCGTTGCGGATCTCGATGCCGTCGAAGGTCCGGTAGGGCTTGTGCAGCTCCTCGGCTTTCTTGCCGAACCCGTTCTGCGGCACGGGCTTCGAGAAGAGCTCGGTGAAGGTCTGCTTGACGCTGTCGAGGTCGATGCGGTCCTGCGGGCGCTTCGGCCCGGCGAGCGAGGGATAGACGGTGGAGAGATCGAGCTCGAGCGTCTCGGAATAGTCGATCTGGCCGGCCTTCGGGATGCCGAAGAGGCCCTGCGCCTTGTAGTAGGCCTCGAGCGCCTCGATGCGCTCCGCGGGACGGCCGGTGCCGCGGAAATACTCGAGGGTGCGCTCGTCCACCGGGAAAAAGCCCATCGTCGCGCCGTATTCCGGCGCCATGTTGGCGACGGTGGCGCGGTCGGGCACGGAGAGCGACGCGGTGCCCTCGCCGAAGAACTCCACGAACTTGCCCACCACTTTGGCCTTGCGCAGCATCTGCGTGACCGTCAGCACGAGGTCCGTCGCGGTGCAGGCGGGGTGCAGCTTGCCCTTGAGATGCACGCCGACGACGTCCGGCGTCAGGAAATACACCGGCTGCCCGAGCATGCCGGCCTCGGCCTCGATGCCGCCCACGCCCCAGCCCACGACGCCGATGCCGTTGATCATGGTGGTGTGGCTGTCGGTGCCGACGATCGTGTCCGGGTACCAGACGCCGTCGGCACTCCTGTGCACGCCGGGCGAGAGGTACTCGAGGTTCACCTGGTGGCAGATGCCGATGCCGGGCGGCACCACCTTGAACGTGTCGAACGCCTGCATGCCCCATTTCAGGAACTGGTAGCGCTCCTCGTTGCGCTTGAATTCCAGCGCCATGTTGAGGTCGAGCGCGCTCTTCTTGCCGTAGTTGTCGATCTGCACCGAGTGGTCAACGACCAGGTCCACCGGCACGAGCGGCTCGACGACCTTCGGGTCCTTGCCCATCTTCTGCGCCACGCCGCGCATCGCGGCGAGGTCGCAGAGCAGCGGCACGCCCGTGAAGTCCTGCAGCAGGATGCGCGCGAGCACGAACGGGATCTCCTCGCTGCGCGGCGCGACCGCCTTCCAGCCCGCGAGCTGGCGCACGTGCGCCTCGGTCACCTTCTTGCCGTCGCAATTGCGCAGCACCGACTCGAGCACGATGCGGATCGAGACGGGCAGCCTGTCCATCCTGACGTCGAGGTGCTTGCCGAGCGCAGGCAGCGAGTACAGCTTGCCGTGCTTGAAGGATTGGAGCGTGTTGTGAAGGTTATGCGGCATTGAAGCCTCCGTCGTTGGCCCACAGCGCTTCCGGGCTGCAGGGTCCCTGGTTTTCGAGCTCTTTCATGCGCTCCACGAGGCGCGAGCGCTCCTCGAGCAGCGCCGGCAGGTGCAGGTCGCAGCGCGCGATCGGCGTCGGGTAGTGCCGGATCTCCTCCGAGAGCTCGGCGATGCGGCGCTCGATGTCGTTCATATCACCATCAGGTCGGTGAACTCGTGGACCGGGGTCTGCTCGAGGCGCGCCGCGTCCATGCAGAGCTCGAGGATCGCGTTCTGCTGCTTGGCGGGGAAGCGCCGCGCGAGATTGGTCCTGAACTTCTCGACGAGGACCGGCATGCCTTCCTTGCGGCGGCGCTTGTGCCCGATCGGGTACTCGCAGACGACCTCGTCGAGCTTCGTGCCGTCGTCGAACTCGACGCTCAGCGCGTTCGCGATCGAGCGCTTCGCAGGGTCGTGGTAGTCGCGGGTAAAGCGCTTGTCCTCGACGCAGGTCATTTTTTTTCTGAGCGCATCTATTCTCGGATCCGCGGCAACCGCGTCCTCGTAGTCCCCGGCGGTGAGCCGCCCGAAGAGCAGCGGCACGGCGACCATGTACTGGATGCAGTGGTCGCGGTCGGCCGGATTGCTGAGCGGTCCCTTCTTGTCGATGATACGGATCGCCGCCTCGTGCGTCCGGATGCGGATTTTCCTAATGTCTTCAGCGCGTTTGCCGCGCGATTTCATCTGCTGAAAAACGCTCATCGCGCATTCCACCGCGGTCTGGGCGTGGAACTCGGCCGGGAACGAGATCTTGAAGAGCACCTGCTCCATCACGTAGCTGCCGAAGGGACGCTGGAACCTGAAGCGCTTGCCGCGGAACGACACGTCGTAGAACCCCCAGGTCTTCGCCGTCAGGACCGAGGGGTAGCCCATCTCGCCGGTCTTGCTGATGAGCGCGAGACGCACGGCGCGCGAGGTCGCGTCGCCCGCCGCCCAGCTCTTGCGCGACCCGGTGTTCGGCGCGTGGCGATAAGTGCGCAGGCTCTGGCCGTCGACCCACGCCTGGGAAATGGCGTTCAGGGTCTCGTCGTAGGAGAGGCCCAGGAACCGGGAAACCACGGCGGTGGAGGCCACCTTCACGAGCACGACGTGGTCGAGGCCGACGCGGTTGAAGCTATTCTCGAGCGCGAGCACCCCCTGGATCTCGTGCGCCTTGATCATGGCCGTGAGCACATCGCGCATCAGCACCGGGGTTTTCGAGTTCCGGGATGCGAAATCCGCCGTGGCGAGGATTCCCCCCAGGTTGTCGGAGGGGTGGCCCCATTCGGCGGCGAGCCAGGTATCGTTGAAGTCGAGCCAGCGGATCATCGCGCCGATGTTGAACGCCGCCTGCACCGGGTCGAGCTGGAACTGCGTGCCGGGGACTTTCGCGCCGTTCGGCACCACCGTGCCGGGGACGATCGGGCCGAGGAGCTTGGTGCAGGCCGGGTACTCGAGCGCCTCGAAGCCGCAGCCCAGCGTGTCCATCAGGCAGTAGCGCGCGGTCTCGTAGGCTTCCTTGCTCCTGACCGTGTACTTCGTCGCGTAATCCGCGATCTTGACCAGCACGTCGTCCGGCTTCGGCCGGACGTTGGAGAGCGGCGCGCTCACTTGGCTTTGCGGTCCTGCGGCACGTCGTCCACCTCGAAGCTCCACTCGTACCCGCCGGCGGGCTCGAAGGTGTGCTCGTTGCCGCCCGAGCGCGGCGCGTGCCGCATCGGCGGCACCGGGGCGCGCTCTCGCGGCCCCTTGTCCCACCAGATGGCGCGCCCCTCGCGCTGGGACTCGACCTCCTCCGGATGCTCGGCGAGGAACTGCCTCATGAATTTCGTCAGGTCGGATTCGTACATGGGGTTAGATCCGGCGATTGGATGCGGGCTATCTCTTCGCGAGGGGGACCCAGGGGCGATTTTCGGGGCCGGTGTAGTTCGCGCTCGGCCGGATGATCTTGCCGTCGAGGCGCTGCTCGATCACGTGCGCCGACCAGCCGCTGGTGCGCGAGAGCACGAAGAGCGGGGTGAAGTGCAGCGTGGGGACGCCCATCTTGCTGTAGGACACGGCGCTGTACCAGTCGAGGTTGGCGAACATCTTCTTCTCCGCCCACATCACCGACTCGATGCGCTCGGCCACCTTGTACTGCGTCAGGTCGTTCTGCTCTTTCGACAGCCGCTCCGCGACCGCCTTGATCACCTTGTTGCGCGGGTCGCCGGTCGTGTACACCGGGTGGCCGAAGCCGATGACGATCTCCTTCGCCGCGATGCGCCGGCGGATGTCCGCCTCGGCCTCCTCCGCGCTCTTGTAGCGCTTCTGGATCTCGTCGGAGACCTCGTTGGCGCCGCCGTGCTTCGGGCCGCGCAGGGCGCCGATGCCGCCGGTGATCGCGCTGTACATGTCCGAGCCGGTGCCGGTGATCACGCGGCACGTGAAGGTGCTGGCGTTGAACTCGTGCTCGGCGTACAGGATGAGCGAGGTGTGCATCGCGCGTACCCACGACGGGCCGGGCTTCTTGCCGTGGAGGAGATGCAGGTAGTGGCCGCCGATGGAATCGTCGTCGGTCTCGACCTCGATTCTCTTTCCCGAATTCTGGAAATGAAACCAGTAGAGGAGCATGGAGCCGAAGCAGGCCATCAGCCGGTCGGCGATCGCGCGCGCCCCCTCGGCCGGATGCGGCTCCTGTTCCGGCTCGAGCGTCCCGAGCACCGAGCAGCCGGTGCGCAGCACGTCCATGGGGTGCGCGGTCCCGGGCAGCTGCTCCAGCACATTCTTCAATTGAGAAGGAAGGCCGCGGAGAGCGCGCAGCTTCCGCTTGTAGGAATCAAGCTCGCTGCGGGTCGGCAGCTTCTCGTGCACCAGCAGATACGCCACTTCCTCGAATTCGGCCTCGTCGGCGAAGTCGAGGATGTCGTAGCCGCGGTAATGCAGGTCGTTGCCGCTGCGCCCGACGGTGCAGAGCGCGGTGTTGCCGGCGGGAATGCCGGACAGGGCGACGGACTTTTTCGGTTTAGCGATGCTCGCGGGCGAAGAGCTCATCGAGTTTTTTCTCGTAGTCGTGGTAGCCGATGCTTGCGTAGAGCTCCTCGCGGGTCTGCATCTCGCCGAGGACCCCCTTTTGCGTCCCTTTTTTCCGCACCTCTTCGTAGACGCGCATCGCCGCCTTGTTCATCGCGCGGAATGCGCTGAGCGGGTAGAGCGCCATCGCGACGTCCGCGCCGCGCAGCTCCTCGAGCGTGAAGAGCGGCGTCTTGCCGAACTCGGTGATGTTGGCGAGGATCGGCACCTTCACCGCGGCCGCGAATTTCCTGTACATCGCGAGGTCCGTGATGGCCTCGGGGAAAATCATGTCGGCCCCGGCCTCGACGTAGGAAATGCTCCTGGCGACGGCGGAATCCAGGCCTTCGGATGCAAGCGCATCGGTGCGCGCCATGACGACGAACGAGTCGTCGCCGCGCGCATCGACCGCCGCCTTGATGCGCTCGCCCATCTCTTCCTTGCTCACGAGCTCCTTGCCGGGGCGGTGGCCGCAGCGCTTCGCGCCGACCTGGTCCTCGATGTGCATCGCGGCGGCGCCGAACTTGACGAGCGAGCGCGTGGTGCGCGCGACGTTGAAGGCGCTCGCGCCGAAGCCGGTGTCCACGTCGACGAGCAGCGGCAGGTCGCAGACCTCGGTGATGCGCCGGATGTCGGTGAGCACATCGTCCAGGTTCGAGATGCCGAGGTCCGGCATGCCGAGCGAGCCCGCGGCGACGCCGCCGCCGGAGAGGTAGATCGCCTTGAAGCCGGCGCGCTTCGCGAGCAGCGCGTGGTTCGCGCAGATGGTGCCGATGACCTGGAGCGGCCGCTCCTCCTGCAGCGCTTTCCTGAACTTCGCTCCCGCGTTCATCCGAGGAGCGACTTGATGCCGTCGCGCTCCTCGTGGAGCTCCTTCAGCGTGCCGTCGATGCGCTTGCGGCTGAACTCCGAAATCTCGATGCCCTTCACGATCTCGTAGCGGCCGCCCTTGCAGGTGACCGGGTAGCCGAAGATGATGCCTTCGGCGATGCCGTAGCTGCCGTCGGAGGGCACGCCCATCGTGACCCAGTCGCCCTGCGGCGTTCCCATCACCCAGTCGCGGACGTGGTCGATCGCGGCGTTCGCGGCGCTCGCGGCGGACGAGAGGCCGCGCGCGTCGATGATCGCGGCGCCGCGCTTCTGCACCGTCGGGATGAAGGCCTGCTCGAGCCAGGCCTGGTCGTTGATCATCGGCCAGATCTTCTTGCCGTCGCACTCCGCCTGGAAGAGGTCGGGGTACTGCGTCGCGGAATGGTTGCCCCAGACCGTGATCTTGCGGATGTCGGTGACCTTCTTGCCGATTTTCTGCGCCACCTGGCTGGTGGCGCGGTTATGGTCGAGGCGCATCATCCCGGTGAACTGTCCGGGCTTCAGGCTCGGCGCGTTCTTCATCGCGATGAGGCAGTTCGTGTTCGCGGGATTGCCGACCACCAGCACCTTGACGTCGCGCTTCGCCACCTTGTCGAGCGCCTTGCCCTGCGGCGCGAAAATCTTGCCGTTCGCGTCGAGGAGGTCCTTGCGCTCCATCCCGGGGCCGCGCGGGCGCGCGCCGACGAGCAGGGCGACGTCCACGTCCTTGAACGCCACCATGGGGTCGGAGGCCGGCAGCATCCCGTGCAGCAGGGGGAAGGCGCAGTCGTCGAGCTCCATCATCACGCCCTTCAGCGCCTTCTGCGCCTTCTCGTCCGGGATCTCGAGCATCTGCAGGATGACCGGCTGGTCCTTGCCGAGCATCTCGCCGCTGGCGATGCGAAAGAGGAGCGAGTAGCCGATCTGGCCGGCGGCGCCGGTCACCGCGACGCGTACGGGGGCTTTGGGCATTCGGGACGACTCCGAAGGAGCAGTTGGGGAAGCGGGTTGGACGGCCGGGTTTTGGGTGGATTTCATTTTAGCGCAGCGACTTGCTGCGCCGCGCAAGCTATAATGAGTCTGGTTCGCCCGGGCGGCTGTGCAGGAGTCGGAGCGAGGGGGCCCGGTGCTGTGAGACCTGCAAGGCTTTCATGTCGAGCGCCGCGGCCAAAAAACCACGACCGAAATACCTGAACCTCACCGCGCTGCTGTTCGAAATCCGCCTGCCGCTGCCCGGCAAGGTTTCGATCCTGCACCGGGTCTCGGGCGCGCTGCTCGTCTTTCCCTTCGCCGCCTGGCTGCTCTACCTGCTCGATGCGAGCCTGGGCTCCGAGGCCGGCTTCGAGCGCATCCGCATGCACTACCTGCCCATGCCGGCGGTCAAGCTCGGGCTCCTTGTGTTCATCTGGGCGTACTGCCACCACCTCTGCGCGGGCGTGCGCTTCCTGCTGCTCGACCTGAACAAGGGCATCGAGCTCGTGCCGGCGCGGCGCAGCGCCGTGGCGGTGCTCGTGGTGAGCCTCGCGCTCACGGCTTTCTTCGGCTGGAGGCTATGGTCAATCGCATAGTCACGGGCGCGCACTACGGCATGCGCGACTGGCTCGCGCAGCGCATCACCGGCGCGATCATGGCGGTCTACAGCCTGATCCTCGCGGTGGTGTTCTTCACCGGCGCGCCGCTCACCTACGGCGTCTGGCGCGACCTGTTCTCGAACGGCTGGATGCGCGTGGGCACGCTGCTCTTCGCGCTGTGCCTCGCGTGGCATGCCTGGGTCGGCATGCGCGACATCCTGATGGACTACATCAAGCCGACGGCGCTGCGCCTCGCGCTCGAGACCGGCGTGATCCTGCTGCTCCTCGTCTACATGGGCTGGACCGTGCAGGTGCTCTGGCGATGAATCCCGCCGGCGGGCTCCCGGTGCGGCGTTTCGACGCCATCGTCGTCGGCGCCGGCGGCTCGGGCATGCGCGCGGCGCTCGAGCTCGCGCGCGCCGACCTGAAGGTGGCGGTCCTGTCGAAGGTGTTCCCGACGCGCTCGCATACCGTGGCGGCGCAGGGGGGCATCGCGGCGCCGCTCGCCAACTCCGGCGAGGACAACTGGCACTGGCACATGTACGACACGGTCAAGGGCTCCGACTACCTCGGCGACCAGGACGCGATCGAGTACATGTGCCGGCGCGCGATCGAGGTCGTGGTGGAGCTCGAGCACATGGGCATGCCGTTCGACCGGCTCGAGAGCGGCAAGATCTACCAGCGGCCCTTCGGCGGCCACACGCAGAACTACGGCAGCCCGAAGATGGCGATGCGCGCGTGCGCGGCGGCCGACCGCACCGGCCACGCCATGCTGCACACGCTCTACCAGCAGAACGTGCGCGCGAACACGCAGTTCTTCGTCGAGTGGATGGCGCTGGACCTGGTGCGCGACCCGCAGGACGGCGCGGTGGTCGGCGTGGTGGCGCTGGAGATGGAAAGCGGCGAGCTGTTCCTGTTCCAGGCCAAGTCGATTCTTCTGGCCACGGGCGGGGCGGGCCGGATCTACTGGGCGACCACCAACGCGTTCATCAACACGGGCGACGGCCTCGGCATGGTGGCGCGCGCCGGCCTGCCGCTCGAGGACATGGAGTTCTGGCAATTCCATCCCACGGGCGTCGCCGGCGCCGGGGTGCTCATCACCGAGGGCGTGCGCGGGGAGGGCGGCTACCTCCTCAACAAGAACGGCGAGCGCTTCATGGAGCGCTACGCGCCGAACGCCAAGGATCTCGCGAGCCGCGACGTGGTGTCGCGCGCGATGACGACCGAGATCAAGGAAGGCCGCGGCTGCGGGCCGCACGGCGACCACGTGCTGCTCAAGCTCGACCACCTCGGGCCCGAGGTCATCAACCAGCGCCTGCCCGGCATCCGCGAGATCGCGATCAAGTTCGCCAACGCCGACCCGATCCGCGACCCGATTCCCGTGGTGCCGACGGTGCACTACCAGATGGGGGGCGTGCCGACCAACTACATGGGGCAGGTGGTGGCGCCCGAAGGCTCGAGCAAGGAGGCGATCGTGCCGGGCCTGTACGCCACGGGCGAATGCTCCTGCGTCTCGGTGCACGGCGCGAACCGCCTCGGCACCAACTCGCTGCTCGACCTGCTCGTCTTCGGCAAGTCATCGGGCGAGCAGATGATCCGGGACATGCGCAGCCTGCCGCCCACGCACCGCAGCCTGCCGAAGGACGCCGGCGATGCGACCCGGGCGCGCATCGCGCGCCTCGACGCCGCGAAATCGGGCGAGCGCGTCGCCGACGTCCTGAACGACCTGCGGCGCACGATGCAGGCGCACTGCGGCGTGTTCCGCTTTCCCGAGGACCTGGTCGAGGGCGTGAGGAAGGTCAAGGAAATCGCGCAGCGCGGGCAGCGCACCTTCATCGCCGACAAGTCGAAGGTGTTCAACACCGCACGGGTGGAGGCGCTCGAGCTCGAGAACCTGATCGAGACCGCGATGGCGACCATCGTCTCCGCCGAGGCGCGCAGGGAGAGCCGCGGCGCGCAGGCGCGCAGCGATTTCCCCGAGCGCGACGACAAGAGCTGGATGAAGCACACGCTCTGGTACAAGGAAGGCAACCGCCTCGAGTACAAGCCGGTGCACCTGCGTCCCCTTTCCGTGGAAACCTTCGAGCCCAAGGTGCGGACCTATTAAATGAAACTGTCCATCTACCGATACGACCCGGAAACGGACGAGCGTCCGTACATGAAGGACTACGTCGTGGAGCTCGATTCCCACGACCGCATGCTGCTCGACGCGCTGGTGAAGCTGAAGATGCAGGACGACTCGCTCGCCTTCCGCCGCTCCTGCCGCGAGGGCGTGTGCGGCTCCGACGCGATGAACATCAACGGCAAGAACGGCCTCGCCTGCATCACCAAGATCGTCGAGCTGCCGGAGCACGTCACGCTGCGGCCGCTGCCGGGCCTGCCGGTGATCCGCGACCTGATCGTCGACATGACGCAGTTCTTCAAGCAGTACCACTCCGTCATGCCCTACGTGGTCAACAACGACCCGCCGCCGGAGCGCGAGCGGCTGCAGAGCCCGCAGGACCGCGACGCGCTGAACGGCCTCTACGAGTGCATCCTGTGCGCCTGCTGCTCGACCTCCTGCCCGTCGTTCTGGTGGAACCCGGACAAGTTCGTCGGCCCGGCGGGCCTGCTCCAGGCCTATCGCTTCCTCGCGGACACGCGCGACCAGGCGACGAGCGAGCGCCTCGACAACCTCGAGGACCCGTACCGCCTGTTCCGCTGCCACACCATCATGAACTGCGTGGACGTGTGCCCCAAGCACCTCAATCCCACGAAGGCGATCAACAGCATCAAGGACCTGATGGTGAAGCGCGCCGTCTGATGGAGAGCACCGAGCTCAAGCGCCTGAAGTGGAGCTGCCGCCGCGGGCTGCTCGAGCTCGACCTGGTTTTCGAGAAGTACTTCGCGAAGAACGCGGCCGATCCCGGGCTGGCGGAGCTGCTGGAGCTGCCGGACAACGACCTGCTGGACATCGTCATGGGGCGCAGCGATCGCTATGCCCCGCACCTCAGCGAAATCGTGGCGCGCCTGCGCGCCGCGTAGAAAGCGAACCATGGAAAACAAGACCGCCTCGCTCAAGCTGCCCGACGGCAAGACCTACGAGTTCCCGGTGATGTCGGGCACGACCGGACCGGACGTGGTGGACATCCGCACGCTGTACGGCAAGTCCGGGATGTTCACCTACGACCCGGGCTTCCTGTCGACGGCGAGCTGCAGCTCGACGATCACCTACATCGACGGCGACCAGGGCGTGCTGCTCTACCGCGGCTACCCGATCGAGCAGCTGGCGCAGCACTGCGACTTCCTCGAGGTGTGCTACCTGCTGCTGCACGGCGAGCTGCCGAACCGCAGGCAGAAGGACGAGTTCGTGGACATCGTCATGCACCACACCATGGTGCACGAGCAGCTGGCGCGCCTCTACCAGGGGTTCCGGCGCGATGCGCATCCGATGGCCGTGATGGTGGGCGTGGTCGGCGCGCTCTCCGCGTTCTACCACGATGCCCTGGACATCAATAATCCCGACCACCGCACCATCTCGGCGTTCCGCCTGATCGCGAAGCTGCCCACGATCACCGCGATGGCCTACAAGTACTCGATCGGCCAGCCGTTCATGTACCCGAAGAACGACCTGTCCTACACGGCGAACTTCATGCGGATGATGTTCGGCGTGCCTTCGGAGGAGTACAAGGTGAACCCGGTGCTGGTGCGGGCGCTGGACCGCATCTTCATCCTGCACGCGGACCACGAGCAGAATGCCTCGACCTCGACCGTGCGCCTCGCGGGCTCCTCGGGCGCGAACCCGTACGCCTGCATCTCGGCGGGGATCGCCTGCCTGTGGGGCCCGGCGCACGGCGGCGCGAACGAGGCCTGCCTCGAGATGCTCGAGGAGATCGGCGACGTCTCGAAGGTGCCCGACTTCATCAAGAGGGTGAAGGACAAGAGCTCGGGGGTGCGCCTGATGGGCTTCGGCCACCGCGTCTACAAGAACCACGACCCGCGCGCCAAGCTCATGCGGGAGACCTGCCACGAGGTGCTGGAAGAGCTCGGCCTGCACAACGACCGCCTCTTCAAGCTCGCGCTCGCGCTCGAGAAGATCGCGCTCGAGGACGACTATTTCGTGTCGCGCAAGCTCTATCCGAACGTCGACTTCTATTCGGGCATCGTGCAGCGCGCGCTCGGCATCCCGGTGGCGATGTTCACCTGCATCTTCTCGCTCGCCCGCACGGTCGGCTGGATCGCGCAGTGGCAGGAGATGATCTCGGACCCGGAGTACAAGATCGGCCGCCCGCGCCAGCTCTACAAGGGCGCCGTGCGCCGCGACGTGAAGCCGATCGACAAGAGATAGGCCATGGCGAGCGTGATGCGGCAGTTCCTGGACAACTCCTACCTGTTCGGGGGCAATGCGCCGTTCATCGAGGATCTGTACGAGCGCTACCTCGCCAACCCGTCCTCCGTGCCTGACGAATGGCGCGAGTACTTCGACCGCATGCAGGTGCTGCCGGGCGCGGCGGGCAAGGACGTGGCGCGCGCGCCGGTGGAGGAGTCCTTCGTGCAGCGCGCGAAGCGCGGCGAGTTCGCCCCCCCGAGGACGCTCGAGACCGAGCCGGTGGCGCCCGAGCGCCTGCAGGTGGCGGCGCTGCTGCTCGTCACCGCCTACCGCATCGCCGGCTCGCGCTGGGCGACGCTCGATCCGCTGAAGCGCATGCCGCGGCCGCCGCAGCCCGAGCTCGAGCCCGCGTTCTACGACCTCACCGAGGCGGACCTCGACCAGACGGTGAACGCGGGGTCCTTCGTCGGCATCGACCGCACCTCGCTGCGCAACCTCGTCCAGGCGCTGCGCGACACCTATTGCCGCAACATCGGCTTCGAGTACATGTTCATCTCCGACCGCGCCCAGAGGCAGTGGATCCAGGAGCGCGTCGAGCCCAGCCGCGGCGTCGCCGAGCTCGACGCCGACACCAAGAAGCGCCTGCTGCAGAAGCTCACCGAGGCGGAGCACCTCGAGCGCTACCTGCACACCCGCTACGTGGGGCAGAAGCGCTTCTCGCTGGAGGGCGGCGAGAGCCTGATCCCGTCCATCGACGAGCTCATCCACCGCGCCGGCGCGAAAGGCGTGCAGGAGATCGTGCTCGGCATGGCGCACCGCGGGCGCCTCAACGTGCTGGTGAACGTGCTCGGCAAGATGCCGCAGGACCTGTTCCAGGAATTCGAGGGCAAGCACGCGCACGAGCTCGCCTCGGGCGACGTGAAATACCACAACGGCTTCTCCTCCGACATTTCCACGGCGGGCGGGCCGGTGCACCTGTCGCTCGCCTTCAATCCGTCCCATCTCGAGATCGTCAACCCGGTGGTGGAAGGCTCGGTGCGCGCGCGGCAGCGGCGCCGCGACGACAAGACCGGGGACCAGGTCCTGCCGATCCTGGTGCACGGCGACGCCGCGTTCGCCGGGCAGGGCGTGGTGATGGAAACGCTCAACCTCTCCGGCACGCGGGGCTACGGCACGGGCGGCACGGTGCACCTGATCGTCAACAACCAGATCGGCTTCACGACTTCCGACCCGCGCGACGCCCGCTCGACCATCTACTGCACCGACGTGGCGAAGATGGTCGAGGCGCCGATCTTCCACGTGAACGGCGACGACCCCGAGGCGGTGCTCTTCGTGACGCAGCTCGCCCTCGATTTCCGCCAGACGTTCCACAAGGACGTGGTCGTGGACATCGTCTGCTTCCGCAAGCTCGGCCACAACGAGCAGGACGAGCCCGCGGTGACGCAGCCGCTCATGTACAAGAAGATCGCGCAGCACCCGGGCACGCGCGCGCTCTACGCGGAGAAGCTCGTGGCGCAGCACGTGGTCGCGGCGGGCGAGCCCGAGGCGATGATCAAGCACTACCGCGACACGCTGGACGCGGGCAAGCAGACCGTGAGCCCGGTTCTTTCCAACTTCAAGAGCAAGTTCGCGGTCGACTGGGCGCCGTTCCTGAACTCCAAGTGGACCGACGCCGCCGATACCCACGTGCCGCTGCCCGAGCTGCAGCGCCTGGGCGAGCGCGTGACCACGCTGCCGGAGGGGTTCAAGCTGCATCCGACCGTCGGCCGCGTCGTCGAGGCGCGCAAGCAGATGGCCGCCGGCAAGCTGCCGGTCGACTGGGGCATGGCGGAGACGCTTGCGTACGCATCGCTGCTTTCGAACGGCTACGACGTGCGCCTCTCCGGCCAGGATTCGGGGCGCGGCACGTTCGCGCACCGCCACTCGGTGCTGCACGACCAGGACCGCGAGCGCTGGGACCAGGGCTCCTGGACGCCGCTGCAGCACATCGCCAAGGACCAGGGCGACTTCGTCGTCATCGACTCGGTGCTCTCGGAGGAGGCGGTGCTCGGCTTCGAGTACGGCTTCTCCACGGCGGAGCCGAACGCGCTCGTCATCTGGGAGGCGCAGTTCGGCGACTTCGCCAACGGCGCGCAGGTGGTCATCGACCAGTTCATCAGCTCCGGCGAGACCAAGTGGGGCCGGGTCTGCGGCCTCGTCATGCTGCTGCCGCACGGATACGAAGGGCAGGGGCCCGAGCACAGCTCCGCGCGCCTGGAGCGCTACCTGCAGCTCTGCGCCGAGCACAACATCCAGGTCTGCGTGCCGAGCAACGCCGCGCAGGTGTTCCACCTCATCCGGCGGCAGATGCTGCGGCCGTTCCGCAAGCCGCTCATCGTGATGACGCCGAAGTCGCTGCTGCGCAAGAAGGAGGCGGCGTCGTCGATCGACGATCTCGCGAACGGCACGTTCCAGACCGTGATCCCCGACACCATGACGGTGGATCCCAAGGGCGTGAAGCGAATCGTCGCCTGCTGCGGCAAGGTCTACTACGACCTGGTCCTGAAGCGCACGGAGATGCAGCGCGCCGACACCGCCGTCATCCGCGTCGAGCAGCTCTATCCGTTCCCGCACAAGCAGTTCGAGGCGGAGATGAAGCGCTACGTGAATGCAAGCGAAGTGGTGTGGTGCCAGGAGGAGCCGCAGAACCAGGGCGCGTGGTACCAGACTGCCCACTATTTCCGCGAGAACATGCGCGACGACCAGCGGCTGTACTATGCCGGTCGCCCGGCCTCGGCATCGCCTGCGGGAGGTTACCTCTCGCGGCACAATGAGCGCCAGAAAGCCTTGGTGGAACAGGCATTTGCGAAGTACAAGTAAGGAAGAGCATTAGATAGCCCGGCGAGTTACTCGCTGGTTTTTCACCAACCCGGGAAAGGCTCAGCCGGAACCGGGGAAAAACCGTAACGGGAGAAGTGCATGGCGATCATCGAAGTCAGGGTGCCGCAGCTCTCGGAGTCCGTCTCCGAGGCGACGCTGCTCGACTGGCACAAGAAGGAAGGCGAGCGGGTCTCGCGCGACGAGAACCTGATCGACATCGAGACCGACAAGGTGGTCCTCGAGCTGCCGGCCCCGGCAGACGGCGTGCTGGTCAAGGTGCTGAAGAACGCCAAGGACTCGGTCGGCTCGGGCGAGGTCATCGCGCAGATCGACACCGAGGCGAAGGCGGGCGCGGGAGCCCCGGCAGCGCCCGCTTCTCCGCAGAAGAAATCCGAACCCGAGAAGACGAAGCCGGCCGCGCCGCCCGTGATGCCCGCCGCGCAGAAGATCGCGGCCGAGAAGGGCGTGGACCCGTCGAGGATCCTCGGCACCGGCCGCGACGGCCGCGTGACCAAGGGAGACGTCCTTTCCGCCTCCGAGAGGCCCGCGGCGCCGCCCGCGAAGCCCGCCTCGCTGCAGCAGCCGGTGCCGCCGGTCAACGTCGAGCGCATGCTCTCCGGCCGGCCGGAGCAGCGCGTGCCCATGTCGCGCCTGCGCCAGCGCGTCGCGGAGCGTCTCGTGCAGTCGCAGTCCACCGCCGCCATCCTCACCACCTTCAACGAGGTGAACATGGCGCCGGTGATGGAGATGCGCAAGAAATACCAGGAGCGCTTCGAGAAGGAGCACGGCACGCGCCTGGGATTCATGTCGTTCTTCGTGAAAGCGGCGGTGCACGCGCTCAAGCGCTATCCCGTCGTGAACGCCTCGATCGACGGCACCGACATCGTGTACCACGGCTATTTCGACGTCGGCGTGGCCGTCGGCAGCCCGCGCGGCCTGGTCGTGCCGATCCTGCGCGACGCCGACCGCATGAGCTTCGCCGAGATCGAGAAGACCATCGCCGACTTCGGCAAGCGCGCGCAGGACGGCAAGCTCGGCATCGAGGAGCTGACCGGCGGCACCTTCTCCATCTCGAACGGCGGCGTGTTCGGCTCGATGCTCTCGACGCCCATCATCAACCCGCCGCAGTCCGCCATCCTCGGCGTGCACGCGACGAAGGACCGCGCCGTGGTCGAGAACGGGCAGGTCGTGGTGCGGCCGATGAACTACCTCGCGCTCTCCTACGACCACCGCATCATCGACGGCCGCGAGGCGGTCCTCTTCCTGGTCGGCATCAAGGAGGCCCTCGAAGATCCCGCGCGCCTGATCCTCGAGATATGAAGTCCTTCGACGTCGTGGTGATCGGCGCGGGGCCCGCGGGCTACATCGCGGCGATCCGCTGCGCGCAGCTCGGGCTCTCCACCGCCTGCGTCGAGCAGTGGACTTCGCCGAAAGGCGACTACGTCCTCGGCGGCACCTGCCTCAACGTCGGCTGCATCCCGTCCAAGGCGCTGCTCGAATCCTCGGAGAACTACGAGCGTGTCACGCACCAGTTCAAGGCGCACGGCATCACGGCCTCGGGCGTCAAGTTCGACCTGAAGACCATGCTCGAGCGCAAGGACAAGATCGTCGGCAAGATGACCGGCGGCATCGCCGGGCTCTTCAAGAAGAACAAGGTGGAGTGGCTGCAGGGCCACGGCAAGCTCGCCGCCGGGGGCACCACCTGGAAGATCGAAGTCGGCAAGGAAACCGTGGAGGCGAAGAACGTCGTCATCGCCACCGGCTCGAAGGCGCGCCACCTGCCGGGCGTGCCGGTCGACAACCGGATCGTGTGCGACAACGTCGGCGCGCTCGCCTTCGACAGCGTGCCCGAGCGCCTCGGCGTCATCGGCGCCGGGGTGATCGGCCTCGAGCTCGGCAGCGTGTGGCGCCGGCTCGGCTCGCGGGTGAAGATCCTGGAGGCGCTGCCGGCCTTCCTCGCCGCGGCGGACGAGGCGGTCGCGCAGGAGGCCTGGAAAATCTTCACCAAGGAAGGCCTCGACATCGAGCTCGGCGTGACGATTTCCGCCGTGACGCCGGGGAAGAAGGGCGTTTCGGTTACCTACAGGAGCGCCGAGGGCAAGGAGACGAAAGCCGAGTACGACCGGCTGATCGTCTCGATCGGCCGCGTGCCGAACACCGAGGGCCTCGGCGCGGAGAACGTCGGGCTCAAGCTCGACGCGCGCGGCTTCGTCGAGGTGGACAAGAACTGCCGCACCACGCTGCCGCGGCTCTACGCCATCGGCGACGTGGTGCGCGGCCCGATGCTCGCGCACAAGGGCGAGGACGAGGGCGTGATGGTCGCCGAGATCATCGCCGGGCAGCATGGGCACGTGAACTACGACGCGATTCCCTGGGTCATCTACACCGCGCCCGAGATCGCGTGGGTCGGCAAGACCGAGCAGCAGCTCAGGAGCGAGGGGGCGAAGTACCGCGCCGGCCGCTTCCCGTTCGCCTACAACGGGCGGGCGCTCGGCCGCGAGGAGCCGGAGGGCTTCGTCAAGATGCTGGCCGACGCGCAGACCGACCGCATCCTCGGCGTGCACTGCATCGGCAGCCTGGCGAGCGAGCTCATCGCCGAGGCGGTCGTCGCCATGGAGTTCGGCGCCTCCTCGGAGGACATCGCGCGCATCTGCCACGCCCATCCGTCGATGTCCGAAGTGATGCGCGAAGCCGCGCTAGGGGTGGACAAGCGCTCGCTGAATGGCTGACGTCGCCGAGGTCTACCGTCGGAACCTGGCCAGAAGAGGATTCGTCGCCGACCCCTCGCAATGGCGTGCGGTCGAGCGGCTGCAGCGCCTCTACGAGGAATGGAGCGCCTACAAGGCGAAGCGCTCCAACGCGCTGAAGCGGCTGCTCGTTCACCCGGACCTGCCCAAGGGGGTCTACCTGTGGGGACCGGTCGGGCGCGGCAAGAGCTTCCTCATGGATGCCTTCTTCCTCTGCGTGCCGCTCGAGCGCAAGCGGCGCGTGCATTTCCACCACTTCATGCGGGAGATCCACCGCGAGCTCGGCGAGCTGAAGGGGACGGAGGACCCGATCGCGGAAGTGGCCGAGCGCACGGCGAAGCGCTATCGCCTCGTCTGCTTCGACGAGTTTCACGTCTCGGATATCGCCGATGCCATGATCCTTGGCCGCTACCTCGGGCAGACGATGGACCGGGGCGTCGAGTTCGTCATGACCTCGAACTATCCGCCCGACGGCCTCTACCCGGGCGGCCTGCAGCGCGAGCGCTTCCTGCCGGTGATCGAGCTGCTGGAGCGCCGGCTCGACGTGATCGAGGTGGACAACGGCACGGACTACCGGCGGCTGAAGATGGAGCGGATGAAGGTCTATCACCTGAATGACGAGAAAGCGCTGGAGGAGGCTTTTTCCCGCCTGAAGGATGTCGAGGAGGAGCGCCAGCCGCTCGACGTCGAGGGCCGGGAGATCCCCTACCGCAAGCGCGCCGGCGGCCTGGTGTGGTTCGATTTCGCCGCCCTCTGCGAGGGGCCGCGCTCCTACGCGGATTATGTTGACCTCGCGCAACGTTTCCACACCGTCATCCTCGGCAAGGTGCCGCGCCTGTCGGCGCGGCGCGCCGACGCCGCGCGGCGCTTCACCTGGCTGGTGGATGTGTTCTACGATGACCGGGTCAAGCTCGTCGTCTCGGCCGAGGCGCCGCCGGAGGCGCTCTTCCCGGAGGGGGAGAACGCGGCAGAATTCCAGCGCACCGTGAGCCGGCTGCACGAGATGCAGTCGGCGAAGTACCTGGCGAGCGAGCGAAGGAGGCGGCAAAGTGGAGAAATTCAAGGCGTTCAAGCTCACTGAAGTCGACCGGAAGATTCAGGCCGGCTTCGTCGAATGCAGCCTCGACGACCTGGACCCGGGCGAGGTGGTGATCCGGGTCGCCTACTCGGACGTGAACTACAAGGACGCGCTCGCCGCGACGGGGAAGGGGAAGATCCTGCGGCGCGCCTCGTGCATCGGTGGCATCGATCTTTCCGGGACCGTCGTGTCGTCGTCGGACCCGCGCTTCGCCCGGGGCGACGCGGTGCTGGCGGTCGGCTTCGACCTCGGCGTCGCGCACCACGGCGGCTATTCGCAGTACGCGCGCATTCCCGCGGACTGGGCCATGAAGCTGCCCAAGGGTATGTCGCTGTGGGACGCCATGGCCTACGGCACCGCGGGCTTCACCGCGGGCATCGGCATCGTGCGCATGGAGCACAACGGCCTGAAGCCGGCGAACGGTCCCGTGATCGTGAACGGCGCGACCGGCGGTGTCGGCTCGATCTCGATCGCGGCGCTCGCGAACCTCGGCTATCACGTGGTCGCGCTCACCGGGAAGGCGGGCGAGGCGCAGTGGCTGAAGCGGCTCGGGGCGAAGGAGATCATGCTGCGCGCGAGCCTCGACCTGTCGAAGATCCGGCCGCTCGACAAGGCGACCTGGGCCGGCGCGGTGGACAACCTGGGCGGCGAAGTGCTGGCGTGGATCGCGAGCACGATGAAGGTCAACGGCGTCATCGCCTCGATCGGCCTTGCCGCGAGCCCCAGCCTGAACACGACGGTGATGCCCTTCATCCTGCGCGGCGCGAGCCTGCTCGGCATTAACTCCAGCGAGAGCCCGAGCCGCGAGCTGCGCGAGACGGTGTGGCGGCGCCTCGCGACGGACATGCGGCCGCCGATGCTGAAGGAGATGTGCCGCACGATCCGGTTCTCGGAGCTGCCCTCGGTGTTCGACGACTTCATCAGCGCCAAGGTGAGCCGCCGGGTGGTGGTGGACCTGAACGACTGACGGCATACCTCGGCGAATGAACTACCGGGACTTCCACCGCCGCTCGATCGAGGACCGCGAGGGCTTCTGGGCGGAGGAAGCGAAGCTGGTCCACTGGCACCGCCCGCCGCAGAAGATCCTCGACTATTCGCGCCCGCCGTTCGCGCGCTGGTTCGTCGGCGGCGAGACCAACCTCTGCTTCAACGCCGTGGACCGCCACCTCGCCGGGCGCGGCGACCAGAAGGCGCTGGTCTGGATCTCCACCGAGGTGGGCGAGACGCGCAGCTTCACCTTCCGGCAGCTCTTCGAGGAGGTGAGCAGGGTGGCGGCGATGATGCGTGCGCTCGGCGTGAAGCGCGGCGATCGCGTCATCATCTACATGCCGATGATTCCGGAGGCCTGCTTCGCGATGCTCGCGTGTGCGCGCGTGGGCGCCATCCACTCCGTGGTCTTCGGCGGCTTTGCCGCGGCGAGCCTCGCCGCCCGCATCGACGACGCCCGCCCGGCGCTCATGCTCACCGCCGACGGCGGCATGCGCATGGGCAAGACCGTGCCGTACAAGGCGCTCGTGGACGAGGCGCTGAAGCTCGCGCAGCATCCGCCGAAGCACGTGCTCCTCTTCCGCCGCGGCCTCGATCCGCAACTGCGGCTCGTCGCGGGCCGGGACGTGGACTGGCAGGAGCTCGCGGCGAAGCACCGCGGCGCGCAGGTCGACTGCGAGTGGCTGGAGTCGAACGCGCCTTCGTACATCCTCTACACCTCCGGCACCACCGGAAATCCGAAAGGCGTGCAGCGCGACGTCGGCGGCTACGCCGTGGCGCTCGCCTCGTCGATGAAGCGCATCTTCTGCGGCAACCCCGGCGAGACCATGTTCACCACCTCCGACATCGGCTGGGTGGTGGGCCATTCGTACATCATCTACGGCCCGCTGATCGCCGGCATGACGAGCGTGATGTACGAGGGCGTGCCGATCCGGCCCGACGCGGGCATCTGGTGGAAGATCGTCCAGGAGCAGAAGGTGTCGGTCATGTTTTCCGCGCCGACGGCCATCCGCGTCCTGAAGAAGCAGGACCCCGCGTTCCTGAAGAAGTACGACCTCTCTTCGCTGCGGCACCTTTTCCTCGCCGGCGAGCCGCTCGACGAGCCGACCCACACGTGGATCACCCAGGCGCTCGGCCGCCCGGTGATCGACCATTACTGGCAGACCGAGACCGGCTGGCCGCTGCTTTCGGCGGTGCCCGGGGTCGAGAGGACGCCGCTGAAAATGGGCTCGCCCAGCTTTCCGGTCTACGGCTACGACGTGCGCCTGCTCCACGAAGGCACCGGCAAGCCGGTGGGCGACGGCGAGAAGGGCGTCGTCGCGATCGAGCCGCCGCTGCCGCCGGGCTGCATGAGCACGGTGTGGGGCGACGACGAGCGCTTCGTCAACACCTACTTCCGCGACTTCCGCGACCCGCAGATGTACTCGACCTTCGACTGGGGCATCCGCGACAAGGACGGCTACTACTTCATCCTCGGGCGCACCGACGACGTCATCAACGTCGC
>Ga0070741_10005287_pt1 | contig 28818 bp, 30 predicted proteins | sample Coa_R1_4_FD_66440 | JGI IMG/M metagenome (GOLD analysis project Ga0070741, IMG submission 66440) | Surface soil microbial communities from Centralia Pennsylvania, which are recovering from an underground coalmine fire - Coalmine... | ecosystem: Environmental > Terrestrial > Soil > Unclassified ... | reverse complement strand
GCGGCCTTCTGGATCACCGCGGTCGGTGCAGAGGTGGAGGAGGTGCCGCCCTCCGAGTTCGTGGCGACGACCCGCAGCCGCAGCGTGTTGCCGACGTCGGCCGGCGTCAGGACGTACGTCGTGTGGTCGGCGCCCGGGATCGAGGCGCAGAAGTTGCCGTTGCGGTCGCAGCGCTGCCAGGCGTAGTCGTAGTCGGTCGGGCCGTGCGTCCACGAGCCGTTGCCCGCGGAGAGGGTCGCGCCCTGCGCGGGCGTCCCCGAGATCGTCGGCGGGGACGTGTTCCCCGGCTTCGCGGCGGCGCGGACGGCCGCGGTCGCGCTCGAGATCGCCTTGTCGGAGCCGGAGGCGTTGATCGCCCGGACGCGGAAGCGGATCGTCTTGCCGATGTCGCCGTCCCGCAGCGTGTAGCTCGTCCCGTTCGCGCCGCCGATCCCGTCGCACGAGTCGCCGTGCCGGTCGCAGCGCCGCCACGAGTACTCGTACTTCGTCGGGTTGGCGCTCCACGTTCCGCGGTCGCCGGCGAGCGTCTTCCCCTCCTGTGCCGTTCCCGAGATCTTCGGCGGCGACGTGTTCGAGGGCTTCGCGGCCGGGGCGGCCGGCGCCTGGGCGGCCACGACGGCGGTCGGTGCCGAGAACACCCGCGCCGAGCCGCCTGCGTTGCGGGCGTCGATCTCCAGGCGGATGGTGTGGCCGACGTCGGCCGGGCCGAGCGAGTACGCAGAGCCGCGTGCGCCGGGAATCACGCCGCACGCGTTGCCGTTGCGGTCGCAGCGCAGCCAGGTGAAGCCGAACGAGCTCGGCGCGTTCGCCCAGCCGCCGCGGTCGCCCCGCAGCTGCTGTCCCTGCTGCGCGAGCCCCTGGATCCTCGGCAGCGAGCGGTTCTGGGGCGCGGCGGGCGGCGGAGCCTTGACGATGCGGGCGGTCGGGCCCGAGAGGGCGGCGGCGATGCCTCCCGTCCCGCGCGCGACGACGAGGATGCGGAGCGTGTGGTTGACGTCGTCCGACGAGAGCCGGTACGCGCGCGAGCGGGCGGAGAGCTCGTCGCAGTCGCCGCCGGTCGCGGAGCAGCGGCGCCAGCGGAACGCGAAGGCGAGCGGAGCCGTTCCCGTCCACGTGCCGGTGGAGGCGACGACGACGCGGCCCTGGACGGCGGAGCCCGAGATCACCGGCGGTGCGCCGGCGTGCGGCGCGGCGGCGGCCAGCGCGGCCACCGTCGGCGTCGCGTCCGAGATCGCGGAGGCCGATCCGTCGTGGTTCGAGGCGGTGACGACGACCCGGAGCACGTGGCCGACGTCGGCGGCTCCCAGCGCGTAGATGCGGTCGGTCGCGCCCGGGATGTCGGCGCAGCCCGTTCCGTCCGCGAGGCAGCGCCGCCACTGGTAGCCGAACCCGCCGCCCTTGTTGCCGTGCCAGCGGCCGTGGTCGGCGCCGAGGACGTTGCCCTCCACCATCGTGCCGGAGATGGTCGGCGGAGTCTCGTTGGAGGGGACCGCCGTGCCCGACGCATGGCCGGCTGCGGAGAAGGTCGCGACTGCGAGCGAAACTGCGAGTGCGGTCGAGAGGCTCCTCCAGCGTCTCATCCACCGGTGACGCTAGCGGTCACACCCGGGTGTTCATCACATGCTTAGAGAAATTTAACGCGGCTCTCCGCCGGCCCACGGAGGCGCGCCCCGCTCGAGGAACGCGCGCAGGCCCGCCTGCCCCTCCGCGCTGGTGCGGCGCTCGGCTGCGCGCGCCAGGATCTCCTCCTCGCCGCCGGGCTCGAGCACGAGCCGCTTCGCCTCGCGGACTGCGACCGGGCCGCCGCCGAGCAGGTCGCGGAGGATCCGCTCGACCGCCTCGTCCGGGTCCGCCGCGACCTCGTCGACCAGCCCGATGCGGAGCGCGGTGGACGCGTCGAGCCGCTCGCCGGTGAGGAAGTAGCGTCGCGCGGCGGCCGGCCCGATCTTCGCGACCACGATCGGCGAGATCACGGCCGGGATGATCCCGAGCCGCACCTCCGAGAAGCCGAAGACGGCGTCTTCGGCCGCGACCGCGATGTCGGCGCACGCGGTCAGGCCCGAGCCGCCGCCGAGCGCGAACCCCTGCACGCGCGCGACCACCGGCGCCGGGCAGCGGTCGATCGCCCGGAGCATCCGGTACAGGCGGCGGTAGTCCTCGACGTTCTCGTCGTAGGTCAGGTCGATCGAGGAGCGCTGCCACTCGATATCCGCGCCGGCACAGAAGCTCGGGCCGTCGCCGGCGAGGACGACCGCCCGCGCGTCGCCGACGTCGGCGAACGCCTCGGCCAGCTCGCGGATCAGGTCGGCGTCGAAGGCGTTGCGCCGCTCGGGCCGCGCGAGCGTGACGCGGAGGATCTCCCCGTCCCGCTCGACCCTGAGGGCGCTCACGGCTCGGGCTGCAGCTTCTCGATCAGCGACTTGACGTCGCGGAGGACGTCCGCCTCCTCGTGCCCGAAGTCGTCGAGGTAGGCGTGCAGCGCGTTCTGGAGGAGCCGGAGCTCGTCCTCGGTCAGTTCGATCGTGTGCATGGGCGGAACTCTAGGCGGCGGTCCTGCCGGAGAACGGCGGGGCCCGCCGCGAGGGCGGGCCCCGAACGCTCGATCAGCGGATGATCAGCAGAAGACGGCCAGCGAGAAGGCCTTGTCGGAGTTCGCTCCGGCACTCGAGTACGTATTGACTCTCACTCCGGCAGCGATCGCAGTCCGCTGGGCGGCGGCGATCTCGCCTGTCGGGAGTCCGGTCGTCGGGCCGCCGAGCGTGGCCTGGTACGTGCACGCGGTCACGTCCTGGTTGAACGTGACGAGGTAGTCGCCCGTGCCGAGCTTCTGGGTCGACTGGACGCCCTTGCTGCGGACGTTGGAGCCTGCACTGTCGACCTGGACCCAGAGGGCCGTCGCCGACGCGCCTGCGTCGCCCTTCGGGCCTGCCGGGCCTGCCGGACCTGCCGGGCCTGCCGGGCCTGCCGGGCCTGCCGGACCCCTGGCACCCGGGAGGCCTCTCAGGCCCCTCGGTCCTGCCGGGCCTCTAAAGCCGCGCGGGCCCCTCGGTCCTGCTGCTGCCTTTCCCTTCGCCGCGGTCGCTGCCGCGCTCTTGCCGGGAGCGGTGGTGGCGGCGTAGCTGCCGCCTCCGAGCGCGACCATCAGGGCGAGGCACGCGACGATCATGGCCGGTGACGGCCGGGGAATCCTGCTCACGAGTCAACCTCCTTTGACTGGGTCGCCGGGGATCGTAGTGACAACACCGGATTCCCCACGTTTCCCGTACACCCTCCTCACATCCGGAAGACGCCGAAGACCGTCTCCGGGATCGGCGCGTTCAGCGCGGCCGAGATCCCGAGCGCGAGCACGCGCCGCGTGTCGAGCGGGTCGATGATCCCGTCGTCCCAGAGCCGCGCGGTCGAGTAGTACGGGCTGCCCTCGTGCTCGTACTTGGCGGTGATCTCGTCCGGGTGGGCGTCGCCGACCATCGTCAGCACGGTCGCGGCCTGCTCGCCGCCCATCACCGAGATCCGGGCGTTCGGCCACATCCAGAGCTGCCGCGGCGAGTACGCGCGGCCGCACATGCCGTAGTTGCCCGCGCCGAACGACCCGCCCGTGACGACGGTGAACTTGGGCACCTCGGCACAGGCGACGGCGGTGACGAGCTTGGCGCCGTCGCGCGCGATCCCGCCCGCCTCGTACTCCTTGCCGACCATGAACCCGGTGATGTTCTGGAGGAAGACGAGCGGCACGCGGCGCTTGCAGGCGAGCTCGACGAAGTGCGCCCCCTTCCGGGACGACTCGGCGAAGAGCACGCCGTTGTTCGCGAGGATCCCGACGGGGAAGCCCTCGATCCGCGCGAAGCCGCAGACGAGCGTCTCGCCGTAGAGCGCCTTGAACTCGTGGAAGCGGCTGCCGTCGACGATCCTGGCGACGATCTCGCGGACGTCCAGCTGCTCGCGGAAGGTCTCGGGGATCAGGCCGTACAGGTCGGCCGGGTCGACCGCGGGCGGCCGCGGCGCGGCCTGCTCCCACGGCGTCTCCGGCTTGGCGCCGCCGAGGTTGCGGACGATCGAGCGCGCGATCGCGAGGGCGTGCTCGTCGCTCGTCGCGTAGTGGTCGGCGACACCCGACCGGCGCGTGTGGACGTCGGCGCCGCCGAGCTCCTCGGGCGTCACCTCCTGGCCTGTCGCCGCCTTCACCAGCGGCGGGCCGCCGATGAAGATCGTGCCCGTGCCGCGGACGATCACCGTCTCGTCCGACATCGCCGGGACGTAGGCGCCGCCGGCGGTGCACGAGCCCATCACCACCGCGATCTGGGCGATCCCCTTCGCCGACATCCGCGCCTGGTTGAAGAAGATCCGCCCGAAGTGGTCCCGGTCGGGGAACACCTCCGCCTGCAGGGGCAGGAAGGCGCCGCCGGAGTCGACCAGGTAGATGCAGGGCAGCCGGTTCTGCTCGGCGATCTCCTGCGCCCGTAGATGCTTCTTGACCGTCAGCGGGAAGTACGTGCCGCCCTTGACGGTGGCGTCGTTGGCGACGATCACGCACTCGCGGCCCTCGACCATGCCGATCCCGGTGACGATCCCCGCCGACGGCGCCTGGCCGTCGTACACGTCCCAGGCGGCGAGCGCAGACAGCTCGAGGAAGGCGCTGCCGGGGTCGACGAGGAGGTCGACGCGCTCCCGCGCGGTCAGCTTGCCACGCGAGCGGTGCCGCTCGACCGACGCCCCGCCGCCGCCGGCGGCGACGCCCGCGGCGCGCTCGCGGAGCTCCGCGACGAGCCCTTCCATCCGCTCCCGGCGCCGGGCGAAGAGGTCGCTGTCGCGCTCGACCTGCGAGGTGAGCAGCATCGGCGTGAGCCTAACGGCACCGCCCGTCGTCGCTCAGCTTTCCCCGGGGGCGTGCCGATACAGAAGGTGCCGGTGCGGCCTGCTGGGAGAGGCAGAAAGCAGAACCGCACCGGCTCGCTCACGGTCCGCACACCGCAAGACGGTGCGTCCTCGCGGCCGCAGCAGCCGAAGGTTAGCGCCGTCCCGCGGCCCGTGTCGGCCGCCGCCCAGCGTCTACCATCCGCCGGCAATGGCGCGCCGTCCGCTCTCCGAGCTCACCCGCGAGCTGACCGCCGTGTGCATGGGCCGGGAGCCGGCCGACACGGTGATCCGCGGCGGCCGGCTGGTGAACGTGCACACGCGCGAGGTCCTCGACGGCGTCGACGTCGCGATCGCCCACGGCCGGGTGGCGATGGTCGGCGACGTCGCGCACACGGTCGGGTCCGCGACGGAGACGATCGACGCCGACGATGCGTTCCTCGTCCCCGGCCTGATCGACACGCACCTCCACGTCGAGTCGGTGATGGTCACGGTCACGCGCTTCGCCGAGGCGGTCGTGCCGCACGGGACGACCACCGCGTTCATCGACAACCACGAGATGGCGAACGTCTTCGGCCTCGAGGGGATGCGCTGGATGCTCGAGGAGGGGCGCGGGCTGCCGCTGAAGGTGTTCCTCGCCGTTCCGTCCTGCGTCCCCGCACTCCCCGGGTTCGAGGACGCCGGCGCCGAGCTCGGGCCGGACGAGATCCGCGAGGCGCTCGACTGGGAGGGCGTCGCCGGGCTCGGCGAGATGATGAACATGCCGGGCGTGATCGCGGGGGACGAGAGCGTCCACGCCGAGATCGCCGCGGCGCTCGAGCGCGGCAAGCCGGTCACCGGGCACTGGAGCCTCGCGGGTGTCCGCGACCACCGGCTCCAGGCGTACATCGCCGCCGGCGTCGACTCCTGCCACGAGACGACCTCGCGCGAGGATGCGCTCGCGAAGCTCCGCTCGGGGATGTGGGTCCAGTTCCGCGAGGGCTCGACGTTCCGCGACGTCGAGGCGCTCGCGGCGGTGATCACCGAGGACGGCGTCGACCCGCGCCACTGCCTGCTCGTCACCGACGACGTCCTGCCCGACACGATCGAGTCCGACGGGCACATGGACCGGGTCGTCCGGCGGGCGATCGAGTCCGGGATCGACCCGCTGGTCGCGATCCAGATGGCGACGGTGAACGGCGCCGAGTACTTCGGCATGCGGCACGACCTGGGCTCGATCGCCCCCGGCCGGCTCGCAGACATCCTCTTCGTCGAGGACCTGCGCGACTTCCGCCCGCACCGCGTGCTGGCCGACGGGCGCGAACTCGGTGAGCTCCCGCCGTTCTCCTATCCGCAGGAGGCGTACCGGTCGATCAGGCTCGGCCGTCTGCTCGGCGAGGCGGATCTGAAGATTCCGGCCGAAGGAGCGAGCGTCCGGGTGCGGGCGGTCGGGGTCGAGTCGGGCCGCGTCACCACCGAGCACCTGTTCGCCGACCTCCCGGTCGTGGACGGGGCCGTCCGCGCCTCGGCGGACGCCGACGTCGCCAAGCTCGCCAGCATCGAGCGCCACGGCGGGCCGGGCACGATCGGGCTCGGGTTCGTCAAGGGCCTCGGGCTCCGGCGCGGAGCGGTGGCGAGCACGATCGCCCACGACAACCACAACCTGCTCGTCGCCGGCATGGACGACGCCGACATGCTCTTCGCCGTCGACCGCCTGGTCGAGGCGGGCGGCGGCATGGTCGCCGTCGCCGGCGGCGAGGTGCTCGCGCTGGTCGAGCTGCCGATCGCCGGCCTGATGAGCGACCGCCCGGTCTCCGAGCTGGCCGCCCGCACGATCGCGCTCAAAGAGGCCTACGCGGAGCTCGGCTCGCCGGTCGAGAACCCGGCGATGATCTTCTCGTTCCTGTCGCTCGGCGTGATCCCGGCGCTGCGCCTGACGAACCGCGGTCTGGTCGACGGCGTCTCGTTCGAGCTCGTGCCGGCGCTCGCCTGACTACTTCGCGCGGCGCTTCTGCTGCGGACTGGGCATGCGGCCCTTCTGCATCCGCTCCATCGCCCGCCGCTGGGCACGGTTGGCAGGCTGCTGCTCGAGCGCGCCCTGCTGGCCGGCCGCCTCCATCCACGCCTTCCGCTCCTCGGTGGTCAGCGCGCTCAGCGCGCGCTGCGCCTGGTTCGGGTCGCGGTCGGCCCCGGCGCGCTTCAGCTTCCGCATCGCCGAGCCGAGCTCGGGGTTGTGCCGCTCGATCGCGGCCTCCGAGGCCTTCTCGATGCCGCGCTTGAGCAGCGGCACCTTGCTCAGGAACACGATGATCGGGCGCAGGTACCGCCCGCCGCGGAACCGCGAGAGCACGATCAGGAGCCCCAAGAGGACGAGCAGCGCCCCGAGGACGAACAGCGGGATCAGGTAGAGCATCATCGAGACGGCATGGTATCGGCCCGGCCGGTGCGGCAAGCTGCCGAGATGCGCACGCTCGACCGCCGCGAGCTGCTCGCCGCCGCCGCGGGGGCGGTCGTGGCCGGCAGCGCGCTCGGGCGCCTGGCCGACGCCGTCGCGAGCGGCCCCGACCCGCGCGTCCGCGAGCTCGCCCGCCTCGTCCGCGGCACCGTCGTCGCGCCGGGCGCGGCCGGCTACGACGCCGCCCGCCTCGTCTACAACGAGCGCTACGACGGCGTCCGCCCGCTCGCGGTCGTCCGCGTCAAGGACGTGAAGGACGTCCAGGCCGTGGTCGGCTGGGCGCAGCGCACGGGCGTCGCGATCGTGCCGCGCTCGGGCGGGCACAGCTACGCCGGCTGGTCGACCGGGACCGGCGTCGTCGTCGACCTGGGCGCGCTGCGCGGGATCCGCGTCGAGGACGGCGGCACAGTGGTCGGTGCGGGGCGGAGGCTGATGGACGTCTACGCGCCGCTCGCCGGCAAGGGCCTGACGATCCCGGCCGGCTCGTGCGCGACCGTCGGCCTGGGCGGGCTCGCGCTCGGCGGCGGGATCGGGCTCGCCTCGCGGAAGCTGGGCACGACCGCCGACGCGGTGCAGTCGCTGCGGATCGTCACCGCCGACGGGCGGCTGCTGACCTGCGACGAGCGGCACCACGCCGATCTGTTCTGGGCGTGCCGCGGCGGCGGCGGGCGCAACTTCGGGATCGTCACCGACTTCCGGCTGCGTACCTCCCCGGCCGGCACCGCCTCGTACTTCTTCGCCACGTGGCCGTGGTCGGCCGGCCCGGTGATCGTCCCGGCCTGGCAGCGCTGGGCTCCGCATGCGACCGACGACCTGATGACGCTCTGCCGACTCGCGACCGGCTCGACCGGGCCGACGCTGCAGGTCTTCGGCCAGTACTTCGGCCGGGAGCAGCACCTCCCGGCGCTGCTCGCCCCGCTGACGCACGCCTCGCCGCCCGTCCGCTTCAGCAGCGGCACGTCGGCGTACCTCGACCTGATGCTGCGCTGGGCCGGGTGCCTGGGACGGTCGTCGGCGGCGTGCCACCTCGTCAGCGAGCACGGCACGCTCGCGCGGATCGCCTTCGCCGGGAAGTCCGACTACGTGCGGAAGCCGTTCTCGCCCGCCGCCGTCCGCGTGCTCCAACACGGCCTCGAGCAGCGCCAGGGCGCGGGCCACGGAGGCGGCGCCGTGATCATGGACGCCTACGGGGGCGCGATCGCCCGGGTCGACCCGGACGCGACCGCCTTCGTCCACCGCAAGCCGCTGCACTCGATGCAGTACTTCGCCACCTGGGGCGCGCCGCAGCACCAGGCCGCGTCGCTCGCCTGGCTGCGGGCGGTGCACGGCGCGATGCGCCCACACGTCACCGGCGGCGCGTACGTCAACTACGCCGACCCGGAGCTGCCGAACTGGCAGGCCGCGTACTACGGGTCCAACTACGCTCGGCTCGTGCAGGTTAAGCACCGCTACGACCCCGACCGCCTCTTCCGGTTCCCGCAGGCGATCGGGTGAGCCTCCACGACGACTTCCGGCGGGACGGGGCGGTGTGCGTCCGCGGCGCGTTCACGGCGGAGGATGTCGCACTGGTCGAGCGCGGCATCGAGCGGAACCTGGCCGAGCCGAGCGAGCGGGCGAGCGTCGCCAGCCGTCCCGACGACCCCGGCCGCTTCTTCGAGGACTTCTGCAACTGGCGGCGGATCCCCGAGTTCGAGCAGTTCATCCGCGCATCGCGCGCGGCCGAGATCGCCGCCGAGCTGATGGGCTCGAAACAGGTGCGCCTCTTCCACGACCACCTGCTGGTGAAGGAGCCGGGCACCCGCCAGCGCACGCCCTGGCACCAGGACCAGCCGTACTACAACGTCGAGGGCGTCGACAACTGCTCGCTGTGGATGCCGGTCGATCCCGTCGACCGGGAGTCGACGGTCGAGTTCGTGGCCGGCTCGCACCGCGGCCCGTGGCTGATGCCGCGCACGTTCATGGACGACCAGGCGAAGTGGTTCCCCGAAGGTTCCCTCCAGGAGCTGCCCGACGTCGACGGCGACCGAGACGCCTTCGAGATCCTCGCCTGGGAGCTCGAGCCCGGCGACGCCGTCTTCTTCCACATGCTCACGCTGCACGCCGCCGGCGGGGCGACGCGCCGCCGGCGGGCGTTCTCGGTGCGGTTCCTCGGCGACGACGCGACACACGCGCCGCGCGAGTGGAAGACCTCGCCGGACTTCCCCGGGCTCGAGACGGAGCTCCCGGCGGGCGCGCCGATGGAGCACGAGCTCTTCCCGGTGCTCTGGCCGCGCGCCTGAGATTGACCAACCGGGACGGGCATGGAACACTGCCCGGCCTTGGGTCTCGGGAGGGTCATGCGGGTGGGGTCGTACCTCGCCGTGCTCGGCGGTATCGCCCTGCTCGCGATCGGCCCGGCCGATGGTGCGTCGCCCGGGCACCGGCCTGCGGGGATCGTGCCGCGCTTCGACCGGGTGCACACGGTGAGCGCGACGGCGAGCTGCGACGGCCCGAGCGCTCCCGAATGCGGCAACCTGGCCTACCACGGCGGCCCGGTCATGCACTCGTCGACCGTGTACACGATCTTCTGGCTGCCCACCGGCTACACCTCGTGGGACGGCCAGCCCGCCTACAGCGCGAACTACCAGAGCCTGATCGCGCGGTTCTTCCAGGACCTGGAAGCGGACAGCGGCCGCCTCTCCAAGGTGTACGGCGCCGCGACGCAGTACTGCGACGGCGCGGCGATGTTCGCCACGAGCTGCACGGGCGTCCCCGCCGGGAACCACATCACGACGAACGTGACCTACGGCGGGTCGTGGACCGACACGCAGGCGTTCCCCGCGAGCGGCTGCACCGATCCGACCGGCAACGACGCGCCGTGCCTCACCGACGCGCAGCTGCGGAGCGAGATCCAGCACGCGATCTCCACGAACGGGCTGGGGTGGACGGCGAGCGCGACGCACATCTTCTTCGTCTACACGCCGCGCGGCGTGAGCAGCTGCTTCGATTCCTTCGGGACGTGCTCGTACAGCGTCTTCTGCGCCTACCACTCGAACTCCGGCAACGGCAGCAACGCGGTGATCTACGCGAACATGCCGTACCCGGTGTACACCGGCTTCGACTTCTGCGAGGACGAGGGCAACCCGCAGCATCCGAACGGCGACGCGCCCGCCGACATCGTGCTGAGCACGACGTCGCACGAGCACAACGAGGCGATCACCGAGCCCGAGGTCGACCCCGAGTTCACCGGGTGGTACGACGACAACGACTTCGTCACCGGCGCCGAGAACGCCGACAAATGCTCCTACTGGTACGGCAAGTCCTCCGGGCCGAACGGCGCGAAGCACAACCAGACGATCAACGGACACGACTACTACCTCCAGCTCGAGTGGTCGAACGCCGACCGCAACTGCGTCGCCTCCGTGCCCGGGCCGTCGGTCACCAAGCTCTCGCCGAGCCACGGCGTGGTCGGGCAGGCGGTCACGGTGAAGGGCAAGAACCTGACCGACGTGACGGCGGTGACCTTCAACGGCACCCCCGCGACGAGCTTCGTCGTGAACGGCAAGAAGCTGACCGCCGTGCCCGCCCCCGGAACGACGACCGGCCCGGTGCAGGTGACCACGAGCCTGGCCGTCGCGGACGGCCCGACCTTCACCGTCGACCCGTCCCCGGCGCCGCAGGTCAAGTCGTTCAAGCCGGCGGGCACGACGGTGGGCGGGACGGTGACGCTGATGGGCTCGAACCTCTGGGGCACCTCGGCCGTGAAGGTCAACGGCGTCGACGCGCAGTCGTTCACCGTCACCGACGCGAAGAAGCTGACCTTCGTCGTCGCCGCGGGCACGACGAGCGGCACGGTCTTGGTGACGACGCCGGGCGGCACCGCCGTCAGCACGACGCCGCTGACGGTCGGCTAGGCGGCGCGCGGGGCCGGGCTACACTGGCCCGTGCACCGAGGGGCGTAGCTCAGTTGGTAGAGCGGCGGTCTCCAAAACCGTAGGTCGGGGGTTCGAGTCCCTCCGCCCCTGTAGCCCTGATCAGACGGATTGCCGATGAGCGACGTCGTATGTCGTAACCGACGTCCGCCGGCCGGGCGTCTCCTCGGCGGGCATCGCCTCGAGCACCGCCGCAGCCTGCCGGAGATCATCCTCCGAGTCGAAGAACTGGATCACCAGCGACGTCTCGCGGTCGGCGTCGTGGAGCCAGACCAACTCCATCGGGGGAAGCCCGTCCGGCGGTTCCCCGCCCTGCATGCGCTGCTTCAGCTCTTCGGCGCGCTGCCTGGACACGCCTTCGAACTCGACGACACGGGCAACAGCCATCACACGTCTCCTTCCGGGTCGGCCGATCGAGTACGTCCGAGACGAGCCTGAAGGTTACCCCCGGCCGTCAGGTTTGGAGCGGCGTTTCCCGATAGAGCGAAGGGATGTCTTCGACGGCCGTATCCGGTCGGTCCGACTCCGGCCCTCGGCCGGGGTCGGCCGGTCTTGACCCCGAGGCGGATACTCTTCTCGCCGAGTCACGCGAGCGGCGTCCGCTCGGCCTGGCGCGCAGCGAGCGATTCGCCTCGATCCTCACGGGCGGAAGCTTCCTGGCGGCGGCGGCTGCGTTCGCGGTGGTGGTCGACTCCTCGCGGCACCCTTCACCCGCGACGATCCTTCTGTTGCTGGCGACGTATGCGGTCGCGGCCAAGGTCGAGTTCGAGATCGGCGCCGGATTCGCGGTCCCGACCGAGCTCGTTCTCGTGCCGATGATCTTCCTCGTGCCGATCGACCAGGTTCCTCTCCTGGTCGCCGCCGGTCTCGTCATCGGAGAGCTCACGCTCCGGCGTTCGCGGCGTGAGCATCTGGAGCGGCTGATCGTCGTGCCCGGCAACGCGTGGCACGCCGTCGGGCCTGCCCTGGTCCTCGCCGTGGCGGGCGAGCGATCCCCCAGCTGGTCGGCGATTCCCGTCCTCCTTGCCGCGCTCGCAGCCCAGATGGCGTTCGATTACGCGAGCTCTGCGCTGCGCGAATGGATCGCCTTCCGGCTGCGACCCCTGTCGCAGCTCCGCTTCATGGGCTGGGTCTGGATGGTCGATGCCGCGCTCGCACCGATCGGACTGGCGGTCGCCTTCGCCGCGCCGAACGGGGTGCGCGCCGCGGTGCTCGTCCTTCCGCTCGTCGGGTTGCTTGCCGTCTTCGCGCGTCAACGTCGGGTCGGGATCGATCGCGCGCTCGAGCTGAGTCACGCCTATCGCGGCACGGCCTTCCTGCTCGGGGACGTCGTCGAGGCGGACGACAGCTACACCGGCGCGCACTGTCGCGACGTGGTCGAGCTCGCCCTCGCGGTTGCCGATCGCCTCGGCGTCGATGCCCGCGGACGGCGTGACGCCGAGTTCGTGGCACTTCTCCACGATGTGGGCAAAGTCCGCATCCCGAAGGAGCTCATCAACAAGCCCGGAGCGCTCACCGCGGAGGAGCGCGCTCTCGTCGAGACCCACACGACCAAGGGCGAGGACATGCTCGCGCAGGTCGGCGGACTGCTGGGGCAGGTCGGCCGGATCGTCCGATCCCACCACGAGCGATGGGACGGGAAGGGCTATCCGGACAGGCTTGCCGGCGAGCAGATCCCGCTCATCGCTCGAATCGTGTCCTGCTGCGACGCGTTCAACGCCATGACCACCGATCGGCCCTACCGAAGCGCGCTGCCGCTCGAGACCGCTCTGGCAGAGCTGCGCGAGCAGTCCGGAGCGCAGTTCGACCCGCAGGTGGTCACCGCGCTGATCGACGTCGTCGAGAACGCAAGCAGCTGAGCGGCCGCCGGGGCGCTCCCTCGACCGAGGGGACTTCGCCGTCGCGTACCCCTTCCTGGGGATGCTCCCGTGCGGACGATGCGCACGATGAGTGCATGACCCGTGCCCGGACGATCTCACTCTCCGTTGCGGCTGCGCTTGCCGCCGCGGCCGCCATCCTGGTGGCCGCCCAGCTCGCTCGACCTGCATTCGCAGCGTCGTGCCCACCGCCACCGACTGCAGTGCAGCCCTTCACCTCGTGGGGCGACAACGCCAAGTACGTCCTCACGACAGGTGGATCGTTTGAACCCGGGTCACCCTCCTGGTCGCTCAGCGGCGGGGCGAGGATCGTGAACGACAACGCGCCGAACCGACTCGATCCCTCCAGCCACTCGCACGCGCTGTTCCTCCCCGCGGGAAGCTCCGCGACCAGCGCGTGCGTCACCGCCCCTCAGATCGTCGGAATCGCGCGGATGTTCGCGAAGAACAGCGGGCCGGCGAGCACCGCTCTCGAAGTCGAGGTCCTCGTGAAGGGGCGGGTGTACGTCGCGGGCACGGTCGCCGCCGCGCCGACGTGGGCGCCGACTCGGATCCTCCCCTCCAACGCGCCCGCGTACAAGGGGGCGGTGACCTACCAGGTCCGGCTGACCGCCGTCGGGGACGGCGCAGCCTTCACCGTCGACGACGCGTACTTCGACCCCTACAAGAGCGGCTAGCCGAGCGACGGGAGATCGCCCGCTCGCCCGCGGGTGGAACGTCAGTCCCAGAGGGGGCCGGGTCGGGTCTGGCTGCCACCGCCCACGCGGAGGGTGATCAGCTGCGTCGGCGAACGCTGCGCGGCGAGTACGTCGTGCTGGCCGATCTTCCGGGCGTGAAGTCCGAGGACGTGAACGTCGAGCTGAGCGACCAGACGGTGACGATCTCCGGTACGCGCGTGCCCTACGAGGAGGGACAGGCGCAGCAGCTCGAGCGCCCCTTCGGTGCGTTCAGCCGCAGCTCGTGCTCGTGCCCGGCATCGACCCGGAGAGCATCTCCGCCGAGTACGCGGATGGAGTCCTGACGCAGCGGATCGCGAAGCCCGAGCACACCCGCTTCTGGGCCGCCGAGCACCGAGAGCCCTCCCTCGCCGAGCTCGCCGAGCAGACGGGGGTCGACCGCGGCCAGGTCGAGGCACTCGTGCGGGCGGACCAGGAGGCCCGCCTGCTCTCCGAGCCCGTCGTCGGGATCGAGGGGGAGATCGGGGTCCTCGGCGACATGATCGAGGACCCGCTTGCGCTCGAGCGGTACGACGAGGTGCTCGACTCGATCGCGGGCGAGCAGGCGCGCGAGCTCCTCGGCCGGCTCAGCGAACGGGAGCGGGAGATCGTGGACGCCCGCTTCGGGTTCGGGGGCCGGGAGCCCGAACGTCTGGTCGAGGCCGGAGAGCGCCTGGGCCCGAGCGCCGAGCGCGTTCGCCAGATCGAGCAGCGTGCGATCACCGAGATGCGCCACGCCGACTAGGAGCCGGCGGCTCCCTCGGCCGGTCAGGCGACGAGCTGCTTGAACCCGGGCTCGTCGCGGATCGCGTCGAAGTCGGAGTCGTCGCGCGCCAGGTCACGGGCTCCGCCCCAGAGCTCGATCGCCATGCCCAGATGGCGGATCGCGTCCTCCGGATGCCCGCCGAGGCTCTCGGCGCAGGCGAGGTTGTAGAGCGGCATCCCGTGGTGCGGGTTGGCCTCGATCGACTCGCGGCCCTTCGCGATCACGCCCTCGTAGTCGCCCGCCTGGAACAGCTCGTGGAGCGGGAACCACAGCTCCCAGCCGCGATCCTCGTACGCCTTGCCCGTCGTGGCGCCGACCGCGAGCACGGTCGTATCCGGCTCCTCGGCGAAGGCGGTCCGCCGGTTCGGGCCGGCCGGCACGTACACGAGCGTGCCGGGCGGGGCGTCGAAGGTGTCCTCGTTCACCTCGAACCGTGCGCGACCGCGCATGACCACGTAGAGCTCGTCGTGGTCGCCCTCCTGGTTCTCGGCGTGATCCGGGATCACGCGGTCGCCGACGTTCGGGCCCACCCACGTGTTGACGCCGAAGGCGGTGATCCCGAGCTCGTGCCGCACCCTGCCGGTCAGCGTCTCCCGCCACGGCTTCAGCTCGAAGTCGTCGAGCCGCGCGACCCTGTAGGCGTCGCCCATCTACGCTTCCCTGCCGCCGGCGTGCGTCCGAGGCATCACGACGATCCGCACGATACGCGGTCGCCGGGCGTTTCGCCCGGTCGACCATGGCGCCACCGGCGCCGTCGCTCAGAGCCCGTTCGAGAACAGGTAGCGCGGGTGCGGCGGGACGTAGCCGCCGAGCTCGAGGACGATCTGGGCGTGGCGCGTGAACGGGATCGTGCGCGGGTCGCCGCGCCGGCGCCGTCCGTCGACGAACGCGAGGATCGGCGCGGCCGACCGGAACCCGGCTATGCGGGCGCGGCCGAGCGGCTGCCCCCACAGCCGGAAGAGGTCGCCGAGCGTCGCCCGCGTCCCCGGCCCGACCTCGACCACGCCGGTCGGGTCGACGGTGCGGAGCGGGTAGGAGCAGCGGCCGCGGCGCGCGAGCCCGATCGTGCCCGGGACGATCAGCACCTGGCGGCGCACGAACAGCTCGACGTGGACGCCGAAGCGGCGGCCGCCCGCGTTCGCGCAGCGCAGCCGGCCGACCGGCGCTCCCGCGCGGACGGCCGCCGGTGCGGCCGGAAGGCGGAAGCCCGGCCCGGCGCCGATCGGCCAGGGCTTGACGTCGGGCGGCAGGGGGGAGCCGCCGAGCGCGAGCGCGACCAGGAGGCCGATCATGCGGCCCGGCGGCGCCGGCGAACGAGGAGGACGGCCGCCGCCGCGGCAACGACCGCGGCGGCCACGCCGGCGACGATCCACGGCCAGGCGGGCGACCCGCCGCCGCCGCTCCTCGTTCCGCCGCCCTGCGCCACGTTGCCCGTGCTCCCGCCGGCCAGTCGCCCGACGAGCGCGGTCGCCGTCCGCACGAGCCCGTCCGGCCCGGGTTCGATCTTCGCGTGCAGCACGGCCTGGTTCGCGACCAGCCTGCCCCGCTCGGAGAGCGCCGCCCCCTGCGGCATCACCACCAGGAGCCTGCCGCTGTACAGGAAGGTCAGCTCGGAGCCGAGGAAGCGCGCGTAGTAGAGCGGGTTGCCGTAGAGCGACGGGACGCCGCCGAGGTCGCGCCTCGTCGCGATCACCGCCACCTTGATCGGCATGCCGCCGGCGCGGGAGTCCTTCGCTGCCTTTCTGAGCTCCGCCGCGGCGGCAGGGGAGACGCCGCTGAACGGCACGAAGACGTCGCGGACGTAGAGCACGTCGCTGGCCGGATCGGCGTCCGCGAGGGCCGTGGACGCGAGCGCGGCGGCCAGGGCGGTCACCAGCACGACGAGGCAGCCCAGGCGAAGCACCGCGCGTGATCCTAGTCCCGGCGGCCGGAGTAGCATCCGGCCGTGGCCTCCCCGACGCAGCGCCGCGCGCTGGGAGCGCTGTTCGTCGCGCTGACGCTCGGGTTCGGCGGGATCGCCGCCGGCGCGGCCGCCGCCGGGCAGTGGGTGATCACCGCTGCGGCGGCGGCGCTCGCCGTCTGGATGGCCGGATCGGCGCTCAGGGCGCTCCGCCGCTGAGGTATCCGCCGGAGGGCGACGTATTCTCTAGCCCGAAGCCTTGGCTGCCGAAGACACCAAGACCCTGTGGCGGGAGTTCAGGAAGTCGGGCGATCGCGAGCTACGCGACCGCCTGATCCTCACCTACGCACCGCTCGTCAAGTTCGTGGCCGGCCGGCTCGGCAGCGGCCTGCCCGCGCACGTCGACGAGGGCGACCTCGTCTCGTACGGCCTGCTCGGGCTGATCGGCGCGATCGAGCGTTTCGATCCCGACCGCGATGTCAAGTTCGAGACCTATGCGATCGCGCGGATCAAGGGAGCGATCATCGACGAGCTCCGCGCGATGGACTGGGTGCCCCGCTCGGTCCGCGCCCGCGCCCGCGACATCGAGCGCGCGATCGCCGTGCTGGAGGGCAAGCTCCACCGCGCCCCGACCGACGAGGAGATCGCCGAGAAGCTCGGGATCACCACCGAGGAGCTCGACGACAGCCTCACCGACATCTCCCGGTCGTCGATCGCGGCGCTCGACGAGCTCTGGACGGTCTCGTCCGGGAGCGGCGACCAGATCTCGCTGATCGACACGATCGAGGACACCTCCGGGCCGCAGCCGGCGTCGGCGCTCGACCAGACCGAGACCCGCGAGGCGCTCGGCGAGTCGATCGCGCACCTGCCCGAGCGGGAGAAGCTCGTGATCACGCTCTACTACTACGAGGAGCTCACCCTGCGCGAGATCGGCGAGGTGCTCGGGGTGACGGAGTCGCGCGTGTCGCAGCTGCATACGAAGGCGATCCTGCGCCTGAAGGCGCATCTGGCGGGCACCGCCGCGGCCCGCGTCGGCGCCGAAGACTGACGTCCGGGCCCGGGGGTCTGATCCCTTCAGGGTCAGACCCGTCGGGATACGATCGATCCGACAATCGATCAAGGAGTCTTGCGCGCATGCCTGCTCAGGAACCGGGAAAGATCCGCAACGTCGCCGTCGTCGGGCACCGCGGCACGGGGAAGACGTCGCTCGTCGAGGCGCTCCTCTTCCAGTCGGGCGCGGTCAACCGCCTCGGCTCGGTCGAGCAGGGCACGACGGTCTCGGACTGGGACGAGGACGAGGCCCGGCGGCAGATGTCGCTGACCGCCGCGCTCTGCCACTGCGAGTGGCAGGGCCGCAAGATCAACCTGATCGACGCGCCGGGCGACGCGGGCTTCCAGGGGGACACGATCGCGGCGCTGCGCGTGGTCGAGGGCGAGCTGGTCGTCGTCAGCGGCGTGATGGGGGTCGAGGTCGGCACCAGCCGCACGTGGCACCGCGGCGAGGACGGCCACGTGGCGCGCGTGGTCGTGGTCAACATGCTCGACCGCGAGCGGGCCGACTTCTTCCGGACGCTGGAGACGATCCGGGCCCAGCTCTCGACGAACTGCGTCGCGGTGCACATCCCGATCGGCGCCGAGCACGAGCTGACCGGGATCGTCGACGTCCTGCACATGTGCGCGTACCTGAGCCCGGACGGCGCGCGGGAGGCGGCGCGGACCGAGATTCCGGCCGCGGCCGCCGAGCTGGCCGCCGAGTACCGCGAGAAGCTGCTCGACGCGGTCGTCGAGACCGACGAGGGGCTGATGGAGCGCTACCTCGACGGCCAGGAGCTGTCCGACGAGGAGGTGGCGAAGGCGCTGAAGGACGCGGTCACGCGCGGCGAGGTCTTCCCCGTCGCCGCCGCCGTCGCGACCAAGAACCTGGGCACGACCGCGCTTCTCGACCTGCTCGTCGAGGGCGTCCCCAGCCCGGCGAAGAAGGGTGCGCCGCTGGAGGTCGAGGGCGCCGGGACCGCCGCGTTCGTCTTCAAGACGATCGCCGACCCGTTCGCCGGCCGGATCAACGTCTTCCGCGTCCTCAAGGGCACGATCTCGACCGACACCACCCTGACCAACACGCGCGAGCACGCCAAGGAGCGCATGGGCTCCCTGCTCCTGCTGCAGGGCAAGGAGCACACGCCGGCCGACGCCTTCGGCGAGGGCGACATCGGCGCGGTCGCGAAGCTGAAGGACGTGATGACCGGCGACCTCCTGCTCGACAAGGAGGTCGCGGTCGAGCTGCCGCGGTTCGACTTCCCGGAACCGGTGATGAGCTTCGCGATCACCCCGAAGGCGAAGGGCGAGGAGGAGAAGCTCGGCCAGGCGCTCCGCCGGCTCGCCGAGGAGGACCCGACGCTCGTCATGCGCCGCGACCAGCAGACCGGCGAGCAGCTCCTCGCCGGCCTCTCGCAGATGCACGTCGAGGTCGCGGTCGACCGGCTGAAGCGCCGGTTCGGCGTCGAGGTCGACCTGCACCAGCCGCGCGTCCCCTACCTGGAGACGATCCGCTCCGAGTCCCGCGCGCAGGGCAAGTACAAGAAGCAGACCGGCGGGCGCGGCCAGTACGGCGACTGCCACATCGTCCTCGAGCCGATCGCCGAGGGCGTCGGCTACGAGTTCGTCGACAAGATCGTGGGCGGCGTCATCCCGCAGGGCTTCCGCCCGGCCGTGGACAAGGGGATCCAGGAGGCGATGCAGCACGGGGAGCTGGCGGGCGCGCCGGTGCAGGGCGTCCGCGTCCTGCTCGTGGACGGCTCGTACCACACGGTCGACTCCTCCGAGATGGCGTTCAAGATCGCCGGCTCGATGGCGTTCAAGGCCGCGTACGAGAAGGCGAGCCCGGTGCTGCTCGAGCCGATCATGGAGCTCGAGGTGACCGTGCCCGACGACGCCGTCGGCGCCGTGAACGGCGACCTGAACTCGCGCCGCGGGCGGCTGCAGGGGATGGAGCCGGCCGGGGGGATGACCACGATCAAGGCCGAGGTGCCGATGGCCGAGATCCTCACGTACTCGCAGGCCCTGACCTCGCTGACGGGCGGCCGCGGCGACTACCACATGCACTTCCTGCGCTACGACGAGGTGCCGACCCACATCGCCCAGAAGATCATCGAGGAGACGAAGAAGGCGCGCGAGGAAGAGAAGGTCTGAGCGGCCGGCGCCGGACTCCGGTTTTCCCGGCTCCGTTTCCCCTGGAATTCCCTATAGTTGCCACTCCGTGAAGACGATGCGCGTGATGGAGGCGAAGCAGTGCGCGATCTGCGAGCGCACCCTCCTGGTCGGTGAGCGGCCGCTCCGGTTCGCGCCCGACGGCATGGACGACTACGTCGACGTGTGCGTGCTCTGCCAGGAGGTCGCGCTCGACCACGGCTGGGTGCGTGAAGGCAGCCCGGTGGGCCCCGCCGTCCGGCACGCCCGTCGCCGCCGGCCGCTGAGCCTCGCCGCGATCTTCGGCGCTCCGCGCCGGCCGGCCGCCGAGCCGATGGTCGCGGAGCCGCTCCTGCGCCGGCTCTCGCACGATGAGCAGGCGCAGCTCGAGGCGGCCGCGCTCTTCAACGCGAGCGACGCCGTCCGCACGGTCGAGGGGATCTCGCGCAGCCTCGGCGAGCCGCAGGCGAGCATCGTCGTGCTTCCGGGACCGAACACCGAGGTGGTGATCACGGTCGCCTGGGAGATCTCGTGGTACCAGTACCGGATCAGCCCCGGGTCGCCCCAGCCGGTGCGCCTCGCCGAGCGCGGGCTGGAGCCGGGCGAGCTCGATCCGAAGTTCGCGACCTGGAACGCCAGGGTCGAGCAGGGCACCGGGATCCTCCCGGAAATAGAAAATCCCCTGTAAACCGGCCTCTACCCCTGGAATCCGGCCGATCGCTTCGTACAATGAGAACGTGGGCCAGGCGATGATCTACTGCGTGATCCCGCGCGTGCTCGAGGAAGAGCTCTTCGACCGCATGGTCGACTACTACGCGGACAACCCGAACGTGACGGTGATCGTCGACCGCCGCTCGGGCCCGGACCGGCGCCGCGGCCGCGCGTACGGCGGCATGCGCCGGATCCGTGACCGCCGCAGGGCCCGCGCCACGGGGACGTTCCCCCGCATCGACGCCCCCTAGCCGGCGGGTCCCCCGGCAGGTGCCGACTCGGTCGTCGCGGCCGGGACTAGACTCGGGCGCATGGCGATCACAGGGACGACGACCTTCAGGAACTTCATCGGCGGCGAGTGGGTCGACGCCGCATCGGGCGAGACCTTCGAGAGCACGAGCCCCGCGACCGGCGAGCTGATCGGCACGTTCCCGCGGTCCGGCGCCGAGGACGTCGACCGGGCGGTCGAGGCGGCCAGGGCCGCGTACGAGAGCTGGCGGCTCGTCCCGGCGCCCGCGCGCGGCGAGATCCTCTACCGGTTCGGCGCGCTCGTGCGCGAGCACAAGGACGAGCTCGCGCTGCTGATGTCGCGGGAGATGGGGAAGGTGCTCCCCGAGGCCGGCGGCGACGTCCAGGAAGCGATCGACATGAGCTTCTACATGGCCGGCGAGGGGCGGAGGCTGTTCGGCCAGACGACGCCCTCGGAGCTCCCGGACAAGTTCAACATGAGCGTGCGCATGCCGATCGGGGTGATCGGCGTGATCACGCCGTGGAACTTCCCGATCGCGATCCCCTCGTGGAAGATCGCGCCCGCGCTGGTCTGCGGCAACACCGTCGTCTTCAAGCCGGCGACCGACACGCCGGCGCTGGGCGAACGCTTCGTCGAGCTGCTCGTCGAGGCGGGGGTGCCCGCCGGCGTCGTCAACGTCGTCCACGGCGGCGGCGGCGCGGTGGGCGAGCGGCTCGTCCAGCACCCGGACGTGCCGGTGATCACGCTCACCGGCTCGCGCGAGACCGGCGTCGCCGTGATGCGCGCGGCCGCGGACAACCTCAAGCACGTCCACCTCGAGCTCGGCGGCAAGAACGCGATCATCGTCCACGACGACGCCGACCTCGACCTCGCCGCCGACGGGATCATCTGGTCGGCCTTCGGGACGTCGGGCCAGCGCTGCACCGCGGCGAGCCGCGTGATCGTCCACCGGAAGGTCTACGACGAGCTCCAGTCGAAGCTGGTCGCCGCCGCCGAGAAGCTCCGGCTCGGCCCCGGCTGGGAGGCGGACACCGACGTCGGGCCGGTGATCAACGAGCGGGCGCTCGACAAGATCCATTCCTACACGGGCATCGGGCAGGACGAGGGCGCGACGCTGCTGACGGGCGGCGAGGTCGCCGCCGGCGACGGCCTCGACCGCGGCTTCTTCTACCGGCCGACGATCTTCGGCGACGTCCAGCCCGGCATGCGGGTCGCCCAGGAGGAGATCTTCGGTCCGACCACCGCGCTGATCCCCGTGAAGGACGCCGACGAGGCGATCCGGGTCGCGAACGGCGTCCGGTTCGGATTGTCGTCGTCGATCTTCACGCGCGACGTCAACACCGCGTTCCGGGCGATGCGCGACCTGGTCACCGGGATCACGTACGTCAACGCCGGCACGATCGGCGCGGAGGTGCACCTCCCGTTCGGCGGGATGAAGGAGACGGGCAACGGCCACCGCGAGGCCGGCCAGGCGGCGCTCGACGTCTTCACCGAGTGGAAGTCGGTCTACGTCGACTACTCGGGCAAGCTCCAGCGCGCCCAGATCGACAACGCCGAGTAGAGCAGGGACAGGCTTCAGCCTGTCTCCTGGCCTTTGCGCCGGGCCGCCCGTGAGGCAGGGTCAGGCTGAAGCCTGACCCTTCGGTGGTTGGCTTCAAGGCGTGGGCGGGCTAGCCGTACTCGCGGGCTAGCGCGCGGTGCAGCTCCATCTGGTCGACGACGACCAGGGTGACCTTCCCGCCGAGCATGGTGCGCAGCTCTTCGCAGGCCCCGACGTCCGTCGGGTCGGCAACGCCGACGAGCAGGCGGTCGTTCTCGAGCATCCGGATCGGGATCGCGCCGCGCTTGCGGGCCTCGGCGGCCGGCAGGCGCTCGACCGCGGCCGGGTCGATCTCGGCGGCGTCGAGGTCGACGAACTCCAGCTCGTACTGCTCCGCGAGCGCGCGGGAGATCGCGGGCGACTCGACCCAGCCCCAGTGGACGAGGAGCTCGCCGAGGCGGAGTCCCGTGCCCTGCTGGTCGATCAGCGCGAGCTCGAGCTGCTCGTTCGAGATCAGGCCTTCGCGGACGAGGAGAGCGCCGAGCGGGAGCCAGGCCGGCTTGTGCGCATGCAGCATCACATGCGTTATCGGCGGAAGTCGATGGGGCCTTAACCCCCGATGAACGAGGGATGTTGTCGCTGGGGTTCCGGTCGATTCATGGAGAGATATGACTGCGGCGGACTCCGACATGGACGCTGCGCGGCTGACCCGGGCGCTCGACCGCCTCGCCGAGGCGTGCGATGTGAACGCGAGCCGGAACGCCGCGATCGAGGCGCGCCGCGCCGCGATTCGGGCGCAGCTCGAGCGGGAGCTCGGGTCGGAGCTCGCCCGGAAGCTGCTCACGGGACTCGCGTCGGCCGCGTAGTCTCGGCGCGTGAACGCGCGCCTCTACACCGACGGCGGGTCGCGTGGCAACCCGGGCCCGGCGGCCTCGGCGTTCGTGCTGGAGGCCGAGGACGGAACCGTGCTCGAGGCCCGCGGCACCGCGATCGGCGTCGCGACGAACAACGTCGCCGAGTACCGAGCGCTCGTCGACGGCCTGCGCCGCGCGGTCGAGGTGGGCGTCGACGAGCTCGAGGTCGTCTCCGACTCCGAGCTGCTCGTGAAGCAGATGCGCGGCGAGTACCGGGTCAAGAACGCGGCGCTCGCCGTGCTGCAGCGCGAGGCGGCGGCGCTCGCCGGCCGTCTCGGCCGCGTGACGTACACCGCCGTCCGCCGCGAGCAGAACGAGACCGCCGACCGCCTCGTCAACGAGGCGCTCGACTCGGCCGCCTACTAGCGGCCGGGAACGGCCCGGGGAGGCCGGGGCTATACTGACCCGCGCGTGCGGATGTAGCTCAGTTGGCTAGAGCGTCTGCTTGCCATGCAGAAGGTCGAGGGTTCGAGTCCCTTCATCCGCTCTCCGAAAGCCGCCGCAAACACGGCGGTTTTCGTGCTTCTCGGGTCGAGGCTCATCCGCCGACCCGTCCCGTCGCCGTCGTGATCCCGGTCTAGGCTGGGTGATCGCCGACCGATCGAGCCCGGCCGTGCAGGAGCAGCAGGACGTCTGCGTCGTCGGCGGCGGGCCCGCCGGGCTCACCGCTGCTCTGACGCTCGCGGAGGCGGGCCGCCGGGTGCTGCTCTTCGAGAGCGGGGGCCGCCGCGTCTCGGCCGCCGCCCAGCGGCTCAACGCCGGCGACTGCGAGGGCGAGACGTACGCAGGGCTCGTCCGGACGCGGCATCGCCGGCTCGGGGGGACCGCGAACGTGTGGGACGTCCGGATCGACGGGAGGATCGGCGCGAAGTACGTCCCGCTCGGCCGCAGGGACCTGGCCGGGTGGCCGATCGGCCTGGACGAGCTCCGGCCGCACTACGTGGAGGCGCAGGAGCTGTGCGGCCTCGGCCCCTTCGAGTACGGCGCGGAGTACTGGACGACGGACGGCCGGGCGCCGTTCGCGGTGGACGGGACCGGCCTGGCGAGCGGCGTCTACCAGTTCGGCTACGCGGAGCGGCTCACGCGCGACCTCGTCGGCCGCGTCTGCGCGAGCGACGCGATCACCGTCGTTTCGAGCACCGTCGTGCAGCTGGTCGTGGACCGGGCGGCCGGGCGGCTCGACGCCCTCCGCGCGGTCGACGGGAGCGGGCGGACCGCCGAGGTGAAGCCCGGGGTCGTGATCCTCGCCGGCGGCGCGGTCGAGAACGCCCGCCTGCTCCTGCTCGCAGGCCTCGAGGGCGCGTGGCTCGGCAGGGGCTTCATGGAGCACGCGCGGGACTTCTCGCTGTCGCTCGTTCCTCGGTCGCCGGAGCTCTTCGGCGATGCAGGGTTCTACGACCTCCACGCGTCTCGGGACGGTGTCCTCGTCGGCGGCCACCTGGCGCTGTCCGACGACGCGCGGGAGACCCTCACCCTGCCGAACGCGGCGCTGACGCTGATCCCCCGCGCGCGGCGGAGCCTGCTGCGGCAGCTCGCAGCCCGCTCGGGCTCGGCTGCGGACCACCGGTACGGCTGGTCGCGCGACCCGCGCGCCTTCGACCGCGTCGATCTCGTGCTGAACCTCGAGCAGCGCCCGCGGCCGGAGAACCGCATCGAGCCGGGCAGCCGGACCGACCGCTTCGGCAACCCCGTTGCGCGTCTCCACCTGCGCTGGTCGGAGGAGGAGCAGCAGGACCTCGAGCGGTTGCGGGAGCTCCTGCGCGAGTGGTTCCGCGCTGCGGGGCTCGGCGACCTGCTGACCGCGCCGGGCCGCCGTCCGGACCTGAGCGCGCACCACCATGCCGGTACGACCAGGATGGCCGCCGATCCGCACGACGGGGTGGTGGATCCCGACGGGCGGGTCTTCGGTCTCGAGAACGCCTACGTCGCCGGAGCGTCCGTCTTCCCGACCGCCGGCTTCGCCAACCCGACGCTGACGGTCGTCGCACTGGCGCGCAGGCTCGGCCGCCACCTCGCCGCGGCCCGGTAGCGGCGGGCCTCAGCCGGCGGTGCCGTGCGGGATGCCCCAGCGACCGTCGTTCCGCAGGATCGAGTGGGCCTGCGAGAGGTAGAGCTGGTTCCGTCTGACGCGCTCGGCGTTCTCGCCGTCGCGGGCGCGCTCGGAGTCCGGGTGCCACTGGTGCAGGTACGAGCAGTCCGGCCCGAGCGTGCGCGGGGTCAACCCGAGGTACACGAAGCGGCGGTGGAGGTCGTCGTCCTCCTCACCCCACACCTCGTAGAACTCGTCGTAGCCGCGGACGGCGTGGAAGAAGGCCGTGTAGGTGGCGCAGATGCTGACGTGGTGGGGCTCCCCGTTCCGCGGACGGCCGGCGTGCGTCCAGGCGTCGAGCACGCCGTCCTCCGAGGCGGCGCGCTCGAGCTCCCGAGCGGACTCCTCCGGCAGGTCCAGCATGGCCGAGCCGACGACGGAGATCGGCGCTGCCCTCAGCACCTCGACGCAGCCGGCCAGGTAGCGCGGCGGGAACACGATGTCGGCGTCGGAGATCTGGAGGAACTTCGTGGCCGCGCGGCGGATGCCGACGTTGAGGCAGCGAGAGCGGCTCCAGACGTCGACGCCGTCCACGCGCACGTACTCCGCCTCGAAGCGGGCGCACATCGCGGCCGTCCGGGCGGCGTCGGCCGGGTCGCTCCCGTAGTCGACGACCATGGCGTGGACCAGAGACGCGGGATACGTCTGGGCGCGGATGCTCCGCAGGGCATTCTCGAGGCGGTAGTTGGCCCGGTTCCGGGCGCCGATCAGGACCGTGACGGCATCCGGCCGTCCGAGCTCGCTCTCCAGGACGGCGCGGCGAAGCCAGGCGCGCCCGGCGATCCGCAGGAACGGCCGGAAGCCGCGCCGCGTCACGCGCGTCCGTCCGACCGTCCCGTACGCGCGCGACAGCGACGCCGGGACGAGCGGGGTCCCGGCGCCCGGACTAGAGCCCGGCGACTGCAGGGATGACCTCGCCGTCCACGCGGGGCGCCGGGACGTCCAGCAGCCTGCAGATCGTCGGATGGATGTCCACGAGCCGCCCCGGCTCTCCGCTCGCGTGCGGGATCCCCGGCCCGGTGAGCGCGTACAGCCCGTCCGGGTGGTGGTCGCCTGTCCGCAGCGTCGCGTTGTGCCCTTCCACTAGTCCGATCTTGGCCGAAGAAGCCCGAACCGTCGACCCGCGACCGTCCGCATGGGCGAGCGTGCCGAGGACGGTGCCGTTCCACTCGACGAGCAGGTCGGGCAGCGAGTCGCGGCGCGGCCCGGAGTACAGCGAGTCCGTCCGGTGGACGGCCGCGACCAGCGGCGCGCCCGTCGCCTCGTCGACGATCTCTGCGAGGTCGTGCGTCAGCTTGTCGCAGAACCGCTCGGCCTCGGGGCCGTCCTTGAGCACGCCGTGCGGCTCGCGCCCGGCCAGGTTCAGGCGGACGGCGCTCACCGGGACGCCGTTCGGAACCGGGAAGCACCGGCTCGCCGCCGTGTCCGCCCAGTGGTCGAGGCTTCGCGGGTGGGACTGCCCGCGCCGAGGCAGGTGCCCGCGCGCGCGGTGCACGGCGCGTCGGAGCGGTGTCCGTGCGAGTCGCGTGCGCACCTGCCTCGCGGCCCGGACCTGGAGGGGAGAGGGCGCCGGGCGGGCGGTCGCGCCGAGCCGGTAGAGGATCTCCGGGAAGAGGAAGTCGACGCCGTGGAACCCGCCCATCCCGTGCGAGGAGAACAGGAGCACGTGGGTCGCCGCCGCCTGCGCCACGATCGCTCCGACGCCGGCGTCGATCGCCCGGTAGACGCGCTCGAGCGGGTCGCCGAGCGCGTCCCGCAGCTGCCGGTCGTGCGACGGGTGGGCGGGATCGTGCAGGTGCCAGCACTGGTGCCCCGCGCAGTGCGACTCCGAGAAGACCTGGACGACGAGGTCCCAGTCCTCCCGCGCGAGGACGTCCAGCGTCAGCGCCGTCTTCCGTGCGGCCGCCAGCTCCAGCCCGGACACGAACCGATCGAAGTCGCGGGCCGTCTCCCGGTGGGCGTCGCAGTCGCTCGGCAGCGGGTACGCGCCGACCCCGGCGAGCACCTCGTCCCTGAGCGCCGGCGGCGACGTTCGGAACCCGAAGACGGAGTCGTGGCCTCCCCATTCGACGATCTGGAGGCCGTTCAGGCCGGGCTCGGGCCGCGTCAGCGGCACGTCCAGGACCGCGACACGCCGGCCGGCGTCAGAGGCAGCCCTCCAGAACGGAACGCCGCCGATGCCGTCCGGCGAGTCCAGGGGGCGAACGAAGTCATAGGTGCCCGGCGCCAGCTGGTCGATGCGGTGGAAGCCGTGCCCGGCGGGGTCGAGGCCGGTGGAGAGCGAGGGCCAGGTGCTTCCGACGTGGAAGCCCTCCACTCCCCGCAGCGGCCCCGACGTTCCGCCCGCCAGCACCGCCCGGACGGCGGGAAGCGTGCCGTCGGCCGCCCACCGTTCGATCAGCCCGGGCTCGGCCGCATCCAGACCGATCACCAGCAGCCGGCAGGGCATGGCGGCGAAGGATAGTCGGCCGCCCCGGCGCGCCCTCGAGGGGCCGGGTCTCAGGGACGCTTCTCGGTCGCCGCCAGGAGCCGGCGGCTCTCGGTGCGCGGGAGGCCGTCGAGCTTGGCCGCCGTACGCCGCCGCATGTAGTCGATCGCCGTCTCGAGCAAGCGGCCGGCGTCGCCGTCGCCGAGCGTCGCTGGGGTCCGGCCCCGGGTGAGCGCGCTGCGGAGCAGGTCGTGCTGGTCGTAGGCGAGCGCGAGCGCGAGGTAGCGCGCCAGGGCCCGTGGCCGGTCGGCGTCCGGCTCGCGGAGGTAGAGGCAGTCGCCGCCGACCGGCTGCCGCCGCGAGTACAGCTTCCGGTCGAACCCGCGGCCGCGCATGGAGCGGACGCGCAGGTCCGCGAGGGCGAAGCCGTGCGAGCGGAGGTGGGCATCCACGTCGGCGAACATCGGCTGCGACCGGTAGAGCGGCTGGAACGCCACCTCGGTCTGGACGCCGACGACCGAGTCCAGGAGCGACTGGCCCGTCTCGAGGATGTGGAGCTCGGTGCCCTGGGTGTCGAGCTTGAGCCAGCAGGCGTCGCGGAAGCCGTGCGCGGCCGCCGCCTCGTCGAGACCCACGGTCGGGACTTCGCGCGTGTGCGTCACCCGGACGGACTCGTTGATCTTCCGGTACCGGTCGGCAACGGCCTGGTCCGGAGGCAGCAGCGAGCTGAACCCGGGGCGCGCAGTGACGTGGAGCGTGGCCTTCGGCGGCCTGCCGATCGCCTCCGGCCGCACGATGAAGGCGCGCCACGGGTACTCGCGCAGACCCGTCCGCAAGCGCGTCGCCTCGGCGGCGTCCGGCTCGAAGGCGATCAGGCGGAGGAACGGGGCGAGCCGGCGCGCCGCCTCGGGAGGCGTCCCCCGGGCGCCGACGTCGACCAGGCAGAGGTCGGCCTGCCGGAGCAGCGTCGCCACCGGCGCGGGAAACGCGTCGACCGATCCGTCCGGGGCTCCCGCGCGGGCATCGGCGACGGCAGAACCGCGCGGCGTCATCTGCCGCGACCCCTCGGCGGTCGGCGCACCACCGGTGCCTGCTTACCGATCCGGCGGGTTTCAAACCTCGACGATCGGTGGGGCGAGGGCGTCCTCGAGGGACTTCACGCGGTTGAGGGCGGAGAGGACGCCGCAGATCTCCAGCGTGCTCTCGACGATCGGGGTCGTCGAGAGCACGAGGTTGAACCGGCGGCTC
>Ga0070741_10005286_pt1 | contig 28820 bp, 25 predicted proteins | sample Coa_R1_4_FD_66440 | JGI IMG/M metagenome (GOLD analysis project Ga0070741, IMG submission 66440) | Surface soil microbial communities from Centralia Pennsylvania, which are recovering from an underground coalmine fire - Coalmine... | ecosystem: Environmental > Terrestrial > Soil > Unclassified ... | reverse complement strand
GGGATCTTCGCCTTCGGTGACGCCCAGTTCTTCGGGTCCATGGGCGGCCAGCGGCTGAACCAGCCGGTCGTCGGCATGGCCGGCATGAACAGCGGCAACGGCTACTGGATGGTGGCGTCGGACGGCGGCATCTTCTCCTTCGGCAACGCCGGGTTCCACGGCTCGACCGGCAGCATCAAGCTGGCCCGGCCGGTGATCGGCATGGCTGCTCGCCCCGACGACGGCGGCTACTGGATGGTGGCGGCTGACGGCGGCATCTTCGCCTTCGACGCCCCCTTCTACGGCAGCCTCCCCGGCCGGGCGGTGGCCACGGCCGCAGGCATGAAGCCCACGTTCACCGGCGGCGGTTACCTCATCAGCACCACCGACGGCCAGGTGTTCAGCTTCGGCGACGCCCCCAACTTCGGCGGAATGCCGGACGTGGTGCCCGGCTACCGCGGCACCATCATCGGGATGGACGTCAGCCCCGGCTCCTGACCGCTTTGGTCGCGCTCTGCCCGGTATTCCGGACACAGCGCGACCAAACGCAAGCCGGTTTAGGCCGTCACGGCCGCCAGGGTCGCAGCGTGCCCCGGCGGACGAGCATGGGGGTGTGGGCCAGGGCCAGGAGATCCCGGTCGCCGGCGCTGTCGCCGTAGGCCCACAACTCGTACTCGTCGGCGCCCAGCCAGGCGGTGATGCGAGAGGCCTTCTCGGGCCCCCGCACGTTGGCGCCGAGCATCTTGCCGGTGAGCAGCCCGTCGGGGCCGACCTCCAGGGCGGTGGCGAACACCTCGTCGAAGCCGAGCAACTCGCCCAGCGGTTCCAGGTAGACGGCCAGTGACGCCGACACGAGCACGAGTTGGTGCCCGCGCTCTCGATGCCACGCCACCCGTTCGACCATGGCCGGCCGCAGCCGGCGGGCCACGAGTTGCTGGGCGTAGGCGGCGCCCAGGTCGGCCACGGTGGCGGCGGGCACGCCGCGGAAGATGCGGGCGATGAGGTCGTCCTTGGCCCCGTCCCGGTCGCCCCAGCCGGCCAGTGCGGCGGTGATGCGGGGGCCCATGAACGCCAGCGTCCGGCCCACCTTGGCCCGGCCCCGCACGAGCAGGAGGAAGGGGAGGAGGCTGTCGCCGCGAGCGAGGGTGCCGTCGAAGTCGAAGGCCGCGACCTGGCGCACCTGACCCATGCAGGCCCTCAGACTTTGAGCTTGCGGAACAGGGGCCGGGGGAGGTGGCGCATGGCCATCATCACGAAGCGCAGCGGCGAGGGCACCCACACGGTGTCGGCCCCCCGGCGCAGGCCTTGGGCCACGGCCTTGGCCACCACGTCCGGCGTGGTCGACAGCGGCACGGGGTCCATGCCCGCCGTCATCTTGCTCTTGACGAATCCGGGTCGGACGACCAGCACGTGCACGCCCGAGCCGTGCAACGAGTCGCCCAGCCCTTGGGCGAAGGCGTCCAGCCCGGCCTTGGTGGAGCCGTAGACGAAGTTGGCCTTGCGTACCCGCTCGCCGGCCACGGACGACAGCACCACCAGCTCGCCGTGGCCCTGCTCCTTGAGGCGGCGGGCGACGGCGGTCATCACCGAGACGGAGCCCACGTAGTTGGTGTGGGCCACCTCGGCCGCGGCCTGGGCGTCGGCCTCGGCCGCCTTCTGGTCGCCCAGCACGCCGAAGGCCACGACGACAACGTCGATGTCGCCGTCGGCGTCGAAGACCTCGGCCACGAAGCGCTCGTGGGAAGCGGTGTCGTCGGCGTCGAACAGCACGCTCTCGACGGTGGCGCCGGTGTGGGCGGCCACGTCTTGGGCGGCAGCAGCCAACCGATCTTGCGACCGGCCGGCCAGGATGACCTTGGCCCGGCGAGGGGCGGCCAGCTCCTTGGCGATGGCCACGCCGATCTCCGACGTGCCTCCGAGCACGAGCACGGACTGCACCGCGCCCAACGCGTCCTTCATCGAGGTTCCTCTCCGGTCAGGGCCCACAGGCGGCGTGACAGGTCGGACTGCAGCACGCCTTCAGGGTCGAGCGAGGCCCGCACCGCTTGCCACTCGGCCAGCTTGGGGTACATGCGGGGGAGCAGCTCGGGCCGCACCCGCGAGTCCTTGGCCAGGTACACGCGCCCGCCCGCCTCCACGATCACGTCGTCCAGCTCGTCGAGCAGAGCGGCCAGGCCATGGTCGACGGCGGGGATGTCGAGGGCCAGCGTCCATCCCTCGGTGGGGAAGGACAGCCCGGCCCGCGGGTTGCCGGGGCCGAAGCGCTTGAGCACGGCCAGGAAGGACGCCACGCCCGCGCTGGAGAGTCGCTCCACCGCGGTGCGCAGGGCGCGGTCGCCGTCAGCCCCGAAGGGCACGACGAACTGCCATTGCAGGAAGCCGCGGCGGCCGTAGATGCGGTTCCAGTCGGCCACGAAGTCGAGGGGGTGGAAGAACGAGTGCAAGTGCTCGAGGCCGTCGCGCTCCTTGCGGGGCGCCTTGCGGAACCAGGCCTCGTTGAACGCCTTCACCGTCCACCGGTTGAGCAGTCCGGGCGGGACGAGGGCGGGCGCCCGCAGGCGGGTGGACGGGGCGAAGTACAGGGGGTCGTGCTTGGCGTTGCGCCGCTTGGCGGGCAGGTCCGCGAGTACGGCGTGATGGCCACGGGTCAACACGGACCGACCGAGCGACCGGCCCGAGGCCAGGCAGTCGATCCACGCCACCGAGTACTGGTAGCGGTGGTCGCCCTCCTCCATGCGGGCCATGACGTCGTCCAGGTCCGTCGCCCGCTCGGTGTCGACTCGCATGAGCGACGTCTCCACCCGTTGCAGCGCGAGGGTCGCGTCCGTCACCACGCCGGTGAGGCCCATGCCCCCGGCGGTGGCCCAGAACGCGTCGCTGTCGTTGTCCGGGCCCACATCCAACACGCCCCGGCCCGGCGTGTGCAGCGTCATGCGCTGGACGTGGTTGCAGAAGCTGCCGTCCCGGTGGTGGTTCTTGCCGTGGATGTCGGATGCGATGGCCCCGCCCACCGTCACCTGCCGCGTCCCGGGCGTCACCATGGGGAACAGCCCGAGGGGGAGGAGCGTGCGCATGAGCCGGTCGAGGCTGGTGCCGGCCGCCACCCGGGCGGTGGCTCCGGCCAGGTCGAGGTCGAGCACGCCGTCGAGCCCGGTGCCGAGGACGACCAGGCCCCCCGCGTTCTGAGCGGCGTCGCCGTAGCTGCGGCCCAGGCCCCGGGCGATGACGCCGCGCCGGCCCGGTTCGGCCAACGCCTTGTCCACCTCTTCGGCCCTCGTCGGGGTGACGACGGTGGCGCGGCTGGGCGCCGTGCGCCCCCAGCCCGTGAGCAGTTCGTCAGCCGGCATAGACACCGACGGCGAAGAGCACGGCCCACACCAGGCCCAGCACCTGCAAGGTGCGGTCGTTGAGCACGACCTCCTCGGGGGCGCCGCCCTGCCCCAGTTCGAGCAACAGCGCGTAGCGGAGGATGCCGAGCACGAAGGGGACGATGGACAGCTCGAACCAGAAGTGGGTGTGGGCGGCGTGGGCTTTCTCGAAGGCCCAGATGCAATAGGCGGCGATGGCCACCGACGACGTCACGCCCCGCACGTAACGCAGGTAGGACGCCGTGTAGAGGGAGAGGGTGACGCGCGTGGTGGTGCGGCCGTCGCCCATCTCGTCGAACTCGGCCGAGCGCTTGCCCGACACGATGAAGAGGCTGCCGAAGCTGGCCACGATGAGGAACCACTCGGAGATGGGGACATTGGCGGCCACGCCGCCGGCGATGGTGCGGATCACGAACCCGGCCGCCACCCCGGCGATGTCGAAGATGGGCTGGTGCTTGAGGAAGAGCGAATACGACAGGGTGAGGACGACGTAGCTGCCCACCACCACGGCCAGCTTCCAGCCCGCCACCGGGAACGACAGGGCGATGGCGGCGGCCAGCAGGAGCCCGCCCACCACCTCGGCCGTGTGCAGGGACACCACGCCGGAGGCGATGGCCCGGGTGCGCTTCTTGGGATGGGCGCGGTCCGCTTCGACGTCGAGGCGGTCGTTGATGAAGTACGTACCGCTGGCGGCCAGGCAGAAGATGACGAAGGCGGCGACCGTGTGCACCAGCGGTCGAGCCTGGGTGAGGACGCCGGCCGCACCCGGGGCGGCGAACACCAGCACGTTCTTCAGCCACTGGCGGGGACGAGCGGTGCGCAGCAGGCCGCCGGGGACGGTCTGCTTCCACCTGGGCAGGGCCGGGCGGGGCGCCCCGTCGTCCACCACCGGGTCGGCGCGAAGGGCGGGCACGGGGAAAGGTTAGTTAGGGGGTCACGACGTTGGCGGCGAGGGACGCGATCGTGAGCGCGCCCAGGAGGGCGCCCGACGTCGCCAGCACCACGGTGAAGGTCAGCGGCCGCATGCGCCGGGCGGCGGCGATGAAGAGGGGGAAGGCGGTCAGCACGAAGCGGGGGCGGGCGCCGAGGGTGCGGGAGAGGAGGGCCAGGGCCACGATCCCGAGCGTGTAGACGACGAGGGGCCGGGGCTGGCCGTCCCTGACGAGGTAGGTGAGGGCGACGAGCAGCACGGCAAAGCCGAGCACGGTGACGAACACGTTCACGTCTCGCACGCCGTGGTGGGCAACGAAGACGATCTTGTCCCACGTGGCCGTGGGGGACAGCCGTTCCCCCCAGCCGTCCCGCTGGACGTGGAACCAGGCCGCCTTGGCGTGGGTGCGCACGGCGAGGAACGCGAAGAAGCTGACGGCGCCGAGCGGGGCGATGAGGGCGCCGACGACGGCCCGCCCCGCGTCCGGGTGGCGGCGCCGGAGCAGCACGGCCGCTTCGACGGCGAAGCACGCCACCAGGGCGACGGCGTTCGGCCGCGAGGCCGTGGCCAGCGCGGCCGCCACCCCGGCCAGGGGCCAGCGGTGGTCGAGGAGGAACAGCAGGCAAGCCATGGCGAACACGAGCATGAGCGTCTCGCTGTACGGCATGGAGAGGATGAAGGCGCCCGGGAAGAAGGCGAAGAGGGCAACGGTCCGGTCGGCCACGGCCGCGTCGGCGATGCGCCGGGCCAGCACCCACAGCAGCACGCACGCCACCAGACCGAGCACGTTGGCGACGATGACGCCCGCCGCGAACTGGGTGATGCCGAAGACGGCGGCCACGCCCCGGATCAGCAACGGGAACAGGGGGAAGAAGGCGATGGTGCTCTGGGCCGCGTGGCCGCCCACCGTGGGGATGCCGTGCGGGTAGCCATGGCGCGCGACTTCGAGGTACCAGGCCACGTCCCACCGGTGCAGTTCGTTGGCCATGCTGACGTGCCGCTCGGGCGTGAGCGGGCCCCGCACCATCGTCCCCACCGCCAGCGCGGCCAGCACGGCGACGCGGGAGGCGGCGAAGATGACGAGGGGGCGGGCCAGGGCGGCAGCACCGCTGGCCACCCGGCGAGCAGAGGTCACAGCCAGGCGACGTTAGCGGGCCGCTCAGCCCGGGACGACGGTCAGCTCGTCGACCCGAAGTGCCACCGAACGCGGGTCGGCGGGCAGGTTGTGCTGGGCGAAAGGCTCGTCGCCGGGCGTGGTGCGGAACACGACGGGCTGGCCGACCGTGGCGGTGAACCGCACATCGGTCCCGGCTTCCACCGGCCCGTGGACCGTGCCGCGCCAGAGTTCGACTCCGCCCTGGGTGACCACCAACTCGCGGTCCTGGTCGAACGCCGTGTGGGCGGTGAGGCTCACCGTCGCCTGCCGGGCGAACGAGGCGAGAGGGACGAGGTCGAGGCGCGCCGTGCCGCGTATCCATCGGAAGCTGTTCCAACCGTCCGCTTCCGACGTGTAGAAGCCGGTGCCTTCCCGCAGGGCCACGTCGGACACGGGGCCGGGACGGACCCGGTAGACGTCAGCGTCATAGAACGACTTGAACGCCGCCAGTTTCGCCACTCGTTTGCCGTGCGGACCCTGCTGGTCCTTGTCGTACCGGAAGCTCTGGACCAGCTCGTAGTCGGCAGGCGCTGGCCCCTTGCCCACGCCCTGCATGTCCGGGTGAACGATCACGAGCTTCACCCCGAGGGCCCGGAGGACCGGCGCCGTCCCCGCGTCGCCCAGCCCGAAGAGGGTGCGGTCGACGCCGTCGGCCAGGGAGCCGGTGACCCGAGCATTCAAGAGCTTCTTGCCGTGGACCGGCTGGTACGTGAGGTAGTCCCGGTTGAGCTGGTCCGCCCAGCTGTAGAGCGGGTACTCGGCGACGATGTCCGCATCACGCTGGGCGGCCACGAACCGGTAGACGGACGGCGCCGCGTCGTAGTCGTACCAACCGCGGGGTGGGAAGGTGAGGAACTCAAAGGCGACGATGGCGATGGCAAGGACAGTGGCGAGCGCTTGGACGGGCCACGACCGGCGACGGAGGATGGCCGCCAAGGCGATGGCGGCCAGGGCCACAAGGGCGGCGTGCATGAGGATGAAGAAGCGGGCATACACGCGAAAGAACGTGACCAGTTGGAACACGAACTTCGACGGTGCCGGGAACGACAGGGACCGGAAGTGGATTTCCGCCGGCAGGCTCATCACGAATGCCGCGAGCGCCGTAGCGCCGAGCATGGTGGCCGCCATCCCTGTCGACAGCCCGCGTGGCCTTGGGGGCCGGTCCTCGACGGTGGCACCCATGGGCTCCACCCGGGCGCGGTGGGAGACGACCAGCCGGACGGCGAGGAAGGCGACGAGAAGGATGATCAGCCACCCGATGTACAGGGAGGTTTCGGAGTAGTTGGACCCGGCGGCGAGGTGGCGGTCCTCCATGAGACCGACGCGTGCCGGCAAGAAGGGGTGCGTCCGCGGAGGGAACAGGAAGTACCAAGGCCGGGAGCCGAACGTGATGGCGTCGGTGGGCGCGCGGAGCAGCTGGGACGACAATTCCGCTCGCTGCGTGAGGAACATCACGCCGAGGGGCACCAGGAGGATGGCGCCTCCCACGCCTCCTATCAGAACGCCGCGGACGCGTCCCCACAGCTCACCCCACGACCATCGTTCGGCCAGTCGCGCGTACAGCAGGCCGGCGGCATTGATGGCCGCGAAGCCGACCAGCCCGATGAGGATGTAGTAGCCGTCGGCGTAGCCAGGCGCGGCGACGGCAAGCGCGAGGAACGCGATGCGACCTCTCGTCGGGCGTTGCCAGACGAGGAACGACGCCAGGAGCATGACGATGAGGAACTCGGCGTGGACATAGTCAAGGTGCGCCGTCGACTTGTACATCCGGTAAGGCGAGAAGGAGAAGGCGAAGGCGGCGAAGGCGCTGGCCCACATGCTGCGGGTCAGCCATCGCACGAGCCCGAACATGGCAACGCCGCTCAACAGGAACCCGCCGACCATCAACAGGTTGAAGGTGCACGTCGGGGAGGCGAACTTGCTCAGCACCCACATCGGCGACAGGACCAGCAGCATGGTGTCGAACTGCGGTTCCCACAGGCGCTCCCCGAACGGCGCGCCGGACACGCCGGTCGTGTGATGCCAGGGGAGACCATGGGTCTGGCTGTACTGCCATGCCATCCACACGCCGCCGGTGGTCGTGTCGCCTGGGCCCCCGGGGATGGTGTTGCCACAGGGATGGCTCAGGGGGACGAGGTAGTACAGCGTGGTGGCGGTGAAGAGGATGAAGAAAGCGGCGATGCCGATCCAGGTCCGCCTTCGTGATGTGGTGCGGCTCGACGGCCGCGCTTCAACAGCCACAGATGTACTCCGGGTCGCGCGAGCGGGAGGACTATACCGAGCGACGTGTGGGTGGCCGGGTACACCGACCGCGCCGACCCGGGCTGTGGTCGGGGCTTGGTTAGGATCACAGCCCCATGGATGTGAGTGAGGACCGGGCGCCCGATGTCAACGCCCTGATCGATGCGCTCCGGAGCAGGGTCGAGGATAGGCGTCGATCCGGCGCCTACCCACCCGATCTCGAAGAGGAGCTGGCGGCGCATTTTCAACGCATTTCGCTCCATCGGATGGTTCCCAACCTCGATGATCTCCAGAGTGCGATGGAAGAACTGGGGCGTCGCGCGCAGTTCGCCATGGAGCGGACACCGGTGGACTCCCGTGTCCCCGGTGGGCAGTCTCTGCATCGCGCATTGGCCAAGCTTCAGTCTCGCCAGGTCGTCGGCGTGCTCGCACAGGTGAATCACTTCGCCGATGCCCTGCTCCAGGTGCTCGGGCTCATGGTCGCCGCGCTCGAGAATCCCAACTCCCACGTACACAGCGATCTCGTCGGACAGATCGACTCCGTCTTCGAGCGGGTCGCCGGGTACGAGCGCGCACCTCTGTCCGCGGCTGAGGCAGTGGCCGATCTCCGCCACCGCGTGGAAGAGCTCGAGGCGCAGGAGCGCCGGCGGACATTCAATCCCTGGTTCAGCAACGCCCGGTTCGCCGACGAGTTTCGAGGGACGCGGGCGGAGTTGCTCGAACGCTACCGGGACGCTGCCGCTCGCTTCGTGGGTCACGGCCCTGTTCTCGACATCGGGTGCGGAGCCGGTGAGTTCCTGCAGTTGCTCGCCGAACAGGGCGTGGAGGCCAGGGGTGTCGAACTCGATGCTGACCTGGTTGCCGACGTGCAGCGTCTTGGCCTGAAGGCCGAGGTGGGCGACGGGCTCGCCGCGCTCAAGGCCGTTCCCGACGAGTCTCTCGGCGGGGTCGTTCTCAACCAGGTGATCGAGCATCTCAGCCAGCAAGAAGTTGTCGATCTGGTATTGGTCGCCTTCGACAAGTTACGGCCCGGCGGCCTCATGGTGTGCGAGACAGTCAACCCTCAGTCGCTGTACGTCTACGCACGTTCGTTCTACGTCGATCCCACGCACGTCCGGCCTGTGCACCCGGCGTACCTGGCGTTCGTGTTCCGCGAAGCGGGGTTCGAGTCGGTGGAGATCGACTGGCGGTCACCGCCTCCCGAGGAGGAGGTCCTCGCCGTGGCCGGGGGCGACGGCCCGGAGGCGATGATCCACGACGCCAACGTCGCTCGGGTGAACCAGCTCCTGTTTGCTCCCCAGGAGTTCGCGTTGATCGCAACGCGCTGACTCGATGGAGATACATCAGGTTCTGGTCGCCGCTTCCCCCGGCGACGCCATCACCAACGCCGCCCTGGACTTGCGCGACCTGCTGCGGGACGTGTGTCCGTCGGAGGTGTACGCACGGTTCTACGACGCCCGTGTTGCCGACGAGGTTCGCCCGCTTCGTGAGTTCCGGCATCGGCAGGCGGCACACCCTGAGGACAACATCCTGATCTTTCACGCGTCGATCGGTGAGCCCGAGGTGTTCACATTCCTCCAGGAGCGCCCGGAACGCTTGGTCATCGTCCACCACAACATCTCGCCCGCGGAACCATTCCTGCCCTACGACCCGGCTTTCGCCGGCCTCCTCGATGGCGGCCGCCGTGAGTTGGCGGCCCTCGCTCGTCGTGCCGAACTCGCCCTCGCCGATTCCCGGTTCAACGCCCACGACCTGCTGTCGCTCGGCTACCGGAATGTTCGGGTGGCCCCGCTGATCCTCGACGTGGACCGCCTTCAGCGGGTGGAGCCCCACGAGCCGACCGTTCACCACTTGGACGAGAACGTGAAGGGGCCGGTAGCGCTCTTCGTCGGGCAGCTCCTTCCCCACAAGCGACCGGACTTCTTGATCCAGGCATACCACGCACTGGTCACGTACCTGGAGCCCGACACCCACCTGATCGTCGTGGGTGCCTCTCGCCTGCCTCGGTATGCCACGGCGATCGATCTGTTGGTGAAGGAGCTCAACTTGCCCCGTGCCTGGCTGGCCGGGCGAGTGTCCGACGGACAGCTCAGTGCGTTCTACCGGCGCGCTGACCTGTTCTTCACCGCCAGCGAGCATGAGGGGTTCTGCGCACCACTCCTAGAAGCAATGGCCTTCCGTGTCCCCGTTCTGGCTCGCTCCTTCGCGGCTATCCCGGAGACGGTTGGCGACGCCGGCGTTCTGCTTCCCGCCGACGCCGGTCCGTTGATGGCGGGGGAGGCCATGGCCGAACTGATTGGGAACGACCGCCTTCGTGCCGGCCTTGTCGCCCGCGGAGACGAGCGGGTGCGCCACTTCAATCTCGAGCGTGCCAGGACCGCAGTGCTCGGCCACCTGCTGGAGATGCTGTGATGCGCCTGCTGTTCGTCATCCAGCGTTACGGCCATGAGGTCGCCGGCGGAGCAGAACGGGCATGCCGGAGCTTCGCCGAGGAGCTCACGGGACGCGGCCACGAGGTCGAGGTGCTGACGTCCTGCGCAGTGAGCTACGTCGACTGGGCCGACTACTACACGCCGGGCACGGACCGCGTGGGTGATGTCGTCGTCCATCGCCTTTCGAACACCGAACCGCGCGAGGACCGGATCTTCGGCCCCCTCAACGCGCGCGTCGTCCACGGCGATCGCATGATTCCCTTGCACCTCCAGAAGGCATGGATGCAGGCGCAGGGACCGTTCCTGCCGGACCTTGTGCCCTGGCTCTGGGAGCATGCCACCTCGTACGACGCCGTGGTGGTGTTCACGTACCTGTACTGGCCGAGTTGGGCTGCGCTGCCGGTGATTGCGGGGCGGGTTCCGACGTTGCTGTTCCCTTTTGCTCACGACGAGCCCTACATTCGGCTCCCGCTCTTCGAGACCATGTTCCGCTCACCGGATGCGGTCGCCTTTCTGACCGAGGAGGAGCAGGCGCTGGTGCAACGCCGGTTCGGCGGCCACGCACCAAGTGCGGTGACCGGGCTCGGGATCGATCTGGACCCGCCCATCGGCGACGTGGCGGAGATGCGAGCCGCGTTCGGACTGGGAGACCGTCCGTACCTGTTGGCGCTTGGCCGGGTCGACCCGGCCAAAGGCCTCGACGAGCTGTTTGCGTTCTTCGCTGCCTACAAGCAGCGCAACCCCGGTCCGCTTGCACTCCTCGTGATGGGCGAACCGGTGCGGCCACTGCCCGAACACCCCGATGTCATCCCGACCGGTTTTGTCGACGAGGCGACCAAGCACGCCGCCCTTGCCGGATCCGTCGCCCTGGCCCACCCTTCGTACTTCGAGAGCTTCAGCATCGTGGTGTGCGAGGCGTGGGTGCAAGGCCGCCCTGTGCTAGTCCAAGGGAACTGCGCGGTGCTCGACGGGCAGGTGCGCCGCAGCGGGGGTGGTATCCCTTACGTTGACTTCGCTCAATTCGAGGAGGCGGTCAATCTCCTCCTCGGTGATGAGGAGCTCAACGCCGCGCTGGGAGCCGCGGGTCGGCGTTACGTGGCCCGCCGGTACCGTTGGGATGCGGTTGTCGACCGGTTCATGCGTCTGGTGAGGTTGGTGGCGCCGGCCGCTCCGGTCCCTGCGGGCAGTCGCCCCACTAGGCTCGAAAAGCCTGCTCCGTAGGAGGTCGTGTGAAGGCAGTGATCCTGTGTGGGGGCTTGGGCACCCGCCTCCGAGAAGAGACCGAATTTCGTCCTAAGCCCATGGTCGAGGTGGGAGGCAGGCCCATCTTGTGGCACATCATGAAGATCTTCGCCCACGCGGGCATCACCGACTTCGTGATCTGCATCGGGTATCGCGGCGACGTGATCAAGGAGTACTTCCTCGATTACGAAGCGCGGAACAACGACTTCACCATCACGTTGGGCAAGTCCCACGACATCGTCTTCCACGACCAGCACCTCGAGTCGGACTGGCGAGTCACCATCGCCGATACCGGACAGGAGACGCAGACCGGTGGGCGCGTCAAGCGAGTCGAGCGCTATATCGACGATGACCGTTTCATGGTCACCTATGGCGACGGCTTGGCCGACATCGATCTCTCTGCCCTGCTGCGCTTCCACGACGAGCACAAGCGCCTGGCCACCATCACCACGGTCCGACCGCTTTCCCGGTTCGGCGTGCTCGATGTGGACGACACGGGTGCCGTGCGGCAGTTCAGGGAGAAGCCACAGGTAGACGGCTGGGTCAACGCCGGCTTCTTCGTGTTCCAGCGCGAGGTGTTCGACTATCTCACCGACGGCCCGCTGGAGCAGGCGCCGCTGGAGCGGTTGGCTGAGAAGGGGGAGCTGTCTGCCTACCGGCATGACGGGTTCTGGCAGCCCATGGACACGTACCGCGAGGCGCGGCTGCTGAATGACCTTTGGGACGAGGGCGCGCCGTGGAAGGTGTGGACGGAGTAGGCGTCAGCCGCCGGGCGGAGCGGTGGCGAGGTACGCGGCGCGCAGCGAGTGCATACTCAGTACCCCAGTCGCCGGCCTGATGCGCAAGATGGCCCACCCGGGTCCCGAGCGCTCGACCTGAACCTCGCCGGGACGGAAGGACCGGTTTGATGCCACGAGACCCGGAGTGGCGGCCCACTCCGTCTGGGGAACGAGCGTGGCCGCAGAGGTGGCGTCGAGACCGGGCCGCTCGACGTACACCACGATGTCGGAGCTGAAGGCGTCAGCGATGTTCGCTGCCGGGACACGGCCGGCGCCGTAGTGGCCCACAAGGACTACCGCGAAATGAGGCGTCGCTGTATGGCTGACGACCCAAGCCGGCGGCGCCTGGGCGCACACGCCCGTGGGTGCCGTGCACGGCTCAAGGTTGATGGGGTCTGCGGGGACGTCGAGTGTCGGGCCGCCATACCACGCGATGAACGGCGCGTTGACCCACGGAGACGCCTCCAATGATTCGAGTCGGCTGCCCGCAGGAACCCCGTCCAGCATGCCCCGATGGATGCCCCGGTGGAATGCTTCCCGCGGGTACAGCAGCGTCGAGAACGCGTTGACGGCGATGTCGTTGTTGTCTGCTGTCGTCTGGACTGCGTATGCGCCGACGATGCACAGGATCACGGCAAGAGGCAGAACGCCCAAAATGGGTCGGACGCGCGAGCGCAGGAGTGTCGCGAGCGCGGTGATGCCAGCCGTCAGCAGCAGTGCTACGCCGAAGTACTCCACGAACACGGAGACGTAACCCACTCCGGGGCTGAGCTCGTCCTGCCACTTCTTGGTGGCCGACACGATGAGAGCCGGGAGGAGCCAGAGCAGCAGGCCGCTGAGCGCAAGGAAGACCAGGACGCGCCAGCCGACCTTACGCAGCCGGAGGATCGTGACGAGCAGGACCGCCGCTGTCAGGACGAATATGGAGGCATCGACGATGCCCGAGAACTTCCATGCGTGTGCGAGCGGGCGGATGGCGGGGTTGGGGTGGTATGCCGCGTAGGACATCGGCAGGGCTGCGCCGGCCTGGTTGTACAGGGTGGCGAGCACTCGGCCCGGGTCAAGGTTGGCGGTGTACTGGGGAGCGGTCAACTTCGCTTGGCTACGCAGGTGGGCGACGAAGCCCAGCAGCATCAACACCGGGATGGCGAGAACGGCCAGGCTCCGGATGCGTTCGCGCCACGTCGCCCGTGAGAGCAACAGAGCGAACACGAAGATCGGGGTGAGGAAGTACATGGTCTCGTAGGTGAGGAGTGCGATCACCCAGAACAGGCCCGTCGGCACGAGGAGCCAGGGACGGTGCCCGGACAGCGACAGGTGGAAGCAGAGCAGGGTAGCCATGAGCAGGCTGACCACGATCGCTTGCTGCGCCGAGAACTGGAGGATCGGGTCGTGGAAGATCCGGATCTGGAGGCTGAGGGCCACGATGGCGCCGGCCAGGATGCCAATCGCTCGACGGCGGGCGAGCACGGAGACGGTGACCATGAGCAGGGTCACGCTGCCCAGCACGGCCACGACTTGGAACACCTTGTAGGCCGCACGGGTGGAGAAGATGGCGAAAATAGCCATGGTCTCGGCTGTCGACATCGGGAAGAAGCGCCCGAAGGCGCGCATCCAGAACAGCGTCTGCTGCTTCAACTGGAACCAGAAGGACAGATGCGCTGCCCGCATCTGCATGGGCACCTGCGAGTTGGGAACGTCGTCGCCCGAGTATCCGCTGTGCAACACAGGGAAGATCACGAAGACGACGATGCCCAGAACGGCTGCCATTCCCGCCAGGAAACCGGCGTTGGCCCGGAGCCACCGGGCCCACCGCTCCCAGCCCGACCAGGGCGCTCGTCCAACGGCCACTGTTGACGAGGTGACGGGGTCGGGGGTGGGCGACGAGACGGCCAGACAATCGGCGGTGACTTCGAGTTCGGTCGGAACGGTCATGACTGCCCTACGCTGAACCCTTGCGATGCAACGGAGCCAGCTGGTGACGGCGCGCCGGGACGACGGTGTCGGCGTCCCTCGCGGGCGGGAAGGCCGTCTGCTGGCGCTGTTCCGTATGCAGCAGATCCGTTACCTCATGGTCGGCGGCTACAACACTGCGGTCGGCTACGCCGTGTTCGGCGCGCTCCTGCTCCTCTTCGACGGTGTGGTCCACTACACGATCCTGCTGGTTGTCGCCTGGATGATCAGCACCGTCAACGCCTTCGTCGCATACCGACTGTTCGTCTTTCGGGTCCGAGGGCATTTCTTTCGTGATCTCGCCCGATTTTCCTCTGTGTACCTTGTGGCCCTCGGCATCAACATCGTCGCCTTGCCCCTCGTGGTAGCTGCTACGCATTTCCCCGTGTTCATCGCCCAAGGCTTCGTGGTGCTCGGCACCACAGTAGGGACCTATACGGCACACAAGTACTTCTCGTTCCGTCGTCCTGCTGGCCCCTGATCGCCCTTCACCCGTCGCTGAACCGAACCACCCCGATCTGGCGGTAGGTCACGCCCCAGTTCACCCGAGCGAGCAACGGTGACAGCCAAGTGAGGGCCACCCACGCCGCCTTGTCGATCATCGCCCGCCTGACCCATCGTCGGGTTATGAACGCCCGCATGCGGAGGTTGGCATTTGGGACGAGTGTGATGGTGGCTTCCCGGCCGAGCTTCTCGACCGCCGCCCGGAGGTAGCCCTTGAGTTGCGCGGGCGTGGGGAGCCCGTTCTCGACGTGCTCGGTGAGATACCGAAAGTCGGCCGCCCGGGCCGCTCGGAAGGCATCGGCTGCTTCCCTGTCGTGTGCCTCTGCCGCCGGGCCGCTGGGGACGGCCAGGACGAGGAGGCGTCCGGCAATCCTCACGAGTTCGTCCACGGCCTGCTGCCGCAGGTTCGGTGGCAGGTGCTCCAGCATGTCGACCGATATCACGCACGGCCGGGACCGGTCAGCGAACGGTGTCTCGAGGACCGAGGAGTCGACTGGTGTGAGCAGCGGGTGCACCGCCTTGCCCATGTTCGCGTCCACACCGGTGATCGGTCGTCGTAGGTAGGGGGCGATGCCGACCGAGCCTGATCCGACATCGGTGACATCGTTCACCAGCCCGGCATCCTTGATCAGGCGGACGATGGGGAGGTACCGGAGGGCAATGTCCGGATTCCACTCGTGGAAGGGACCGAGGACGAGCCGGGCGAGGCGCTGCTCGGCCGGTGACAGCTCATCGTGATCGACGGTGGGAAGGTCGGCGATCCCGGAAGATTAGCGGGCGAGGGCCCTGACCCGAGGGTTCCGGGCGCTGTCGCAGGCGGATGTTTGCCCCGTTGCGCGGTGGTCGCGACAATGGCGTTCTGCTTCGGAGGGCTTACGTGGACTTGTCGTTTTGGAAGGGCCGGCGCGTGCTCGTCACGGGTCATACCGGGTTCAAGGGTGCTTGGCTGACCCTGTGGCTCGACCGCCTGGGGGCGGAGGTGAGCGGACTGGCGCTCCCGGCGGAGCGGGACACCGAGGCATTCGCGGCGCTCGGGCCGTGGAACACCCTCGATAACGCAGTGGTCGACATTCGCGATGCGGAGGCGGTGTACGCCACGGTCAAGCGTCAGCGGCCGGAAGTCGTGCTCCACCTTGCCGCCCAAGCCCTCGTCCGTCGCGGGTACCGCGACCCCGTGGGGACCTACGAGACGAATGTCATGGGCACGGTCCACCTGCTCCGAGCCGTCGAATCGACGCCTTCGGTGAAGGCCGTGGTAGTCGTCACCAGTGACAAGGTGTACGCCAACGACGGACACCCGGCCGCCTTCCGGGAGGGCGACCCCCTGGGTCACAGCGACCCGTACAGCAACTCGAAGGCATGCGTCGAGTTGGTTACCGCAGCATGGCGTACGAGTTTCCTCGGCGCCGCAGGAGTCGCCTTGGCAACGGCCCGAGCGGGAAATGTGATCGGGGGTGGTGACGAGGCCGAGGATCGGCTGCTGCCCGATGTTCGCCGATCGCTGGAGGCGGAAGCGCCTCTCCTGCTGCGCAATCCGGAGGCGGTCCGGCCCTGGCAGCACGTCATCGAACCGGTCGCTGGGTACCTCGCCTTGGCCCAGTCACTCGTCAACGACCCGTCTCACGTGCCGCCGGCATTGAACTTCGGCCCTTCCGGGTCGTCGTGCCGGCCGGTGCGCGATGTGGTCGAGCGGGTACTCGCGCAATGGGGTTCCGGATCGTGGGCGAAGGCCGGCGGCGAGCAGCCAGCCGAGGCGGCGCTGCTCCAGCTAGATTCATCGCTCGCCCTCCGCTCGCTCGGATGGCAACCCCGCCTTGACCTTGACGACGCGTTGGAGTGGACAGTGGCTTGGTGGCGTGCTCAGGTGGGCGGGAATGACATGCGAGCGTTCTCTCTGGCGCAGTTGGAGAGCTATGAGCGCCGGCTCGGAGTGTCGTCGTGATCGCTGCTTGCCGATCCTGCCGGGGGCCGCTCGTGCGGACCTTCCTCGACCTAGGTGACACGCCGCTGGCGAACTCGTATGTCGACGAAGACAGGCTCGGCCAAGCCGAGGCCCGGTTCCCGTTGCACGCCCGGGTGTGCGACCAGTGCCTCCTCGTCCAGCTCGATCACTCCGTCCCACCCGAGGACATCTTCACGGACTACGCCTACTTCTCCTCGTATTCCGACGCCTGGGTCGAGCACGCTCGCCGCTTCGCCGATGCCGCCGTCGAACGCTTCGGGCTGGGTCCGGCGAGCCTGGTCGTCGAGATCGCGAGCAACGATGGCTACCTGCTCAAGCATTTCCAGGACCACGCCGTCCCGGTTCTGGGGGTGGAGCCTGCTGCCAACGTGGCAGAGGTTGCTATCGGCCAGGGAATCCCCACCGAGGTTTGCTTCTTCGGTCAGAACACGGCACGGCGTCTCGTGGGCGAGCGTGGACACGCCGATCTTCTTGTCGGCAACAACGTGCTGGCGCATGTCCCGGACCTCGATGACTTCACCGGCGGGCTTGCTATCGCGCTGGCATCGGACGGGGTGATCTCCATCGAGGTGCCGCACCTTCTGCGCCTCATTCAGCACGTCGAGTTCGACACGATCTACCACGAGCACTTCTCGTACTTCTCGCTCCTGGCCGCTGAGCGAGCCTTCGGTCGCAACGGCCTGCGCGTGTTCGACGTGGAGGAGTTGCCGACTCATGGCGGCAGCCTCCGGTTGTTCGCCTGTCACGTGGACGATCCTCGTTCGGAGGGCGAAGGGCTGCGTCGAGTTCGGCAAGCTGAAGCCGACGCCGGTCTCGACCGGATCGCCGCGTACGAGGGCTTCGCCGCCAAGGTCGAGCGTTGCCGCCGGTCCGTCCGCGACTTTCTCGGGTCGGTGCGTGCCGAGGGCGGGCGTGTGGCCGCCTATGGTGCCGCGGCCAAGGGCAACACGCTGCTCAACTTCTGCGGCGTCACGGCGAGCGACATCGACTTCGTGGTGGACCGCAACCCGCACAAGCAGGGCCGGTACCTTCCCGGGAGCCACATCCCGATCGACAAGCCCGACCGGGTGCGAGCCGAGCAGCCCGATTACCTGCTGATCCTCCCGTGGAATCTGAGGGATGAGGTCATGGCGCAGATGGCCGACATCCGGACGTGGGGTGGCAAGTTCGTCATCCCCATCCCCGAGGTCGCAGTCGTCGAGTGATGTTCCGCGAGAGCGAGGTGGCCGGCGTTATGGTCGTCGACCTCGAGCAACGGGCCGACGAGCGGGGCTTCTTCGCCCGGACGTGGTCGGCCGACGAACTCCGCACCCAGGGGCTCGATGGCGAACTGTCCCAGATCAGCATCTCCTTCAACACCCGTCGACACACGCTGCGGGGAATGCACTTCCAACGAGCGCCACACGACGAGGCCAAGCTCGTGCGTTGCACCATGGGTCGGATCTTCGACGTGGCTGTCGACCTGCGCGCAGAATCGCCCACGTTCCGGCGCTGGACGGGCGTCGAACTGAGCGCCGCCAACCGCCGCTCGCTCTTTATTCCGAAGGGGTGCGCGCATGGCTTCTTGACCCTCGACGACGATGCGGAGGTGCTGTACCTCATCTCGACGCCCCACGTCCCCGATGCGGCGGATGGTGTGCGGTGGGACGATCCTGCCTTCGGGATCACGTGGCCCGCCACGCCCGCCGTCATCTCCGATCGGGACGCGACGTATGCCGACTTCCGGTCGAACGCCGGTGGCTGATTCTCCGCCCACCCTCCTCGTCACGGGTGCAGGCGGCTTCGTGGGCCGTCATGTCACAACTGCAGCCGCAGAGCGCTACGTCGTCATCCCCGTCGAGCACCGCTGGCAGGACGCTGACGAGCTGGTGGCGGTCGTTGAGCGGGCCCGGCCATGGGCGTGCATCCACCTCGGGTGGTATGCAGACCCGGCGGACTACCTTACCGCCGTCAGCCCGAACGCCGCCTCCTTGGCAAGTACCCTCGACCTGGCCAGAGTCTTGGATCGGGCCGGCTGCGTCCGGATGGTCGTTGCCGGTTCGTCGGCTGAGTACGCCCCGGCACCACACCCGCTGTCAGAGGACGACCTGGTCGCGCCCACCACCGTGTACGGCAGCGCCAAGGCGCTGGCCAATGAACTCCTCGGTAGCCGGTGCCGACCAACGGTCATGACCGTTGCATGGGCCAGACTCTTCAATGTCGTCGGCCCAGGAGAGGACGCCCGCCGAGTGGTGCCGTCGGTGGCGCGCGCACTGCTGGAGGGCCGGGAGATCCTCCTCTCCGAGGGGACCCAGGTGAGAGACTACGTCGACGTTCGCGACGTGGCCACGGCGCTCGTTGCCTTGGCGGGCGTGCCCGACGGGGGCGCGTTCAACGTCTCGACTGGCCGGGAGGTCCGATTGCGCGAGATGCTGGAGGCCTTGGCGGATGTCACCGGCGACCGCTCGTTGCTGCGGTTCGGCCAGCGGCCATTCGCCTCAAACGAGAACCGATACCTCGTCGGTAAGAACGATCGGATGCGGGCTGTGGCAGGTTGGAAGCCGGCTCGAGATATGGATGAAATGGCGCGCGACATTATGCGGTACTGGGAAGAAGGGGGTGGACGGTGATGGGTGAGGTCACCCCCGTTGTGTCGGTCGTGTGTCCCGTCCACTGCGAGGAAGCAGGTCTTCGCGAGTTCTACGAGCGCGCCACGGCGGCGATGGAGTCCATTGAGCCTCCGGTCGAGCATGAGCTCATCTTCGTCAACGACGGCAGTACCGACGACTCGCTGTCTATCATGCGAAAGCTGTGTGATGAGGACAGCCGGACCAAGGTCATCGACCTCTCCCGGAATTTCGGGCACCAGCTGGCGATCACCTCAGGGATGGACCATGCCAGAGGTGACGCTGTGGTGGTCATCGACTCCGACCTTCAGGACCCGCCCGAGGTCATCGCCAAGATGGTCGACAAGTGGCGAGACGGCTTCAAGGTCGTGTACGGGGTCCGGTCGAGTCGTGAGGGCGAGACCGGGCTCAAGTTGCTCACAGCCAAGGTCTTCTACCGGCTGCTCCGGCGGCTCTCCGACACCCAGCTCCCCGTTGACAGCGGGGATTTCCGGCTGCTCGATCGCCAGGTCGTGGAAGTCCTCAAGGAGATTCGGGAGGAGAACCGCTACGTGCGCGGGCTGGTTGCGTGGGCGGGCTTTTCCCAGACTGGCGTGGAGTACAAGCGGGATCCCCGATATGCCGGCGAGAGCAAGTTCACCCTGTCGCGCATGGCCCGCTTCGCGGCCGACGCCATCACCAGCTTTTCCGAGAAGCCATTGCGTCTGGCCACGCAGCTCGGCTTGCTCATCACGTTGGGAACGGTGTTGCTCGCCACGTGGATCGTCGTTTCTCACCTCGTCGACCCTGGCAGCTCGTTCCCGGGGTTCGCATCCTTGATGGTGGTGATGCTGTTCCTGGGCGGCGTCCAGCTGCTCTCGATCGGACTTCTGGGCGAGTACGTCGGCCGGATCTATCGCGAGACCAAGCAACGGCCGCTCTACGTCGTGGCCGAGCGTCTCAACTTCGAACCGCCTGAAGACGAACGCGAGGCATGACACCGGTCGTTTCTGTCTGTATTCCGGTCTTCAACGGAGAGACGCACCTCGGAGAGACGATCGAGAGCGTGCTCGCGCAGTCGTTCGGTGATCTCGAGCTGGTCATTTCGGACAACTGCTCGACCGACGCCACGGTCGAACTGGTCCGCCGGTACACGGACCCCCGTATCCGGTTGCTCGAGAGCGATCGCAACGTGGGTGCCATCGGCAACTGGAACCGGGTGCGGGTCGAGGCCCGCGGGCGGTACGTGAAGCTGCTGGCCCACGACGACGTGCTGTACCCGTCGTGCCTCGAGCGCCAGGTGGCGCCCATGGAGCACGACGACGACATCGTGCTCGTGGCCGGCCGCCGCGACGTGGTCGACGATGCGGGACGGGTACTCATCGCCGGTCGCGGCCTGCCTGGCATGTCCGGTAGGTACCGGGGGCTCGACACATTGCGCAGCATCGTTCGGACAGGCACCAACCTGATCGGGGAGCCGCCGTTCTCCCTCATTCGCAGGGATGCCCTCGAGCGATGCAAGCCGCTGAGCGACGAACGGCCGTACCTGGTAGACGTAGACCTTTGGTGCCACCTCCTGCAACTGGGTGACCTGTTCGCCCTGCCCGAAACGGTCGGTGCGTTCCGCGTTCGCCTGCAATCGGAGAGTGTTGGCGCGGCGCGCACGCAGGGTGCCCAGGCCCGTTCGCTCTACCGGACCCTGCATGAGGAGCTCCCGGGCGTGGTTTCGAGCTTCGATGTTCTGGTGGGTTCGTTGCGCGCTGCGTGGCTTGCCCAAATGCGCCGGCTGCTCTATTCCTTCATGCGGCTGCGGGCCCGGGTCTTCTCGCCACAACGGTCGTAACCTTGTGGTGTGCCCACCCATGAGGTGTTGAACCAGCCCCCGCCCCTGGCTGACTACGACGTGTTCGGGGAGGACGCCGCCTTGGTCGAGGGCGTGCGCCGGGAAGGCGCCGGCTGGGCGGAGGACGATCTGCACGAGTTGGGCGTGCGGGCGGGGACGCCCGAAGCCATCGAGCTGGGGTTCCAGGCGAACGCCAACCCGCCGGTGCTGCGCACCCATGACCGCTACGGGAACCGCATCGACGAGATCGAGTATCACCCGGCGTACTACGAGCTGATGGACGTGGCCGTGAGCAACGGGCTGCACGCGGCGCCGTGGTCGGACGAACGGCCGGGGGCCCATGTTGCTCGGGCGGCCAAGTTCTACGTGTGGAGCCAGGTCGAGCCCGGGCACGGGTGCCCGATCTCCATGACCTACGCGGTGGTGCCGGCCTTGCGGAACCAGCCCGAGTTGGCCGCCGAGTGGGAGCCGAGGCTCACGGCTCGAACGTACGATCGCCGGTCGATCCCTGCCACCGAGAAGCGCGGCGCCATCGCGGGCATGGCCATGACCGAGAAGCAGGGCGGGTCGGACGTGCGGGCCAACACCACGCAGGCCGTGCCCGCGGGCGGCAGTACGAGCAGCGGTGGCGAATATGCCCTCACCGGGCACAAGTGGTTCTGCTCGGCACCCATGTCCGACCTGTTCCTCATGCTGGCCCAGGCTCCGGGCGGGCTGTCGTGCTTCGCCGTGCCCCGCTGGCGGCCGGACGGGACCCGCAACGCCATCGCCATCCAGCGCCTCAAGGACAAGCTGGGCAACCGCTCCAACGCGTCGAGCGAGATCGAGCTGGACGGGGCATGGGGCCGGATGGTGGGGGAGGAGGGCCGGGGCGTCGCAACCATCATCGCCATGGTCAACCACACCCGCCTGGACTGCGTGATCGGGGCGTCGGCCACCATGCGCCAGGCGTTCGCCCAGGCCGCCCACCACGCCGCCCATCGCAGCGCCTTCGGCAAGCTGCTGGTCGACCAACCGCTGATGGCCAACGTCCTGGCCGACCTGGCGGTGGAGTCGGAGGCGGCCACCACGGTGATGCTGCGCCTCGCTCGGGCGTACGACGCCGCGGCCGGCAACGAGAGCGAGGCCGCCTTCCGCCGGCTGGCCACGGCGGTGGCGAAGTACTGGGTCTGCAAGCGCCAGCCCATGATGGTGGCCGAGTCCCTCGAATGCCTGGGCGGCAACGGGTACGTCGAGGAGTCGATCATGCCCCGCCTCTTCCGGGAGAGCCCGCTGAACGGCATCTGGGAGGGTTCGGGCAACGTCATCTGCCTCGACGTCCTGCGGGCCATGGCCAAGGAGCCGCAATCGCTGGAGGCGTTCCGGGCCGAGGTCGCACTGGCCGCCGGCGCCGACGCCCGGCTGGACGCGGCCGCCGCCGCGTTGGAGGCCGAGCTGGGTGACCTCGACGACATCGAGAGCCGGGCCCGGCGCGTCGTCGAGCGCATGGCTCTCGTGTTGCAGGGCTCCCTGCTCGTCCGTGACGGCGACCCCGACGTGGCCGACGCCTTCTGTGCCTCCCGCCTGGGCGGGGGCGGGGACAGCCGCTGGGGCGCCGCCTTCGGCACCTTGCCCCCCGGCCTGCGCCTCGACGCCATCGTGGAGCGGGCCCGCCCCAAGTCCTGAGCCGCAATCGATTTGACGGACATGCTTCGAGGGGAAGCGCTTCGTCGAAGGCGGCGGGCCGGCGGGCCGGCAGGGCAGCGGCTAGACGATCTTGTTGTGCAGGGTCCCCAGCCGCTCGGCCCGCAGCTCGACCACGTCGCCCGGCTGCAGCCACGGGTAGGCGTCGGTGCCGAACCGGGCCGAGAGCTCGAGGATGCAGCCCGTCCCGCACGTGCCCGACCCCACCAGGTCGCCCACGCCCACCTTGGTGCCGCGCGACTCGTAGGCCAGGAACTCGGCGAACGAATAGCCGATGTCCGCCCAGTTGCCCTGCGAGTACACGCGGCCGTTCACGGTGGCGGTGAGAGCGATGTCGTAACCCTTGCCCTTGCGCCGGTCGGCGAGCTCGTCGGGCGTGACCAGGAAGGGCCCGATGGACGTGGCGAAGTCCTTGCCCTTGTGGGGCCCGAGGTTCAGCTGCATCTCCCGGCGCTGCACGTCCCGGGCGCTCCAGTCGTTGAGGAGCATGTAGCCGGCGATGTGGCGCTCGGCCTCCTCGACAGGGATGTCGTAGCCGGGCATGCCGACCACGGCGGCCACCTCCAACTCGAAGTCGAGCTGAGCCGTCTCGGGTGGGCGGGGGATGGGGGCGTCGGGACCGACGATCGAGTACGGGTTGGAGAAGTAGAAGACGGGTAGCTCGTACCACACGGGGTCCATGTCGAGGCCCCTCGACTGGCGACCCCAACGCACGTGCTCCTCGAAGGCGTAGTGGTCCCGGAACACGGGCGGCTTGAGTGGCGGCCGCAGGCGGACCTGGTCGAGGCGCACCACGTCGGCCGGATCGGCCATGGCCCGCTCACCCGCCTGTGTGAGGCGCTCACCGTCGTCGCCCAGCAGGTCGACGAGGGAGACGCCGGGTGCCAGGGCGCGCACCTCTTCATCGACCACGACACCGGTACGGGTGTCCCCCTCGGCCAGATCGAACGTGGCCCACCTCATCGCCGGGAGGTTACGCCGCCTCTCATCTCGCCCTCGGTACCCTCCTGCGATGCGGCTGTGGACGGGCTGTGCGTTGGCGGCCCTGACCGCCTTGGCCGGCTGCTCGCACGCCCTCACCCAGCGGCCGGCGGCGGCCGCACCGGTCCCCGACACCGCCGGCCCTGCGGTCGAGCCCAGACCGACCGCCATCACGCGCCCCACGCGCCCGGTCGCCGCAGGCTCCCGCTCGCAGCCCCTCGTGGCCCTCACGTTCGACTCGAACCTGACCCCCGTCATGATCAGCGAGCTCGACCGCCACAAGGTCGCCTCCTTCGACAACACCGCGGTGGTCGACGAGCTGGAGCAGCTCCATGTCCCGGCCACCTTCTTCCTCGCCGGGTTGTGGGTCGAGCGCTACCCGGCGGAAGTGCGCCGCCTGGCCATGAACCCGCTCTTCGAGCTGGGCAGTCACTCGTACGCCCACCGGCCCTTCGCCGCCCCCTGCTTCGGCCTGGGGCATGCCCTGCCCGTGGCCGCCATGGCCGGCGATGTCCAGAAGAGCCTCGACTTGCTCCGGAGCTTCACCGACCACCCCGTCCCGTACTTCCGCTTTCCCGGCGGTTGCTACGACCAGGCCGCCCTCGACGCCATCCGTCCCACCGGGGTGACGGTCATCCAGTACGACGTGGCCAGCGGCGATGCCTTCGGCCTGTCCGTCAAGGCCATCGTCCAGCACGTGGTGGAGTCGGCGGGGAACGGCTCCATCGTGGTCTTGCACATCACCGGCGGGAACACCGCGCCCCTCACGGCCAGGGCCCTGCCCGGCATCGTGGCCGGCCTCCGGGGCCGGGGGTTCACGCTGGTGAAGATCTCCGACCTCCTGGCCGCCGGCCAACCGGTCGAGGCGGGACCCACCGGCGCGGTGGGCGGTGCCCGCCGTGGGGTAGAGACCGGGCGTGAGTCCCATCGAGCGGGCCATCCGTCGGGTTGACGTCTTCCAGCAGTCGCACCAGCCCCTGGCCTTCGCCTTCGGGGTGATCAAGAAGTACGGGGACGACCGGGGGAGCGCGCTGGCGGCCCTCATGACTTACTACGCCTTCGGTGCCGTCTTCCCCCTCCTGCTCCTCTTCGTGACCGTCCTGGGATTCGTGCTCGGCCACCATCCCGACCTGCAGCACCGCCTGCTTCGCTCGGCACTGGCCGAGTTCCCCATCGTGGGCGACCAGATCCGCCAGAACCTCGGTGCGCTGCGGGGCCACGGGATCGCGTTGGTGGTGGGCGCCGTCGGGCTGCTGTGGGGCTCGTTGGGCATCACCCAGGCCGGCCAGCACGCCATGGCCGAGGTGTGGAACGTGCCCGGGAAGGTGCGCCCCAGCTTTGCCTCCCGCCTGATGCGGGGCCTCGCCTTCCTCGGCGTCCTGGCCCTCGGCGTGGTGGCGTCGAGCGCCCTGGCGGTGGCGGGGACGTACGCCGGTCACGGTCAGGCGGCCCGGATGGTCGAGCTGCTCGGGTCGGTGGCAGTCAACATCGCCCTGTACGTGCTCGGCTTCCGGGTCCTCACCCCGGCCGTCGTACCCACCGAGGACCTCGCGACCGGCGCCGTGATCGCCGGCATCGGGTGGAGCGCCCTGCAGGTGGTGGGCGGGTATCTCGTGGGCCACGAGTTGCGCCACGCCAGCCAGGTGTACGGCTTCTTCGCCATCGTCCTCGGGTTGCTCTCGTGGCTGGCCATCAGCTCCCAGATCACCCTCTACGCGGCCGAGGTCAACGTCGTGCGCGTCCGCCGCCTGTGGCCCCGCTCCATCGTGCAGCCCCCGCTCACCCCGGCCGACAAGGCCGTGCTCGTTGCCATCGCCGAGCAACAGGAGCGCCGCCCCGAGGAGGACGTGGTCGTGCGGTTCAACGACGCCTGACGCGCAGGGCTTGCCCCCACCCGCCGCCGCGTGCTTGTCTGCGCCGCTATGCCCCGTTTGACCGCGATGGACGAGCTGTTCGTTCACCAGATTCCCGAACCACTGCCCAACGTGGCCACCGACCACGAGCACTGGCGGGAGAGCGTCTTCTTCATCGTCCACCCCCCTGAGGGCCTGGGCGACGTGATCATCCTCACGGTGGCGCACTTCCCCAAGCGCCAGGTGATGGACGCGCTGCAACTGGGGCGCATCGGCGGCGTGCCCACCATCGCCCGGCACGAGCGCGACTACGGCGACGACCCCCACACCATGGTGGTGGGGCCCGTGCGCGTCGACGTGGTCGAGCCCTTCCGGACCATCGAGCTCCACGTGGACGACGCGCCCGGCTCGGCCCTCGGGCTCGACCTCACCTTCACCGCCCGCACCCAGCCGTACGGCCTGCGGCGGGGAACGCTGAAGTTCGGTCAGGAGATCATCTGGGACCAGAGCCACATGGTGCAGTCGGGCACGTTCCGGGGCACGGTGACGCACGGGGGAACGCCCATCGTCATCGACGACTGGTGGGGCCAGCGCGACCACTCGTGGGGCATCCGCGACCACGCCCGCGTCCCGCTCTGGATGTGGTTGGCCGTGCAGTTCCCCGAAGGCATGTTCTCGGTCTGGCACTGGGAGCAGGCCAACGGGGCTCGCGTCTACACGGACGGTTGCTTCGCCCCCGCGGGCGACGAGCCGCCCATCCCTGTCGTCGACTTCCGCCACGAACTGCACTGGGTCGACGCCGGGGGCAACGCCGTCGACTACGGCCGGGACGGAGACGACGTGTTCGGCGTGGCCGGCCGGGTCGAGCTCACCCTCGAAGGGGGGCGCACGGTGTCGCTGGAGGCCCAGGGCCGCTGGGCCCAGCGCTACGGGCCGCTGGGCGGGGGGCTGAACGAGGTCGTCGTCCGGTCCAGCGACGGGTGGGAGGGCACGGCCATCTACGAGCTGACCGGTGCCCACCACCACCGGTACTTCCCAGTGGCCCGCTGATGGGCGACGTCGGCGTGAGGCCCATCGGCGTGGTGCGGGCGGCGCGTACCGAGGCGGAGGACGACGACTGGGGCCAGGTGGTGAGCCGCATCGAGTTGGCCACGAGCGTTGTCGAACCCGAGGCTCTCTTGGGCTTGGACGCCTTCTCGCACATCGAGGTCCTGTTCCTGTTCCACCGGGTGGCCGAGGAGGAGGTGTGCACGGGCGCTCGCCACCCAAGAGGCCGAGCCGACTGGCCCCTCACGGGCATCCTGGCCCAGCGGGCCAAGGACCGGCCCAACCGCATCGGTCTCACCACGTGTGAGGTGGTCGCGGTGGACGGGCCGGGCGCGGCCGTCGAGGTGCGCGGGCTCGATGCCGTCGACGGCACCCCCGTGCTCGACATCAAGCCCTACATGGCCGGCTTCGCTCCGCGCCGCGAGGTGCGGGAACCGGCGTGGGCCAAGGAGTTGATGGCCGGCTACTGGTGACAAGACCATGAAGAAACGACCGGAAGGTTTCCCGAAGGTCCAGTTGGGACCGTACACGTGCCGGCGACGAGGCCGGTCCGTACGTGAAGGGACCACCCCCGTGAAGAAGGTTCTCATCGACGCCTTCATCAGCGCCGCGACCGTCGCTCCGGTCGTGCCCGCTGCCGCCCACGGCGGCGGCAAGAAGCCGTAACCCACACCACGCCGAAGCTGTCTGGCCGCGCTCACGCCCTCAGCACGGCGTGAGCGAGGTCAAACGAGGTTGCTGGGCTCGGCGTGCACGCCCCAGCGGGCCAGCGTGGCCTGCAGGTCGGCGGCGGGAACGGGCCGGCTGAGCAGGAAGCCCTGCGCCGCGTCGCACCCGAGGTCGTTGAGCCTGGACCAGACCGCGTCGGTCTCCACTCCCTCGGCCACCACGGACAGGCCCAGGCTGTGGGCCAACTCGATGGTGGAGCGCACGATGGCCGCCGCCTCCACCGATGCCTCCATGGCCAGCACGAACGACTTGTCGATCTTCAGCGTGCTCACCGGGAGCCGGTGCAGGTAGGCGAGCGATGAGTGCCCGGTGCCGTAGTCGTCCACCGCCACGTGCACACCCAGGTCGGCCAGGCGCTGCAGCATCTCGGCCGCGGCGGCGGGCCGGTCCATCATCGTCGACTCGGTGATCTCCAACTCCAGGGCGCCCGGCGGCAGCTGGTGGGCGGTGAGTTGGGCGGCCACCCGGGCCGGCAGCTCAGGGTCGTACAGTGAGCGCACCGACAGGTTCACGGCCACGGACACGTCGAGACCCGACCGGCGCCAGCCGGCCACCGCTTCGAGGGCGTCGGTGAGGACCACCTCGGTCAGCCGCCCGATCAAACCGGTCTGCTCGGCCAGGGGGATGAACTCGTCGGGCGGGAGGATGCCGCGCTGCGGGTGCTGCCACCGCACCAGCGCTTCCACGCCGGTGACCTGGCCGTCGCGCAGGCGGGCCTTGGGCTGGTAGTAGACGACCAGCTCGCCTGTGTCGATGGCGTGCCGCAGCTCAGCCACGAGCGACAGGCGCTCGGCGCTGTAGTGGTCCAGCTCCTGGCGGTACACGACCGCGCCCTGGTGCCGCTCCTTGGCCACGTACATGGCCACGTCGGCCTGCTGGAGCAAGGTCTCGGCGTCGACAGCCCCGCAGCACCCGATGGCGATGCCCAGGCTGGCCCGCACCACGAGCGTGATCTCGCCCACCTTGACGGGCTCGTCGAGCACGGCGAGCAGCTTCTCGGCCACGGCCACGGCGGCATCGGCGTCAGCCACGTCGGGCAGCAGCACGGCGAACTCGTCGCCCCCGAGCCGCGCCACCAGGTCGGTGCCGCGGAGCACGCCCTCCAGGCGGGCGCCGACCTCGGCGAGGAGCTGGTCGCCGATGTGGTGCCCGAGCGTGTCGTTGATCTCCTTGAAGCGGTCGAGGTCGGCCAGCATGACCGCGCAACTGCGGCCCGCTCGCTCGGTGGCCGCCACTGCCTCGGCCACCCGGTATTGGAACTGCGTGCGGTTGGGGAGGCCGGTGAGCTCGTCGGTCAGAGCCTGGTGGCGGTTCTCCTCGGCCTGGGCCCGGAGCCGGCGTGATGCCCCGGCCACGATGCGGAACAGCGCGGCCCACAGCACGAAGAGGCCGGCGATGAGCTCGAGCCCGAGGCGCCTGGCGTCGGCGGCCGTGGCCTTGGCCACGGGCGCGTAGGGCCGGTAGATCTCGAATACGCCCTCGGGCGGGCTATCGTTGGAGTAACGAAGAGGCGTGTACACCTCGAGGAGCTTGCCCAGGTTGCGGTCGAGC
>Ga0070741_10005285_pt1 | contig 28820 bp, 27 predicted proteins | sample Coa_R1_4_FD_66440 | JGI IMG/M metagenome (GOLD analysis project Ga0070741, IMG submission 66440) | Surface soil microbial communities from Centralia Pennsylvania, which are recovering from an underground coalmine fire - Coalmine... | ecosystem: Environmental > Terrestrial > Soil > Unclassified ... | reverse complement strand
TAGTGCAACAAAATGAAACTGCGGGGTTGCACCTTTTTTCTTGCCCGTATAATGCGGCGCGCTTTCGCATCCGTATCTCGCAGTCTCATCATGTTGTTGCACTAGCGGCGCGCGCTCACGAGGCGATTTGTTCGACGCGGCGGCGAATCAAAGCAACATACGCAATTCCGGCAAAGGTGACGACGAACAACAAAATATACGCGACGGCGGCAGACCCACCAATATCGAGCGCACGCCAAATCGTGTACGCGTGCAAGGTCATTGATTCGGTTGCCGTACCGGGTCCGCCGTTCGTCAAGATATTCGGCAAGTCAATAATCTTGAACGCTTCAATCATGCGGATGAGAATCAGCGTCGAGGTCACGGGGAGAATGGCAGGAAACGTAATGTAACGCAGAATCGCCCACGGACCCGCGCCATCTACGACGGCTGCCTCGACCGGTTCGGTGGGTAGAGATTCGATGGCGGCGAGCAGCACAATAAACATAAACGGTGTCCACTGCCAAATATCACCAATCATCACCGCCGCCCGCGCGCCCCACGGGTCGCTGACCCACGAGGTGTTCACCAATCCGAGCGCCGCCCATATCGGATAAAACGGTCCCTTTTGTGTATCTGCCAACATCCGAAAGAGATATGCCACACCGACCGGCGTAATCATCATCGGCAAAAGAAAAATGACGCGAAAAAAACGCCGCCCGGGAATATGCTGCGCGCACAAAAGCGCCAGCCCCAAGCCAAGCAAGTACTGCACCGTAACGCCGACAAAAACATAAATCCACGTGACTTCTAATGTGCCGGGACGCCCACCGGTTTCAATGCTCACCAGCACGAGCCAAATGGCGCCAAGCAGCGCGCCGGTCACGATCAAGCGAAAGATGAATCCGCCTATACTAAAATCGTCACCGCGCACATAGTGAAACAACCATCGCCCAAACAGAATCACGACGATTGCCATGACAATCCAGGTGAAGAGGGACGGCTGTACGAGGACTCCCAAAAAATGTTCGCGATTGATGCCGCGAATCAACTTGTCGTAGTTGTCCAAGCCGACAAACGTCATCACCGCGCCGCCCTTTTCAAACGTCAGGCGGCTGAGGGAAATCCATAGCGACAACACCAGCGGAAAAATCGAAAGCAAAAGAATCACCAAAAGCGCGGGCAGCACGAATGCCGACGCAGCGAACTGGTCCGCTTTGTTCGTCAGCGCCGTAATCTTGCCTTGATTGACCAACGCAGGTTCGCTCTTGGCTTGGTCGAGGGATACTGTGTGGGACGGTTCTGCCATTTGAAAATCCTGATTCGTTGCGGGAGGACGAGCGGACCCGTCCCCCCGCGTCATAAACACACCAATTAGCGCGCCACGCCCAGACTGGCTTTGTACGCGGCAAGCTGCTTGTCGCGCCCCAGCTCATCCGTTTTGGCGTTCCAACCGTCAACGATTTGCTTGACGGCTTGGTCTTCGGTGAGCTCGCCCGCGAGATATTGCGCAATCGCCTGGTCGAGCACGACCTGCTGATAGTATTGATTCTGCGGAATGCGCAAATCGAGAATCATGTTCGGGCTGTTCAAGCTGTCTTGAATCGCGCCGAGATAATTCTTGGCGAACGCCTCGCTAAAGCCCGCGTGTATCCACGGACCCAAATCCTTGAACTGTGAGATGCGGTACGGATTAAAGCCCGTGCGCCCAATGGTGACATCTACGTTTGATTGCGCGGGTTGACTCATGTACGACAAAAACGCGTACGCGGCATCTTTTACTTTGCTGTTGGCGTTTACGGCGCCCGACCAACCACCATACGCGGCAAAGGGCGCATGATTCACACCTTGATCGTCCATGTACGGGCACGTGGTCTTGTCACAATTCACGAGTTTTCCGGTGGAGCGGTCAATCACCTGCGTGGAGCCGGGCAGAATCGCCGCGCCGACCTTGTCCTGCACCTTCGAAGTGCTTGGGTCAACAGAAAGTGGTCCAATATCGCCCCAGTCCATCGAGAGCGCGCAGCGTCCCGACGTAAAGAGACCGCGCGTATCACCGACGTCGAGGTTCAATTGGTCTGGCGGACCCAACGTGCTGAGCTGTTTGTAGATTTCCATCGCTTTGCGGAAACCTTCGTTGTCAATCAGCGGCTGCATGTTGTCGGTATTAAAGAACGCGCCTTGACTCGTTCCAAGGCTTTGGATGAATCCCCCCGCGATGGAAGTGATGAACCAGTAGGCTTGCGCCCCGCGTTTCATCGAGATACACGAGCCGTAATCGGGTTTGCCGTCGCCGTTCAGGTCCTGTCCCTGATACTTTTTCGCAATCGCAATATAGTCGTCCCACGTGTTCGGCGGCTTGATTCCATCTTTGTCCAGCAAATCACTGCGATAATAAATCATGTGAAAGTCGCCGTCCAACGGAATGGTATAGACCTTGCCGTTGTAGGTTGCGCTAAAGTCGCGGAAGAATGGTCCGATGTCATCCCACTGCAGCGCGGCGTCATTCTTGACTTTGTCGGTAAGGTCTTCGAGAAAACCTGCGGTGACAAAGTCGCCCATCCATTGCGGGTCAAAGACGTAGGCATCAAAACTGTTTGTCCCGGTGGACGCGTCGGTCAAAATCTTTTGATACAAATCGCTGAATGGGACGGTGATGACATTGACCTTTGCCCCGGTCAAGCGTTCGAAATCGGGAGCACGGCGCTGCAGCGGCTCCGCAATTTGCGGACCGGTAAAGGTCACGATATTGATGGTCGTGCCGTCAAAGCGTTGGATGGCTGACGTGGGCTGCACGACGACCGTTTGCTGTGCCACAACCGTTTGTGGCACCACAACGGTTTGTTGTGCGACGACGGTTTGCGGCACCGCGACGGTTTGTTGCGACACCACAGTCTGTGGTACGACGACAGTTTGAACCACGGGAGGCGGCGGTGTCGCCGGCGTGCCGCACGCCACAATCAGGACAAGGGAGAGCGCCATCGTCACCAAGACGCTGAATGCAATTTTTCGTTTCACGGAATATCCTCCTTCTCGAGAGTTGAACGGGTCTTTACATTTGCGAAAGATTAGAGTGCGGACCTAGTTTGTCCGATGCATCACCTCCTTATGCCGCAAGAAAATTTGGGTGTGAAGCCAACGCCGCGCCGCATCACGCATCCGCCTCGGGCGTGCCGTTCCACTTGGCGGTCGAACCACGAATGAGAAGCTCGGTCTTTAAGCGTACTTGTTCGGCGGGTTTGTCGGGCAATTCGATTCGCTGAAGCAAGAGCTCGATGGCGCGTGTTCCCAACTCGTACGTTGGCTGAGCCACTGTAGTAAGCGGCGGGTCGAGCAAAGGCGCCCACGGCAAATCGTCAAAGCCCACAATCGAAAGATCTTGCGGGATGCGTAAACCGATTTCGCGAACTGCCGCCAGCGCTCCCACCATCATCATATTGGCGGCGACGAAAAGCGCGGTCGGACGCGGCGTGCGTTTCAACAATTCCAGCGTACATGCATAACCCGCTTCCGGTTTCGGCGCGCCCAGCGCAATCAAACGCCGGTCCACACGCAAACCTCTCGCCGCGAGCGCGCTCTGATATCCTTCCTGCCGTTCCCGACCGGTCGAGATAAATCGCATGTTCACCATGCCGATGCGGCGATGCCCCAAGTCAAGCAAGTGCGCGACTGCACGCCGCGCTCCCGCTGCATTGTCCACCATCACATTGTCCACATGTTTACTGCTAATGACTCGGTCAATCGCTACCACCGGAATGTGATGTTGGAGCAGCGCGCGCAGGTGGGCATTTGTCTGCCGTGTCGGCGCCACAATCAACCCTGCCACGCCTTCCGCGCGCATCACGTCAAGATACAGTTTTTCTTTGGCAGTATCTTCGTCCGAATTACACAACACCAACGAATAACCGGCTTGATAGGCAGCGTCCTCGATGCCGCGCACCACCGACGTAAAAAATGGATTTTGGATATCGGAAATGATTAACCCCAGCACATGACTGCGTTTGATGCGTAGGCGCTGTGCGGTGCGGCTTGGTTCATAATTCAACTCTTTGATGGCGCGCAGGACGCGACGACGCAGAGGAGGGCGTACATTCGGCAATTGATTGACCACGCGCGAAACGGTAGCAATCGAAACGCCCGCACGACGGGCAACATCCTTGTTGGTGGGTGGCATAGCCAACACGATTCCGGAAGTGCGTTTTTAGGAAAACATCAAAGACGCGCCAGCAGAGAGCCAAGCATCCATTGTCGGGTTAGTGTGAGAAGAAATGCGCGTGTGCCGGTCCCGACAAGAAGAGAGACGAATGAGGGCAAAGAAATCCGCCGCAAGAGTGCGTGAAATCGTTTACAGCGGACATTGTAAACGATTTCATACCCCTTGTCAAGGGTTTTTCGCTGTGTTATACTCGTGGACGAACCTTTTCGGGCGCACCTATGTCTTTGCTCCTCGCTCACGACCTCGGAACCACAGGCAACAAAGCCAGTCTCTTTGACGAGACCGGGCAGCGGCTGGCTTCGCACACCGAGCCCTATCCGGTTACATACCCGCAGCCGCAGTGGGCGGAACAAGACCCCCACGCGTGGTGGAAGGCGGTTTGTGATGCGACGCACGCGCTCCTCGCCCAACACCGCGTCGCGGATGAGATTGCTGCCGTTTCGTTCAGCGGGCAAATGATGGGCGTCGTCGCCGTGAACGCGCAGCATCACCCTTTGCATCCCGCCATTATCTGGGCAGACCAGCGCGCCGAAGCGGAAGCTGCCTTCCTGCGTGACCGCTGCGGCGCGGACAATGTCTATACGCGCACCGGACATCGCGTCAGCCCGGCATACACTGCCGCCAAAATTTTGTGGCTGCAACGCCACGCGCCCGATGTGTACGCGCGCGCGGAAAAATTTTTGTGCGCCAAAGATTACATCGTCCTGAAGCTTACGGGCAGCGCGGTCACCGATTATTCCGATGCGTCGGGCAGCAATCTCTTTGACTTGCAAACCCGCGCGTGGTGCCAAGATTTCATGGACGCCATCGGGCTCGACGCCACGAAATTTCCGCGCATTGTTTCTTCCATTCGCGTCGTCGGCGAAATCACGCGCGCCGCGGCGGACGCGACCGGTTTGCGCGCGGGCACGCCCGTGGTGATAGGGGGGGGGGACGGTTCGTGCGCAGCAGTGGGCGCGGGCGTGGTCGAGCCGGGCGATTGTTACGGCAACATCGGTTCCTCCGCGTGGATTAGTTTTGCTGCCGACGCGCCGCTGCTGGACGCGGCACAGCGTACCTTTACCTTTCACCATTTGCATCCGACGCGTTACACGCCGATGGGCACCATGCAAGCGGCGGGCGGCGCGCGCGACTGGTTTCGCCAAATCGGCGGTCCCGTGGACGAAGACGAAATTGCGCGGGTGCCGCCCGGCGCGAACGGAATTTTATTTTTGCCGTACTTGATTGGCGAACGCAGTCCGTGGTGGAATCCGCAGGCGCGCGGCGCGTTCGTCGGCTTGACCATGGCGCATGCGCGCGCAGACCTGGCGCGCGCCGTGATGGAAGGCGTCGCCTATAATCTGCGTTTGATTCTCGACGCGTTGGAATCGCAAGGCGCGCAGCTGCCTGCCGTCCGTCTCATCGGCGGTGGCGCGGCAAGCAGCGTGTGGCAGCAAATTCTCGCGGACGTTTTCAATAAACCGATTCAACTTTTGGAATTGCGCGCGGAAGCAACGGCATGGGGCGCCGCGGTCGCTGGCGGCATCGGCGTGGGCGTGTATCGCGATTGGAGCATCGCCAACGCGCAAGCGCATGTCGTACGCGTCATCGAACCCATCGCGGAAAATGTCGCGCGTTATGTGGAACGTGTCGCGCGGTTCGCGGAAACGTATCGCGCGCTGAATCCTTGAACAGTCATCCGTGAACAGCGAACAGTCATTGGTGAACGGATAACTGATGACTGTTTACCGATAACTTGACTCACATGCTCAAATATCAACTCCTGCATCCCGAAATTTTGAATGCGCTTGGCGCGGCGGGACATGGCGCGAAAGTTTTGATTGCGGACGGCAATTATCCGCTCGTCACGCGCTCGAACCCCGAGGCGCGGCGCGTATATCTCAATCTCGCGCCCGGACTCGTCACCGTGACGGATGTCTTGAAAGTTTTGGTGGATGCCATGCCCATCGAAGCCGCCGAAGTGATGGGACCGGATTCCGGGGAAACGCCTTCGATTTATCGCGACTTTCGCAAAAGCTTGCCCAAAGAAATCGAATTGCAGCGGCTCGGGCGTTTTGAATTTTACGACGCCGCGCGCGCATACGATACCGCGCTCGCAATTGCGACGGGCGAACAGCGCATTTACGCCAACATCCTGTTGACCATCGGCGTGGTGCCGCCACCCGGCGGAAAATTGTGACCACCCAAAACCTTCGAGGTTTGGGCAATGCTGTTCATCGGACGCCGTTCGTCCGCGCAAAAACCTCAAAGGTTTGCGCTTCTCATGCACGAAACCGTTCTCCAAGAGCTCATCGCGCTTTCGCGGCATCTCGGCGACCCCGCGCGCGATTACGTCATTATCGGCGAAGGCAATACGAGCGCGCGTATTGATCACGAAACGTTCTGGATTAAGGCGAGCGGCGCGTATCTGCGCGACATTGACGCGTCGGGATTCGTCGCGGTGAAACCAGCGCGCGTGATGCAGTTGTTGGACGCGGACGCGAGCGACGCGGACGTCACGCGCGCGTTGCTGGACGCGCGCGTAGAGGAGAACGCCGCGCGTCCGTCCGTCGAAACCATTTTGCACGCGGTGTTGTACGAATTGACCGACGCGCAATTTATCGGGCATACGCATCCGCCCGCCGCCGTGAGCGTGCTGAGTTCCGCGCGCGCAGAGGACATTACGCGTCAGGTGATGCCCGATGGCATTGTCGTGTGCGGCGCGCACATGCTGTTTGTGCCGTACGTGGACCCGGGCGTGCCGCTGGCGCGCGAGGTGCGCGACCGCGTGACCAAATTCATCGCCGCGTACAAGGAAATGCCGCGCACGCTGTGGCTGCAAAATCACGGCGTCTTCGCATTGGGCAGCACCGCGCGCCAAGTGGAACACATTACGGCGATGGCGGTGAAACACGCGCGCATCGTCGGTGCGGCGCTCGCGTTGGGCGAACCGCATTGGCTGAGCGAACGCGATATTGCGCGCATTCACACCCGCCCCGACGAATTATTGCGCCGCGCCAAATTCAAATAACCCCCCCGTATCGTTTTGCCATTGTGGAACGTTCTCTCGAATGTATCCCCTTCAATTCCACTGACAAGGAGAAAAATATGTTCCACAAACTCGCGTCCATCTTGGGCGGCATTTTGATTGTCCTGACGCTTTTCACGTCGGGGCTGACGGTCACTCATGCCGCCCCGGAGGGTGCCACCGTCAAAGGCACTATCCGCATCATTGACCTGCAAGCCAAAACGGTCACCATCAAAAAAGCAGATGGAACGAGCATCACGCTCAACGTCGTGGCGGCTACCGCTATCCAGCGCAATCGCGCCAAAAGCAATCTATCCGGTCTTTCCCTGCACGACAAGATTACTGCCAAATACAATGCCTCGAATCGGAACGCCTTGCGCTTGAAAGCCAAGGGACCGGCGGTCAAAAATATCAGCGGCGCGGTGACCGCCGCATCGCCAAGCAACGGCACCGTCACAGTTGGCACGACCCAAATTCACATTACCTCCGGGACCAAAATTGCGCGCAACGGTCAGTTGGTTTCACTGAGCAGTGTGACCAGCCAAGACAAGCTCGTCGCGCACGTCCAATCTGGCACGAACGTCGCCTATGATTTGGTGGACCAAGGTCCCGAAGAAGGCGAAGTGCACGGCACGATTTCGGCCATCAACGGCAGTGACGTGACGATTGACCCGGGCAACGGCGCGGCGCAGGTGACGATTATGATTGTCGCCAATACTATGATTGAAGTGAACGGGGAAAAGGGCACGCTCGCCGATTTGGCGGTCGGACAATTTGCCGAAGCGCACTATGACCCGACGACGATGAATGCGTACGAACTCGAAGCCAAAACAATGGCGCAGGGCGAAGACGCGCATCTGTTTGGCACCGTCGCGGCGGTGGACACGAACGCGGGCACGTTGACGATCACGCCGAACGGCGGCGGCGCGGATGTGACCCTGACGGTTACGCCTTCCACCGAAATTCAAGTGAACGACGAGGGCGCGACGTTGGCGGATATTCAAGTGGGAATGCCCGTCAGCGCAGAATACGACACATCGTCACTCGTCGCGTTTGAAATCAAAGCCGGCAGCGGCGACGACAATCAAGAAGACGGCGAAGTGCAAGGCACCGTCGCGGCGGTAGATTTGACAGCGTCCACCTTGACCATCACGCCTAATGGCGGCGGCAGCGCGGTCACGGTGAACATTGTTGCCGATACCGAACTGCAAGTGAATGGCGAACACGGAACCTTGGCGGATGTTCAGGTCGGCGCGCCCGTCAAAGCGCATTACGATACGCAAACGATGAACGCGCGCGAAGTTCAAGTCGGCGATGACGAAGGTCATCATTAGTTGATCGTCGCATGACATGTTGGTAAAAAATTGGCGGCGGAAATTCCGTCGCCAATTTTTTTGTGCGCTCGATTTTCCTTTTTGACATTCTCTAACGCACCCGTACAATCTCGAATTATGATCAACACACTTTCGTTCCTCGAATCTATGCTGCCGCAATTTCTCGATGACCTTGCCACGCTGGTCAATGTGGACTGCGGCACGTACACCAAAGCTGGTGTGGATTATTGCGGCGATTGGTTCAACGCGCGCGGACAAGCGTGGGAATGGGACATGGAATATTTTCCACAGCGCGAATTTGGCAACGCGCATCTCGCGCGCCTGCACGGCAAAGGCGACGCGCGCATTTTATTGCTCGGGCATCTCGACACTGTGTACCCCGAAGGTGTCGCGGCGGAACGTCCAATGCGCTACGATGGCAACAAAATTGTCGGACCAGGCGTATGCGATATGAAAGGCGGCGTGCTCGTGGCAATGTATGCTTTGCGCGCGCTGCAAGGGAACGGGTTTGACCAATTCCAAGAATTGCAATTCTTTCTCAGTCCGGACGAAGAAATTGGTTCGCCGACCGGGAAAAAGTTTTATCTGCCGTACGTGCAACAAGCCGACGCGGTGTTGGTGCTGGAAAACGCGCGCGCCAACGGCAACATCGTCAGCGCGCGCAAAGGCAGTGGGAAATACGTACTGCGCGTGCATGGTCATTCGGCGCACGCGGGCGTAGAACCGGAAAAAGGCGCCAACGCGATTTTGGAACTCGCCCATCAAATCATCGCGCTGCATCATTTGAACGGCATCGCGCCCGGCGTCACCGTGAATGCGGGGCTTGTGCGCGGCGGCACGCGCGAAAATGTGGTGCCCGACGAGGCGCAGGTCAGCTGTGATGTGCGCGCGGTGGATTTGGAAGGCGCGCGCATCGTACACGAAGCGATTCTGAGTTTGGCAGCGCATCCGCAAAATCCGCGCACGCGCATCGAAATCACGGGCGAGTTCGAATATCCGCCGATGGCGAAAACGCGCGGCAATGCCTTTCTCGCGGATTTGGCAAAAGCCACCGCGCGCGAATTGGGTTTTGAAATTCAAGACCAGGCGACCGGCGGCGCGTCGGACGCCAACGTTGTGGCGCAATTCGGCATCCCCGTATTGGATGGTCTGGGACCGATTGGCGGACTCGACCACAGCCCGGATGAATTTATTGACCGCGACAGCATTGTCCCGCGCACCGCGCTGCTCGCGGGCTTGATTGAAAAATTGTGCGCGCGGCGCACAGAATTGTTGGCGCTGCGAACATGACAGCATCGGAATCAAAACGCGCCATTTCGTACGCCAATGCCCGCGCGCGCATTCAGCGACAAATTGCCGACGAAGACGATGCGTTGATTCATCCCGCGTCGCATACGCGTTTGTGGGCGTACGACAAAAAAACGCCGCGCGCCGTTTTGTATTTGCACGGCTATACCGACAGCACCCAGCAGTTCAATGCCATGGGCGAATTGTTGTTGGAACGCGGCATAAATGTTTTTGTGCCGCGTTTGCCGCATCACGGCTATCGCGACCGCCTATCCACGGCGCACGGCAAGCTCACGATTGACGAATTGCGGCAATGGACAAACGACGCGGTGGATGCGGCGCTGGGGTTGGGCGAACGCCTTACGGTCATGGGGCTTTCGCTCGGCGGCGTTTTGGCGACGTGGGTGGCGGAACAACGCGCGGAGGTGGACTGCGTTTTGATTTTGGCGCCCGCCTATGGCACTCGAGTAATTCCGCTGCGCGCGACACGTGCCGCCGCGCGCGTGATGGGACGACTGCCAAATTTATTGATTTGGTGGGACCCGCGCGTGCGCGCGGAAACGGGCATCGAGTACGCTTACCCGCGTTTTGCGACACACGTTCTGGCGCAGCTGTATGATTTCAGCGGCGATTTGCTCGCGCACGCGCGCGCAAATCCGCCCGCCGCGCGCCGCGTGTGGATGATTACGAACGCGAACGATTTTGCGGTCAGCAATTCAATTTGTGATGCCTTTGTCGCCGCGTGGCGTTCGCACAATCCGCCGCAAATTCAAACGTATCAGTTTCCAAAAAATTTGAGACTGCCGCACGATTTCTTGGACCCGATTGACAGCGCCGTTCAACCCGACGTGGTTTTTCCGCGCCTGCTGGAAATTATTCAACACGATTGACCGACAGACACTGTGGCGTCGAGGTCAACTCGCCCTTTTCTCATCCCCGCAGTACCAGCATCAAATCGTTGACGTTGGTGTTGGTCGGACCGGTGATGACCAAATCATTCAACGCGCGGAAAAAATGATACGCGTCGTTGTTTTCCAAAAACGCGTCCGCGTCCAAACCCAACGCGCGGGCGCGGGCAATCGTCGCGTTGTCGGCAAGCGCGCCGGCGGCGTTGGTCGGTCCGTCGGTGCCGTCCGTGCCCGCGCTCAAGACGACGATGTTTCTTTCGCCCGCGATTTCGCGCGCCGCCGCCAACACCAATTCTTGCGCGCGTCCGCCTTTGCCTCTGCCGCGCAACACGACGGTCGGCTCACCCCCCCCCACGAGGCATGTGCCCGCGCTGGCGCGCAGACCGCGCTGTGCCAACTCGACGCCCAGCGCGCGCGCTTCACCCTGCAAATCTGTGCCGACGCTTTCCACCGCGTACCCACGCGTTTCGGCTTCGTGCGCCGCCGCATCCCACGCAATCCGATTGTCTGCGACGATGACGTTGGTGACGCGCGCAAACAATGGGTCGTCCGCTTTGGGCGTATCGGGAATTTCGCCGCGCGCGCCGCGTTCGAGATGGGCGCGAATCGCCGCCGGAATTTTTTCGCGCAGCGCCCGAGTTTCGAGAATGCTTAAAGCATCCGCGAAACTTGATGAATCCGGCGCGGTCGGACCCGACGCAATCACATCGAGCGGCGAACCTAACACGTCGGACAAAATCAGCGCGAGCACGCGCGCAGGCTGCGCCCATCGCGCCAACTGTCCGCCTTTGACCCGTGAAATGTGTTTGCGAAGCGTGTTGATTTCATAAATCGTCGCGCCGCAGCGCAATAATTCGCTCGTCAACGCGCGCAAGTCGTCGAGCGTCACACCTTCGACCAGCCACTCCATCAGCGCCGAACCGCCGCCCGAGACCACGCAAATCACCAAATCGTCCGCCGACAAATCGCGCAGCAGCCGCACAATCTCTTGGGTCGCGCGCACGCCGTTTTCGTCAGGCAGGGGATGACCCGCTTCGTTGATTTTAATTTTGCGCGTGCGCGCGACGTGTCCATATTTCACCGTCACCGCGCCCGCGTCAATTTCGTCGCCCGCGATTTCTTCTAGCGCTTGCGCCATCGGCGCGCCGGCTTTGCCCATGCCGACGACAATCACGCGTCCGCGCGTCACGTCGGCGAACGGCTGTCCGTTGAGCCAAAGCATATTGCCCTCGCGCTGCAAGACGCGATGAATTGCCGCGCGCGGGTCGGCGGCGCGCAGCGCGGCGTGAAAAATTTCGAGCGCATCGACGCGCAGGTCAGCAAGTGTTTTCATCGTGACAAGCAGTTGAACGTTGGAACGTTGGAACGTTCTAACGTTTTAACGTTTGACGCACAAATTCCCGAATCGCCGCGTAATCTTGAACGGACAAATCAAACCAGTGAATGCGCGGGTCGGACGGACGAAACCAATTGGCTTGATGGCGAATAAATTTGCGCGTGTTGCTTTTCAAGAGTTTCACCGCGTCGTCCAATGAAATTTCACCGCGCACGTACGCGCCGATTTCGCGATAGCCCAAGCCCGTCATGCTCGGCAGAGTGAACGCGTAACCGCGCGCGACCAGACCGCGCACCTCGTCCACCAAACCCTTTTCGATCATTTTATCAATGCGCGCATCCACGCGCGCATACAAGAGCGGACGCGGCAGGGTGAGCCCGATTTGCGTAACGCGAAAGGGGGGGGGGCGACGCGTTTGCTGCGCGGACATTTTGGCGCCCGTTGCCTCAATCACTTCGAGCGCGCGAATCATGCGCCGCGTGTTGGTGGGCAAAATCGTTTGCGCGATTTCCGCGTCCAGGGCTTGCAAACGCGCGTACAGTTCGGACGCGGGCAGTTGTGCCAATTCGGCGCGGCGCGCGGGATTCGGCGGCACGCGCGGGATGTGGTAGCCCTCGACGACCGCGCGAATGTACAACCCCGTGCCGCCGACGAGAAATGGAATTTTGCCGCGCGCAAAAATGTCATCAATCGCCGCGTACGCGCGCTGCTGATATTCCGCCAGCGTCAATTCCTCATCGGGCGCGACCACATCAATCAAATGATGCGGCACGCGCGCTTGTTCTGCCCGCGTTGGTTTCGCCGTCGCAATGTCCATGCCGCGATAAATCAATCGCGAATCGGCGGAAACGATTTCGCCGCCAAATTCTTCCGCCAAGCGCAGCGAAATTTCTGTTTTGCCGACGGCGGTGGGACCGAGAACGACAAATAAATTTCGCATTTCCATTTCTACATTTGTACCGCGTTCTTGATGACATTCAAACGAATCATTTTTCCCGACTTGTCCAATTCGATGGCAACGATGTCAATGCGCCACGCCTTGTCGGAAAAAATTTCGTTTTCGGCGATAAAGGCATCGGCAAGCTGCGCGAGTTTCAATTGCTTGCGCGGGGTGACGGCTTCTTCAGGCGCGCCGTGACTTGTGCCGCGCCGCGCTTTGACTTCGACAAAAGCGATGCCGTCCGCGTCTTCGGCAATTAAATCAATTTCGCCGTAACGCGTGCGCACATTGCGCGCGAGAATGCGATACCCGTGCTGTTCCAAATGCAGCGCGGCGACGCGTTCCGCCGATGCGCCAAACGTTTTCCGCGCGCGGGTGTCGGTGCTCATACGCGGAATTGTAACACAACCGCTCGTTGAACGTTTTAACGTTCTAACGTTAAAACGTTTTGCACGGGCGCGTAGGAAAGACGATGCACGGGCGAGGGACCAAATTTTTGCAGCGCGCGGAGATGGCGGCGCGTGCCGTAACCTTTGTGCTGCGCCAAGCCGTATTGTGGATATTGCGCGTCGAGTTCGCGGAGGATGCGGTCGCGCGTCACCTTGGCGAGAATGGATGCGGCGGCGATCGAGAGCGCGAGCGTGTCGCCGTGAATAATGCCTTGTTGAGGCAAAAGCGAATCGGAGAGCACAAGCGCGTCGAGCAGCAAGGCGTCGGGGGGGGGGGACAATTGTTCCAGCGCGCGCTGCATGGCGAGCTGCGACGCGCGCAGAATATTCAAGGCGTCAATTTCGGCGGGAGTTGCCGCGCCCATCGCGTACGCGCGCGCGGCGCGGCAAAGCGGTTCAAATAATGCTTCGCGCGCGCGGGCGCTCAATTGTTTGGAATCGTTGGCGCGCGTAATTTCGCGGAATAAGGCGTGCCGCGTCCAATCGCCGTCGTTCAGCACGGGGAGGATGACGGCGGCGGCGACGACGGGACCCGCCAGTGCGCCGCGTCCGGCTTCGTCCACGCCCGCGACGCATACGAAACCGTCGCGCCAAAACGCGCGTTCGTAATCGAGTGTCGGAAAGGTTTTGTGGGGCATTCCTCACTCTTGAGCCGTCTTCTTGTGGAAGAAGAATGAAAAAAACGAGGTGAGGACACCTCGTTTCGGTTTAGGCGGCTTCGGTTTCTTTTTCTGCCGCCGCGGCGCGCGTGTCAATGCGCTTTTCGCGCAAGCGGGCGGCTTTGCCGGTGCGTTCGCGGAGATAATACAATTGCGCGCGGCGCACATGCGCGTGGCTGATGACTTCGATTTTTTCCAGACGCGGCGAGTGCACGAAAAAGGTGCGTTCGACGCCGACGCCGTGCGCGCCGATGCGCCGCACGGTAAAGTTCATATTGATGCCGCCGCCGCGTTTCCGCATGACAACGCCTTGAAACACCTGAATGCGTTCGCGGTCGCCTTCGACGATGCGAATGTGGACGCGGACGCGGTCGCCGGGACGAATTTCGGGTGTATTTTCTTTCAAATGCTCATTGACAACAGATTCGACGAGATTCATGGGAGGTTCCTTTCCGTATCACGACGTGCCCGCGCGGGACACAAAAAACTCCCGCGCACCACGCGGGGCAACGCACAAAAATATAACATAATCGCTTGTTTCACGCAAATTTAAGGTATAATTTGCGGCGCGGTCGGGAAAGCGGCAACCGTCAGCGAGGCAGTTCGCCGAAAATTGTGTAAATTTCGCGTCCTGAAGTATCCCTTGCCAGCAGTGGCGAACCTATGGTTCGCATTAAACTGCGGATTTTACACACAACGCGGCATACCGCCGCGCGATTTTCCAAAAGCAAACCGGTAACGTCCACAGCATGTGAATTGGTAACGAGCCGCGAGGATACACCTCTGCCGAGTGTAACTTCGCGGTTATTTGTCCATGACAGCAGTCTTGCAGCGCGCGCGTACGATGGATTGGCGACAAATGGTGGTGACCTACGCCGTTTTGACGGTCGGCGGTTTGATTCTGGCGGTTAACGTCGCGCTTTTTTTGGCGCCGTCGCACATTGCCCCCGGCGGCGTTTCCGGCGCGGCGATTATCTTGAATCAGCTGACGGGCTGGCAAGTCGGCGTCACGATGTTGGTTTTGAACATCCCCTTGTTGATTCTCGGCTTTCGCAATTTGGGACGCTTTCATTTCTTGTCGAAGACATTGTATGTGGTTGTGCTGTACAATCTTGGGGCGGATGTGGTCGCAAGATTTTTGCCGCACGGCGTTTCGCAAAATATTTTGCTGAACGCGATTTTCGCGGGCGTCATCGGCGGCATCGGCACGGGCTTGGTCTATCGCGCGGGCGGCACGACGGCGAGCACCGGCATTATTTCGCGCGTGCTGCAATTGAAAACCGGCATTCCGATTGCGCAAGTGTATTTCATCACCGATGGGTTGATTATTCTCGCGGCGGGTGTAGTGTTCGGATGGGAAGCGGCGCTGTACGCGTTGGTCACGTTGTTTGTTTGGGGCATGGCGACGGATTACGTGTTGGAAGGACCGAGCGTGGTGCGGACCGCGTTCATCGTCACCGACAAGCGCGATTTGGTCGCCAATGCCTTGTTACAAAAATTGCAGATTGGCGTGACCGCGTGGCAAGGCGAAGGCATGTTCACCGAAGAATTGCACGGCGTTTTGTTTTGTACCGTCAGTCGTCCGTTTGTGGACACGCTGCGCGCGATTGTGACCGAAGCCGACCCGAATGCCTTTGTCGTCATTTTGCATGGACATCAAGCGACCGGCGGCGTCATCACCAGCAAAAAGTAGGGGGGGCACCGCGCGGAGATTGACGCGATGCTGAAAATACGTGTGGGGAAAATGAACATGGAACAAGCCTCATCGAAACAATTCAAACGTTTGTGGTCGCCCGTGCGGCAGCAGGCGGCTGACAGTTTTTTGATTTTACTCATCACATCATTCGCCGTCACCGTGATTGTGGTGCGCCTCTTTTTGCAATTGTCGGGGTATCCGCAAATTGGCGGCGGGACATTTCATATCGCGCACATGTTGTGGGGGGGGCTGCTGCTCTTTATGGTGTTGGTCGCGATGTTGATGTGGGCGAATCATTGGGTGCTGTGGGTGGCGGCATTGGGCGGCGGCATCGGCGTGGGGTTGTTCATTGACGAAGTGGGCAAATTCATCACGCAAAGCAACGATTATTTTTTCCCGCTCGCGTTCCCTATCATTTACGCCTTCCTGTTGGTTTGCGTATGGCTGTATCTGCGCGTGCGCCGCTCCACGCCGCGCGATACGCGCACGCTGTTGTATCACGCGCTCGAAGATTTGAAACAAGTGTTGGACAACGACCTCGACCCGTTCGAGCGCCGCGAGCTGGTGAGTGAATTGACGCAGGTCTTGAACACGGCGCAGGACCCGAATGAAAAAAATCTCGCCAAAGCGTTGTTGACGTTTGTGCAGGCGGAAGAAACGCGGATTGCGCGCGCGCCAAATCTGGTGGAGCGTATATGGGTGTGGGTGAAATTTATCGCCGCGCGGTGGCCCACGCGGCGCGCGTTGAAATGGATGTTGGTAGCGGGTTTTGCCATCGCAGGCGTCAATGCCTTGTTTCAAATCGGCGCGTTGTGGGTGTGGTTGACGGGCGCGTTGAATCAAATCGAACTGCCGCAGTTTGTGATTGTGAACGGCAAATCACAATATGCGGTGACCAATCCGACACTGCTGCTGGTGTATCAAATTGCAAATGTGGCGATTGGGATTTTGATGGCAGCGGCGGGAGTGCTGCTGCTGCTTGGCAAGGAACGGCGCGCGCTGCGCATTGGCACTCTGGCGTTGGTGCTGTCCTTGACCATTGTGAATTTGCTGACATTTTATTTTTCGCAGTTGTACGCGATTGGGGTCGTGCTCGCGCAGCTCGCGTTGTTGGTTGGTGGGTTGATTTATCGCTGGCGTTTCTATTTGCACGGATGAGCGCGCGCGGCGCAGAAAAAAGGGACACCGCCCGATTCGTCCATCCCACGCGCGCAACGCGAACGCGCGCTTGCCCGTAGCCACAATCGGCGAACGTGTTGTTGTGACCGTTTCGCCTGATGTGTTGTACGACACTGATTCTGGAATTGGCGGCAAAAGGAATTTCGGACCATTTCGCTGACTCGGAGATGAGGGTATACTTGAAGTTGTGCGAAATGCTGAATGAGAGAGGGGTCTCGTTCCAGATGGGAGACCAATATGTTTTCTAAAAAGAAAGTGGCGCCTGCCAAGACGGCGCCCGAAGCGGCGAAACCTGTCGCGGCGGCGACAAAACCGGCGGGCGCTGACAAGGCGAAAAAAGGCGGATTCCTACCGTTTGGCAAGAAAAAAGCGACGGCATCCCCTGCGCCTGCGCCCGCGGCGAAACCGCCCGCTTCCGGCGGCGCCGCCCCGACGCCCAAACCTTCGGGCGGAGCTCCCGCCAAAGCGCCCGCCAAAGCCAAAGGCGGCAGTCCGCTCAAATTGCTCATTCCCCTTTTGCTGATTTTGGCGCTGGGGGGGGGGGCATATTTTGCGTACTCACGCATTATCGCGCCCGCTTCCAAATCCGCAGCGGAAGCGCCGACACAACCGACAGAAAGCGCGCCGAACTTGGCGAGCCTTCCCGATGCGGGTACGGACACAATTGATTCGCTCCAGACCAAGCCCAAGGCGGCGAATCGCCAGGCAACGCGGACCGCTGAGGCGAATGCTAACGCCGCCGCGCCGGCAACCAATAACACGAATGCCAATCCGGGCGCAGTGACAACCGATGCCGCGAGCTGTGCGGGACAACCCAAGTTTGTCGCCGAACTGGGGCTGGGACCGGACGTGTCTTTTGACACTGCAGAAACGCATCGCCTGATTTTGCTCGCGCCGGTGCCCAACAGCGACGCGGTGTCCAAATATCAAAATCAATCGTGGAACCAAGCCGGTTTCGTCGGCGCGTTTGCATTGGACCGCGCCGGCAATGTCTATGTCGCGCCGAGTCCGCGTGTCGGTCCCGGCGTCAAAACCGCGGGACCGCAAAATGTGATTTACAAAGTGGATACGAACACAGGCACGCTTGCGGAATATTTGACGCTTCCCGATGTCAGCGCGCCGTCGCCGGAAAATGTGTACGGAGTGTTGGGCTTGGCATATGATTGTGATACGAACAGCTTGTTCGTTTCCAGCGTCGCGGGCTCGACGGCTGCCAAAGAAGCGGGACACATTTATCGCATTGATTTGAATTTGAACACCATCGTGGGACGCTTTGACAATGTGGATGCGTTGAGTCTCGCCGTCGGCAGTGACGCGAACGGCAAGGTGTTGTATTTTGGTTCCGCGCGCACGCCAACGATTCGCGCCGTGAGTTTGGATGCTGACGGGAATTTTCATGGCGCGCCGCGCGAGGTGGGCACTTTGGCGGACGCGGAACGCGCAGAACGGATTACGTTTGCCTCGCCGACCGAAATGGTGGTGCAAGCTGTCGCATTCGATTTTGCCAAGGCGGACACACCGCCGGGCACGACGGTGCATTTGCAGTATGATGCAGCGGCGGATGTGTGGACTTTGGCGCAATAGATTTTGCTATCCGGTGCTCTGTGTTACGCCGCCGCGCGGCGCATGGGAAAGCACACCAAGCAAATATGGATTTTTCTTTTCGGCGCACGTATCGCGGACCACTCAAAGCGATTGTGCTCGATTGGGCGGGGACGACGATTGACTATGGGTCGTGCGCGCCCGCCATTGTGTTTGCGCAAGTGTTTGCGCGGCGGGGCGTGACGATTTCGATGGACGCGGCGCGCGCGCCGATGGGTACAGACAAAAAAACGCATCTAGAAAAAATTGTCCAAGAACCCAATGTGCGCGAACAGTGGCAGAAAATTTTTGGACGCGCGCCGAATGCGGACGACGTCGAAGCGATGTACCAAGAGTTTGTGCCGCTGCAATTGAGCGTCTTGGCAGAATACGCGGACTTGATTCCGGGCACGCTCGACGCGGTCAAAGCGTTCCGCGCGCGCGGTCTAAAAATTGGTACGACGACGGGGTATGCGCGCGAAATCGTCCAAGTCGTCCAAGTCGAAGCCGCGAAACGCGGTTACACTCCCGATGCGATCGTGTGCGCGACGGATGTGCCGCAAGGGCGCCCCGCGCCGTTTATGTGTTGGCAAAATATGATTCAACTCGGCGTATATCCGCCTGAAGCGGTCGTCAAAGTGGACGATACATTGACTGGCATCGAAGAAGGTCTGAACGCGGGCATGTGGACCATCGGTCTAGCGAAAACGGGAAATGAAATCGGTTTGAACGCGACAGAAATCGCGCAGCTGCCGCCCGACGAATTGAACGCGCGCTTGCAGCGGGCGTATGCGCGCATGGCGCAGTGCGGCGCGCATTTTGTAGTGGATGGCATTTGGGATGTGCCGATGGTGTTGGATGAAATTGACGCGCGGCTTCGACGCGGCGAAAAGCCATAGGCGCGCAAACCTTTGAGCCAGAAACGAGAAACGAGGAGCGAGAACCAGAGCTCGTTTCTCGTTTCTCATTTTGGATGTCACTTTTTTCACTCACGCTGGTTTTGCTTTCCGCCGCCATGCACGCGAGTTGGAATTTGTTGGTGCGCGATCAACGCCGCATCAACATGTTCATGAGCATTTCGGTGGTGTCGCTGTGCGTTTTTCTCCCGCCGCTGCTGCTCGTCGAAGTGTACGCGCTGCCCGTCTTGACGGCGGTGCCGCTGAATATTTTGTTCGGCGGGTTTTTTCTTGCCGTCTATTATTTTGGCATGACGCGCAGCTATCGCGGCGGCGATTTTACGGTGGCGTATCCGCTGGCGCGCGCGCTGCCCGTGCTCATGGTCGCGTGCGCCGAAGCGGTGATGGGCGACGCGCCGTCGCCGCAGGGCTGGCTCGGGATTTTTCTGATTGCGGTCGGTTCAATCATTGTGCCGCTGCAATCGCTGCGCGAATTGCGTGCCGCGCGCTATTGGAATCGCACGACGATTTGGATTCTCATGGCAGCCATCGGCATTGCGTCGTACACCGTCGTGGACCGCCACGCGCTCTTGCAGCTGCCGAACGGTTTGCCGTTCGCGATGCGCTATGCCATTCTCGAAGCGGCAGCGGGGGGGGTGATGTATTGGGTCATGCTGCGCGTGTCGCGCGAAACCGTTGTGTTTCCGGCGCGCTTGACCGATTGGAAACTGCCGGTGCTGGCGACGCTGTTTGTGTTTGGCAGTTATTCGTTGATTCTGTGGGCGTTTCAATCCGACGACCGCGCGAGTTATGTCATCGGTTTGCGACAGGTGAGCATCGTGTTGGGCGTCGTCGCCGGCGCGTATTTGTTTCGCGAACGCGGCGCGCGTTTGCGCATCCCCGCCGCGTTGGTGATTACGTTGGGCGTTATTCTTTTGTCGTTTGCGTAATCAGCGCGGCGCCAAATCCAACAGGCGCATGACATTGGCAAAAGAAAATTCGATGCCGCGCAAAAGAATCGAGCCGATAATCAAACTTGCCGCCGCTACGCCGACCGCCGCGAGGGGCAGCGCCAGTGTGCGCCAGCCGCGCAATTTGTGCGCTTCGTTGACCGCCAACCACGTCGCCAAAAATTCCAGAATGAGCGCAGCGATGCGCGCGAGCAGCGCGAGCGGCGGAATCAATGCCAACACTTCGACAATGGCGACAACCTGCGCGAAACCCATTGCGCGCAGCGTCATCGTAAAATCTGCTTTGCCGCGCAAGAGACGCGCCGCGCCAAACGCAAACAACACGCTCATGCCCCAGCCGAACATCCGCACGCCCCAATCCACTACATCCACTTGCGCGCGCGCAAACAACATCACTCCAAAATTGACGACTACCGCAATCCATAGCGCGGGGGCGGTCATGTACGGGTCGAACGCGGCTTGCCGATATGCCCAACGGTCCAACACAAGCGACCGAACCGCGAGCGGCAGCCATTTGGAAACGCGCGTGACGCCGAGCCACAACGCGCGCGGCTGCCATGCGTCCACTTGACGCGGCGGCTTGATTGTCGGTTTGGGCGCGGGGACGAGACCGCGCCGCGTGTCGAGAATGTGAAACACCTCTGCCGAGTTGCTGGTGTCCGGAACCTGAAATGTGGGCGGATGAAAAAGGAACGCATCGGTTTGCTCGCCGCCCATGCCGCCGTGATTGCCCACCAATTCTTCCATCGCCGCGACGGTGCCGTCGGGATACACCGTGCTGATGATAGTGAGGTCGCCGTTGTGTGGAAATTCCGCGAGACGCCGCAGCTGCCGCGCGCGTAAATCTGCATCCCCGTACATCGTCAGCGGGTCCTGCCTTGTCACCTCATTTGTAAACACATTGCGCGCGCCGTTCTTGCCGAACGCAATCGCTTCGCCCGCCGCGTTGTACGCCATCACAATCCCGATGCCTTCGTGCTGCACCAATTTGTCAAGCAGGTGCGGATACATTTTATTCAACGCGTCAAGCGTCAAACGTTCCGACGTGATAGTGAAATAGACTTGGGCAAGATTTCCGCTGCCGCAAACCACAACATGCGTGTCGGGAGTTTGCCCGTCCGCGCGTTTGCTGGCGCGGATGCCGCGCTGCACCGCGCGGTTCGTGCTGCGAATGACGCGACGACCGACGCGCCCGCCCATCTGCTGACGCTGCATGTTGTCGAGCTCCAGCGCCATCGCGCTCACCGAAACGATGCCGTCGTCGCCGCCGGAAGATTGCATGACATCCGTTTCTTGCGGCGTGAGTTCGTCAATCAATTCGCGCAGTGATTTGCCGTAGCGCTGTTTGAACGTCCAGCCGTACGATTGTCCGTGGTCGGAAAGGATGACGAGTTCGTACGGACGCGGCGCTTTGTGTTGAATGGTTTCGCGCACGCGCCGAATGACCTTGTCGTACTGCCGCAGCGTCCGAAACGCGTCTTTGGTCCACGGACCGGAATGATGCGCGACTTCGTCATAACCGGGCCAGGTCACGTACAACGCGGGCGTGCCGCGCACAATTTGGAGCAGCGCGAGCGACGCGGAAATATCGCGCATCAACACCGTCGTCGCCGCGCGCAGGAATGGGTAAAAATGTTCCAGCCGATTGAGGCGCGGCGCTTCGCGGCGCAGCTGCTGCAAAATCCCTTCCACTACTTCGCGAATCACGTCGCCGCAATACAAGACGAGCGTGCGCAAGAAAAAATACGGATTGAGCATCACGAGATACACATCTTGCGCGCGGTACTGCTGCTGTTCCTCGCTGCCGCTGAGCAAATCGGCGAGCGTGAGCAGCGAATTGCGCGCGTCGCCGTTCAGCATATTGTTGACCGACGAACCTTCGCGCATCAAGCCGTTGCCTCGCGCAAAACGCGCGTTGATTTCAGACGCATCGCGGCTCGACACAAACAATTTACCCTGCGTCTTGTCGTACCAGCGAAACGCGGGAATGTCGAAATTATTGCCAAACATGATGCCCGCTTGACACGCCGATGTTTGCGAGGGCAGCCCGCAGTCAAAACGCGAAAGCACATAGCCCTCTTCGTCCATCAATTGTTTCAGCATGGGCATCCATCCTGCGGCAATCGCTTTTTTGATGTGATGGTACGACAGCCCATCAATTTCCATCATGACGATGCCTTGCGTATTGTCCGGATTGAAAATTTTTTCGCGCTGGGCGAGACGTTCCGCGAGATTTTGATAAAACGAGTCGTCATTGTCCACCGCGATGATGTTGGTCAACAGCGTGTTAAGCGCCGCCAAAAGCAAACTGCCCCAAAACGCGTCAAGCCAGGTGTTGACGTAAAACCCGGTGATGATTTGCGAAGTGATGGCGAGCGCGACGGCGTTCAGGAAAAAACCGATGAGAAAAATGGCGATAAAGCCAAAGGGCAGCGCGAGGAGCAAAATGAGGGGACGGATGATGAAATTGACAATGCCAAGCAAAAATGCGGCAGCCGCCGCAATGGTGAACAAGTTTTGTGGGTCACTGAAACCAATGCCCGGCAAAAGCGCGGCGGTGAACAGCAGGGATGCAGTATCCAACACCCAAACGACGATAAAGCGGAACGCGGTGCGCGTAAGATCACGAATGAGGGACATGGTTGGTCAGTTGGGTGCGATTGGCGGCACGCGATTAGCGATTCGTCAACTCTCGTCGCGCGTTTTCAAACACCGCGTCGAACCTTGCGGCGGTCAATCTTCCCGTATTCGTGTTTTGGCGGCTCGGATGATAGGCGCCGATGACCGCATACTTGTCGAAGCGATACAACGCATTGTGTCCGAATTTGGGGCGCGGGTCCGGAATGGCGACGTCGTGTGCGCCAAGCGCTTGCAAAATCGCGTTGAACCCCATCGTGCCCAAACCAATCAGTACGCGCACAAGACGCAGCCGCGCAAATCCGCGCGCAAGATAGGGCAAGCAATTCGCCAATTCCTGACGCGTCGGTTTGTTGTCCGGCGGCGCGCCGCGCGCGGCAGCGCTGATGTACACTTGGCGCAATTGCAAACCATCGCCGCGCGCAACGGAATGCGGCTGATTGGCAAAGCCCGCGCGATACAACGCGGCAAACAAAAAATCGCCGGAGCTGTCGCCCGTCAAATACCCCACGCAATTACACCATCAAGATACCCGCAGTAAAGCTTGTTGCCATCCGTGCCGCGTTGCATAGGCAGGTTCTCCACTCCGTAGCCTTCGGAGAGGTCCTAATCCTATGCCACCAGTTTCAAAACCGCAATTATTTCTTGGTTTCATTTAGATACCCCGGTTTCGGTGGAACAACGCCGATGTTTTGCAAGACCGGCGCGGTTATGACACACGCGATACGATGCCACCGCATCATATATTCCAGCGAATCGAGGTCTTTCAAGTTCACGATGTGGACGCGGCGCGGCGTGCTCGACGGAAACCCCGCCGTCAGTGGCAGGAACGGATATTCGCCGGGCGAAACACGCGAGCCGAGTGCGTCGAGACTCGGCATCACCGCCCGCGCCAATTCGTCGTGCCAACCGTCATAGTCGCCCAACATCAAGATAATGTCTTCGCGTCCGGTGAACGCATAGCTGAGGCGCAGGGCGTGTGCTGTCGCATCGCTGCCCGTATTGACAATCTGGACGAGGTCGAGAGAAGATACGGCTTGATGCAGCAATTCGGCGAGACGAATTTCCCGCAGCGTGGTTCTCGTCGAGCGCCCGCCGCACCGCCGCATTGACGCGCGGATGATTGTGACCGAGAAAATGCGCGGCAAAGGCGGGGTGATAATCAATGTACTCGTTCCCATCAGCATCGTACAACGTGCTCCCTTGCGCGCGGACAAAGACAATTGCGGGGTCCACTTTGCGAGTGAGTGAAACGACGCCGCCCGCGATTTGCTCCGCGCCTTGCGCCGCATAGCTGAGTGAGATCGAATACCGCTGGTTGCTCATGGTGCGTTGAGTTTCTATTGCAGCGCGCCGCGTGCTGCGACATTCCAGATGACTTGAACCTCATCGTCGCGCACGCCGACGATTTGGTTGAACAGGTTGCTGACAACGCAGGCGTGATTCGGAATCACCGTGACGCGTTCGCCGATTTCGGGTTTGCGCGCACATTGGGAAAAATCAACGTGACCGTGCTCTTCGGATTGACCGTAAAAGCGCGCGTCGGGATATTCCACAATATACCCGTATCCTTCCAGACCGAGCAAGTCAGAAGAAAACGTTTTGCTCCCACCGTCCAAAATGCCGCGCTCGTCAGTTGGGCGACTCACCACTGTCGTTATAATTTTCAGCGCGCAGTCTTGGAGCCGCATCGCGCCCGATTTAACGACGTAGCGATCATTGTAAACGTACGTCCCCGCGCGGTGTTCTGTGATTTCAAGATGCTCGTGCGCGTGCCACATATTGGGCGTTCCGCCGCCGCTGACGCGTTCCAGCGGAATCCCGACGCGCTCCAAGAGCGTTTTGGTCTCGTGCACAAAGGCGTCCGAATCTTTGCTGGTGGGATAGGTCATCAATCCGCCGAAATGCAATCCCGGTATATTGGCAATCAGACCGGCGAGGTCGGCGGCTTGCTGTGGCGATTGGACGCCGCAGCGATTCAGACCGGACTCGAATTCGACGAGCACCGGCAGCGTGACCTGGGCGCGTTTCGCGGCGCTCGCCAGCCCGCGCACGGTGTATTCCGAATCGGCGGTTACGCTTAAATTCGCGCGCCGCGCCAATTGTGCGAGGCGTTCGAGTTTCTGTTCGCCAACAAGGTTGTAGGGAATAAAAATATCGCGGATGCCCCCATCTGCCATGACTTCCGCTTCGCCAATTTTCTGACAGGTGATGCCCACTGCGCCCGCTTCTATTTGCATCTGCGCGATGGCGGGAATCTTGTGCGTCTTGATGTGCGGACGATTGGCAATACTGTGCTGGTCGAGATATTTTTGCAAACGCGCGATATTCGCTTCGAGGGTATTGAGGTCAACGATGGCGACGGGCGTATCTAATTCATGAATATTCATATTACGCCCAGCTTAAACGATGTCCGCCGAAATTCACATAATTCGTTTTCAACTGGGTAAATGTCTGAATGCTCTCCAACCCCAAGTCCTCACCCAGACCGCTCGCCTTGTGCCCTTCGTACGGCACATTCCATTTCACGGTATGAGGGCAATTCGTCCAAACGATTCCGACATCCAGTCGTTCGGCGAGCCGCAGGGCGCGTGAGAGGTCATTCGTCCAGATCGTCGCCGCCAAACCGTACATCACATCGTTCGCAATCTGCACCGCCTCCTCTTCGTCCTTGAAGGTCATCACTGAAAGGACGGGGCCAAAAATTTCTTCGCGCGCAATACGCATCTCTGGTGTTACGCCGACGAAAACGGTGGGATTTACAAAATAACCGCCCTCAAACCCAGGCACGTGAGGACGGTCCCCGCCGAGCAAAAGCGTCGCGCCCTCGTCGCGCCCGGCTTGAATGTAACTCAAGACACGCCGCAGCTGCGCTTCGGAAACCAGCGGTCCCAGATGCGTCTCGGTGCGTGACGGGTCGCCCACGCGAATCTGTCGCGCTCGCGCTTGAAATGCAGCCAAGAATTCATCCGCCGAATCTTGCGCGATTAAAAGGCGAGAACCGGCTGTGCAGATTTGTCCGCTATTGAAATAGCTGGTGAAGAGCGAACCCGCCAGGGCCTGCTCCATATCGGCATCGGGAAAAACGAGGTTGGGTGTTTTGCCGCCCAGCTCGAGATGAACGCTTTTGATCGAATCGGCTGCCGCGTGCAAAATATGTTTGCCGACCTCCGTGCTGCCCGTGAATGTAATTTTGGGGACGCGCGGGTGTGCCGCCAACGCCGCGCCCGTCGTCGGTCCATCACCATGCACGATATTGACCACGCCTGCCGGAATCCCCGCTTCAAGGCAAATTCGTCCGAAATGGGTTGCACTCAAGGGGGTCTGCTCCGCCATCTTGAGGACGATGGAGTTGCCGACCGCTATTGCCGGCGCAGTTTTCCAACAAGCCAATTGGAACGGAAAATTCCATGGCGCAATCGCGCCTACGACGCCGTACGGTTCGCGGCGCGAATAGCTGAAATACCCCGGGTCGCTCGCATAGACCTTGCCCAAGATGTTTTCGGGGATTTGCGCGAAATATTCAAAGAGGGTCGCCGCGCCCAACACGTCGGCTTTTGCGGCTGTGAGCGGCTTGCCGTTGTCTTGTGATTCCAGCGCGGCAAGTTCGTCCGCGCGCGCCTCGATGATTTCTGCGACCTTGCGCATTTTCCGGCTGCGCTCGGCGGGCGGCATCCGACTCCATACTCCGGAATCGAACGCGCGCCAGGCGGATTCGACCGCCCGCTCGACATCTTCCGTTTGTCCGAACGCCACTTCCGCCAATGGCTGCCCCGTGGATGGATTGAGCGAAGTAAACGTTCGTCCGGAAAGCGAGGGGACTTCTTGACCGTCAATCACATGCCAGACACGTTTCTGATTCATAATCATTCTTCTTAAAACGTGAGCTGTCCGCCATCCACTACCAACGTTTCCCCGGTGATGAAGGATGCCTCTGCGGAGGCGAGAAAGGCAAACGCGGCGGCGACTTCGTCAGGGTTGCCGACGCGTCCCAGCGGAATTTTTTCCCGCGCGTATTGTTGAAAGAACGTTTCACCGTCGGGATTGACGCCTTGGGTTAGCGGCGTGCGAATGAGACCGGGACAGACGGCATTGACACGAATCTTGCGCGGGGCGAGGTCTAGCGCCATCGTTTTCGTCAATAATGTGACGCCACCCTTGGATGCGTTGTAATCTGCCAAGCCAGCTTCGCCGACCAGACCGTTGGTCGAAGACATATTCACAATTGCGCCGCCGCCCGCCCTGTCAATCAATTGTCCGACCTGCTGAGAGATCAAGAAAATGCCAGTGAGATTGACGTTAACGATGTGCTGCCAACGTTCATATTCGATTTCAAAAAAATCAATTTGCGGTCCCGAGATGCCAGCGTTGTTAATCAATACGTCAACGGCGTTCCAGAGCCGCTCCGCTTCGGCTGCGACTTGGCGCGCATCGTCGGGGGAAGCAACATCGCCCAGGATGGTGTGAACTTCCGTTTGCTCTTGCAGCGCGGCGGCAAGAGTTTCCAGCGGTTCAGCGCGCACATCCATCAAGAGCAAGCGGCAGCCCTCTTCGGCAAAGCGGCGTGCGATTGCCGCACCGATGCCTTGGCCTGCGCCCGTGATAACTGTCCGCTTGCCTTTTAGACCCCGCATAGTCCAGGAGGAGGTTGTGCGAACTGTGCCCGCGTAAAGATGGGCTAGGCGGGGACGAGTTCCAGGCGCATCAAAACATCCCGCACGCGCGCGTAATCGCTAGCTGAGGGTTGAGCATAGGGAACAGTCAGCACGCCCTCCGCAATTCCTAAAATTTTCAGCGCGCAGTGCAAGCCCGCAAAGAACGAGCCAACCGTCGAAGTATAGTAACCGCTTCCATCGCCGCTGTCGGCATAGTGCCGAACGATGCTGAACGCGGTCATCAACTGCGCTTGCAGCTCGCGCGTGGTTTCGAGATCGCCTTTCTTGCCCGCCTCGAACAAGTCCACGCAGAGTTTCGGAACGACATTGCCGATGGCGAGAATGCCGCCGTCCGCGCCCAACAGAAAACTCGACCCGGCGAGCGGCTCTTGCCCTTGAATGATTTGAAAGGGCGAACCGCCAAAGGTAGCAAGGAGCTCTTGAAAGAAAACAAAATCGGACGTGCTGTCTTTCATTGCGACTATTTTGGGAATGTCTGCCAGCTTGCGCGTCAGGTGAATATCAATGTTGACTTTGTTGGCCGGCGGGATGTTGTAGATGACAATCGGAACCTCCGACGCCTCTGCCACCGCGCGATAATGCGCAAGCACATCTTCCTCCGTACATGGGTAATAAAACGGCGGTTCAACCACAACGGCATCTGCGCCCGCCTTGACCGCATCCTGAACGCGCCGAATCACCAGCCGCGTACTCGAATCCATCGCGCCGACCAGCACGGGCACACGCCCGCCGACTTCTTCCACAACCGCCCGCGCGACCTGAAAGCGTTCTTCCGCCGTAAATGAACAAAAATTCCCGGTCCCGCCCATCACAAAGATACCCTGCACGCCGCCCGCGAGGACGTAACGAACGAGTCGCCGCAGAGCCTCCTTATCCACCGCTTGAGCGGGAGTGACCGGGGTGACGATAGGTATAATAATTCCGCGTAGTTTAGCTGGGTTGAGCATACGTCTCCTCTGAAAATATCCGTGGTCAAGTGGCAAGAGGGGTAACGGGTTTCAGTTCGACTTGAAAGCCTAACTGTTCCAGCCGTTTCACGGCGCGTCGCTTGACCGCTTCTTTGTTGCGC
>Ga0070741_10005284_pt1 | contig 28824 bp, 31 predicted proteins | sample Coa_R1_4_FD_66440 | JGI IMG/M metagenome (GOLD analysis project Ga0070741, IMG submission 66440) | Surface soil microbial communities from Centralia Pennsylvania, which are recovering from an underground coalmine fire - Coalmine... | ecosystem: Environmental > Terrestrial > Soil > Unclassified ... | reverse complement strand
CTTGCCGCCGAGCTCGAGCGTCAGCCGCTTGATCCCGTCGGCGGCGAGCTTCATGATCTCGCTCCCCGTCCGCGTCGAGCCCGTGAACGCGACCTTGTCTACGCCGGGATGCCGGACGAGGTAGGAGCCGGTCGTCGGGCCGTCCGCCGGGACGATGTTGATCGCGCCGGCGGGGAAGCCGACCTCGGTCGCGAGCTCGGCGATCCGGAGGACGCTGAGCGGCGTCTGCGGATCCGGCTTGAGCACGACGGAGCAGCCGGCGGCGAGCGCGGGCGAGAGCTTCCAGACGGACATCAGGAGCGGGTAGTTCCACGGCACGATCTGCGCGCAGACGCCAACGGGCTCCTTCAGGGTGTAGCTGAGGAGCGAGCCGCCGACCGGGTTCGAGCGGCCCGCGATCGAGCCGGTGACGGAGGCGAAGAAGCGGAAGTTCTCGACCGCGCCGGCGACCTCGGCCTTGACGGAGGAGATGGCCTTGCCGACGTTGCGCGACTCGAGCTCCGCGAGCTCCTTGCGGTTCGCGACGATCGCGTCGGCGAGCGCGTGGAGGAGCCGGGCGCGCTCGTTCGGCGGCGTCTTCCCCCACGGGCCGCCGAGCGCTTCCCGCGCGGCCTCGACGGCGCGGTCGATGTCCGCCTCGCCGGCCATCGCGGCACGAGCCAGGGCCTCTCCGCTCGCCGGCTCGTTGAGGTCGCGGATCTCGCCGGACGCCGGCTCGACGCTCTCGCCGCCGATGAACAGTCCGTATTCCTGACCCGCCGAGACAGCCATGTCTGCGGAAACTAACGGTTGCGCCGCGGTGTTTGCGTGACCGATACTCGCGGTAGATCTCGGATCCGAAGCCGAGCGAGAGGAGACGACATGTCGAGCACGATCCGCGTAGAGGCCGCCCGCATCCCCGATCGCGATCGCCTGCTCGAGGCGCTGCGCGACGAAGGACTCGAGGCGCAGGCCGAGGGCGAGGTCGACATCGTCGTCCCCGTCGGCGAAGGCGGCCCGACCGTCTTCCACTCCGTCGAGACCGTGATCTTCTCGGTGGGCGCGCCGTTCGTGCCGATCGAGCACGAGGGCGTGATCTACATCCGCCCGCCGGTCGGCTAGCGCTTCTTCCTAGCCGGCCGCTTGCCTCGACTCACCGTGAGGTTCACGGCGGGGCCGATCTTCTGCGTGCGGTGCGCAACTGCGCCGGCCCGTGGGTACTGGGACAGCACGCGGTTCTTCCCGACCTTGGCCGAGTACTCGTGGGTCACCCTGCCGAGGCTCAAGTTGTCGGCCAGCAGCCTGGTCTTTGCCGCCTTGACTCCGAGCGAATGCACGGAAGGAACGGTGAGGTGGGTCATATCCACGAGGGGGGGCGGGCTTCCGGGGCTTGCGGCCGGTATGAATTCGCCGTACGACGGATCGCCAGACGGATCGAGGTAGACCTCGTGCCGGTTCGTGCCGTCTATTCCGATCAAGTACGAGAAGTTGCCCGCCACCCCGGCGTCGTTAACGGCCTGCATGTAGAGCAGCTCCGTGCCGTCGGGACTGAACTGCGCGGAGCCGGCCGCCCCACCGGTCTCGTGTGTGACCTGCCGCGTGGGGTCCGCATTGTTGAAGAGGTCGCTGCCGTCCGTGTGGTACCGGAACAACTGCCGCGCCGATTCGTTGGCGGCAGGATTCAGCAGAAGCCCATCCAGCGCGATCCACTGGCTGTCCGGAGACCAGCCTAGAGCGGAGGGCCCGCCGGGCTCCGCCGCGTCCCCGGCGCCGATGACGATCATGCGCGGGTTGCTCCCGTCGATACCCACGCGCATGAGACCGCTCGGCCGATAGCTCCCGTCGGTCAGCGGCCCGCAGCCCTCGCCTGCGCTCGCCGCGTGCCTGGCGGGCCCGCACCAGTACGCGACTGTGCTTCCATCCGGCGAGATCGCCGGCACGGTCAAGTCGTTCGTTCCGGCGCCTGACACGACTAGCTGCAGATCGGAGCCATCGGAGTTGACGCTGTAGATGTCGGAGCTCCACGTCGCCGGATCGAAGCGTGCAAAGACGACTTTCGAGCCGTCGTATGAGATCGAGGGATCGAAGTCGGATGGGTCGCTGTCGAGATGGACCGAAGATCCGTCGGGCCGCACGAGCCAGATCGAACCTTGATCGCCACAGGTCGTCGGGTCTGTGCAGTCACCGGCCATGAAGACGATCGAGCCATTTGCCGCCGCGGCGTACGACACGTTGACGAACGAGGCACCGTCGCGTGAGACACAGCTGTTGATCGTGCCGTCCAGCGACTCGACGTCGAAGCCGTAACAGTTCGTGTCCCAGTTCGGCGTGACGAGCTGCCACGTGCTGTCGTCGCCGAACGCAACCGGCGTGACGACGAGGACGAGCGCTCCAAGGAGCGCGAGCAGAAAGAATCGGGCTCCGCTCTTCACGGATTACAAGGTAACTCAGCTAGGCGCGCTCGAACAGCGCCGCCTGCCCCTGGCCGACGCCGACGCACAGCGTCGCGAGGCCGTACTTCCCGCCGCGGCGGCGGAGCTCGTGCAGGAGCGAGACGACGAGGCGCGCGCCGCTCATCCCGAGCGGATGGCCGAGCGCGATCGCGCCGCCGTTGACGTTGACCTTGGCCGGATCGAAGCCGAGCTCGCGGATCACCGCGAGGCTCTGCGACGCGAAAGCCTCGTTCAGCTCGACGAGGTCCAGGTCGCCGACCGAGAGCCCACGCCGCTCGAGCACCTTGCGCACGGCCGGGATCGGCCCGACCCCCATCACGCGCGGGTCGACGCCGGCGACCGCGCTGCCGACGAACGTCCCGAGCGGCTCGACGCCGAGCTCCTTCGCCTTCTCCTCCGACGCGATGACGAGCGCGGCGGCGCCGTCGTTGATCCCCGACGCGTTCCCCGCGGTGACCGTGCCGCCCTCGCGGAAGGCCGGCTTCAGCGCGGCCATCTTCTCGGCCGTCGTGTCAGGACGAGGATGCTCGTCGCGCACTACGTCGCCGACGGGAACGAGTTCGTCGTCGAAGCGTCCCGCCTCGTCGGCGGCGGCCCAGCGGCGCTGCGACTCGAGCGCGAACGCGTCCTGATCCTCCCGCGACACGCCCCACCGCTCGGCGACGTTCTCGCCGGTCTCGCCCATCGACTCCGGCGGGAACAGCTCGACGAGCTTCGGATTCGTGAACCGCCAGCCGAGCGTCGTGTCGTACAAGGGACGGTCGCCGCGCTCGAACGGCTTCTCCGCCTTCGGCGTCACGAATGGCGCGCGGCTCATCGACTCCTCGCCGCCCGCGACGAACAGGTCGCCGTCGCCGGCGATCACGGCGTGACAGGCGCCGACGACCGCCGCGAGGCCGGACGCGCAGAGCCGGTTGACGGTGACGCCGGCGACCGAGTCGGGAAGCCCGGCGAGCAGCGCGGCCATGCGCGCGACGTTGCGGTTGTCCTCGCCGGCCTGGTTCGCGGCGCCGAGCCAGACGTCCTCGATCTGATCCGGCGGAACGCCGGCGCGCTCGACCGCCTCGCGGATCACGAGCGCGGCGAGGTCGTCCGGACGAACGCCCGCGAGCGCGCCGCCGTAGCGGCCGATCGGCGTGCGAACGGCGGAGAGGATCACGGCCCGGCTCACGGGCGCGAATCCTACGCAGCGGCCGTCGCCCTGCCGAGCAGCCGCTCGATCGCGACGAGCCCCTCGTCGCCGATGTCGATGCTGTTCTCGTTCACGTAGAGCGCGATGTGCGCGGCGCAGACCTCGTCCGACATCTCCTGCGCAAGCGAGCGGACGTAGTCGCGGCTCGCGCCGGGATGCGCGAAGGCGTACTCGACCGAGGCGCGAATCGCGGCCTCCGCCGCGTCGACGACCTCGGGATCGAGATCCAACCGCGCGAAGATGCCGGCGAGCGGTACGGGAAGGCCGGTGTGCGTCTCCCACCACTCCCCGAGATCGGCGACCGCGACGAGGCCATGGTCGCGATACGTGAAGCGGCTCTCGTGGATGATCAGGCCGGCGTCGACGTCACCGGACACGACGGCCTCGAGGATCCGGTCGTAGCGCAGCTCGACGACGTCGCCGCGGTCAGGTGCGGCGAGCCGGAGCAGGAGAAACGCGGTCGTCTCCAGGCCGGGGACGGCGATCCGGCCGCCGGCCGCCTCCGCCAGCGAGCGCGGGTCGCGGGCGACGACGAGCGGGCCGACGCCGCGTCCGAGCGCCGCGCCGGAGCGAAGCAGGCGGTAGCGCTCGCCGGCCGCCGCGGCCGCGCCGAAGCTCAGCTTCGTCAGCTCGAGATCTCCCGCCGCCGAGCGGCGGTTCAGCTCCTCGATGTCGTGGAGGACGGGCTCGACCTCGAACGGCGCCTCGACGAGCCCGTGCGCGAGCGCGTGGAAGGCGAACGCGTCGTTCGGGCAGGGGGTGAAGCCGAAGCGCAGGTTCACGCGCGGCCGAAGAACCACTTCTCCAAGGGCTTCAACAGCTCGTCCCGCGTGAACGGATGGACGAGCTCCCCGTGGCCGTCGCGCTCCGAGACCGTGAGATCGTCCTCGAGCGCCTCGTTCGCCTCCTGCAGCGCGTCCCCGAGCTCGTAGCCCTCGAACACGTAGTCGTCCGCACGCGGGCGCTTCGCCGTGCGCCGGTCCGGGTTCACCGCCCGGCCGACCGCCCAGACGCCGCCGTCCTTCCGTTCGATCCAGATCACGACCGTCTCCGACTCGCCGTTCGAGTCGACTCCGCGGAGCACCCGCTCCGCGAACCGTCCGCGGTCGGTGGAGGCCTGCACGACTCGGATGATTACAACTCGACGCCGCGCCCGGCGGCGCGGGCGCGCTCGACGACCGCCGCCGCCGCGGCGACGTCCCAAGCGGCGAGGCCGTTCGACTTGAAGACGACGATGTCCTCGTCCGACTGGCGTCCCGGGACTTCGCCGCCGACCACCTCCTGCAGCTCGTGCACCTCGAGCCAGTCGAGGACGCCGGAGTCGACCGGCTCGCTCAGGTCGGCGGACTCGAGCTGGGCGTTCTCGCGGGAGTCGCAGCAGACGAAGGCGGCGCGCTCGAGGACGACGTTGTCGAGCTCGCGGCGGCGGCCGTCGTTCGCACCGACCGCGCAGACGAGCGCGCCCGGCTGCAGCCACTCGCCGCGCAGGACGGGATCCTTCGACGTCGTGACGGTGACGACGACGTCGCATCGCGCGGGATCGCCGTGGCTCTCTCCCGGCTCGGCGTCGTGCTTCTTGCAGAAGGCGCGCAGGTTCTTCTCGTTGCGGCAGTAGGCGACGACGCGCTCGAGGCCGGGCAGCGCGGCGCGGATCGACTCGAGCTGCGACTCCGCCTGCCAGCCGCAGCCGATCAGGCCGAGGCTGCGCGCGCCGCTCTTCGCGAGGTACTTCGCGGCGACGCCGCTCGCGGCGCCCGTCCGCAGCTGGCCGAGCTTGTCCGCCTCGATGACGGCGACGAGCTCGGGCGAGTCGGTGCGGAAGAGGAGGACGACGAACCGCGCGCCCTCGCGGAAGCCGGCGTAGACCTTCGCGCCGGCATAGCCGAGCTCGAGGTCGGCGGCCGCCATGACCGCGAGCGCTCCCTCCTCGAGCCCCAGCCGGTAGCGCGGCCGGTTCTCCACCGCCCCGGCCGCCATCCGCCGGAAGCACGCCTCGACCGCCTCGACGGCGTCGGCCGGGGAGAGCAGCTCGGAAACATCGGCCTCCGTGACATAGAGGGGCACGGGTGGGATACTCGCAGCATGGCGGTGCCGATCTTCCCGTTCCGCGTCATCCGGGAGTACCAACGGATCGTGCTCTTCCGCCTCGGCCGCGTCGTCGGCACCCGCGGCCCCGGCGTCGTCTTCCTGATCCCGTTCGTCGACCGGCCGCAGATCGTCGACCTGCGCGAGTCCTATCTCGAGATCCCGTCGCAGACCGCGATCACGAAGGACAACGCGGCGATCTCGATCGACTTCATCATCTTCAACCGGGTCATGGACGCGGTCGACTCGGTCGTGAAGGTGCAGAACTTCGCCGGCGCCGCGCAGAACATCGCCGCGACGACGCTGCGGAGCGTCGTCGGCGACATGTCCCTCGACGACGTCCTCTCGAAGCGCGACGAGATGAACGCGCTCCTGCAGTCGAAGCTCGACGAGGTCACGGAGCGCTGGGGCGTGAAGGTGACGAACGTCGAGGTGCGGGAGATCAACCCGCCCGCGAACGTGCAGGACGCGATGACGCGCCAGATGTCGGCCGAGCGAACGCGCCGCGCGGTCGTCACCGAGGCGGAAGGGACGAAGCAGGCGGCGGTGACGGTCGCCGAGGGCGAGAAGCAGGCGGCGATCCTCACGGCGGAGGGCCAGCGGCAGGCGGCGATCCTCCGCGCGGAGGGCTTCGCGCTCGCGCTCGACACGATCTTCAAGGTCGCGCAGACGGTCGACGAGAAGACGATGCGGCTGCAGTACCTCGACGCGCTGCGCGCGATCGGGACGTCCGACTCGACGAAGTTCGTCGTCCCCGCCGAGTTCGGGCAGTTCCTCGGCGGGCTCGGCGACGCGCACAAGTAAGCGGTAATGCGCCCGGCACGATTCGAACGTGCGACCCCCAGCTCCGCAAGCTGGTGCTCTATCCCCTGAGCTACGGGCGCTCGGGACGAATCAGTCTAGCCGCGCGTTGCAGCAGCCCCGGGCCTGACGGCCGGCCGGGCAGGTTCGCGGCCGCGACGCACTCGAGATGCGCATGGCGCCGCCGGCTCGTATCCCCCTCGGGCGCGATGAGGACGTGGTCGCTCATCGCGTGCAGCTGCAGCCCGCAGAGCGGACAGCGGTACGTCGCGGGCTTGTGGCTCCGCACCGGCCGGATCGAGTACCACTCGGCGGGCTCGAGCCGCGAGCGAGAGCGGCGCGTCATCGCCGCACGTAGGCGAGCGCGACGACCGTTCCGTCGGGCCGCTCGGCGCTGCTCGTGACCCGCTCGACCTCGACTCCTTCGCGCAGCTCGACGACGCGCAGCTCACGGTTCGCATGGCCGCGGTAGTGGAGGCGTGCGATCGGCTCCTGGCCCGGGTAACAGCCCTTCGAGAAGGAGATGTGCGTGCGATCGAGGCCCGCTTCGGCCGGCAGGATCCGCTCGTCGATCTCGTGCCCCCAGCGCGGCACGCCGGCCTCGATCCGGCGCAGCTCGAGCTCGTCCTCGGACAGCGTCGGCTCGAGCCCCGCGTCGAGGATCTCGCGCGCGGCGGGCCAGTCCGTCGCGAAGCCGTCGCCGCCGCCGAAGACGAGCGCGGCCTCGTGCTCCTCCGGCTCGATCTCGCACTTCGCCCGGAAGCGCAGCCGGACGAGCTCTGCGCGGACGACCTCGCCGAGGCCCGGCTCCGTCAGGACGAGGAAGTCGTCCTCGCCGCGCCGCAGCACGACGAGGGGCGCGATCACGCGCGCCTTCGCGGTGAGAAGGAGCGCGGGGCAAGCCTCGCCGACGGCCAGCGCCTCGACGTCGTTCGAGACCATCCGCTGCAGGTAGTCGGCCGCGTCGGGCCCGGCGACGCGCACGAACTCGCGCTCTCGTGCAGCTACATCCATGCCGTCTAGTGTGCATTCCGATGCCGCTCTTCCGCTCGAAAGCCGAGGAGAAGGTGCGCGCCGCCGGCTACGACCCGGCGCGCCTGCCGCCCGGTCAGTACCTGACCGAGAAGTGGCCCGTGCTCCACGCCGGCGACGTCCCGGCGGTCGACCTCGCCACGTGGCGGCTCCGGATCTTCGGGCTCGTCGAGGAGGAGATCTCCATCGACTACGAGCAGCTGCGCGCGCTGCCGGCGACCGAGATCACGACGGACATCCACTGCGTGACCCGCTGGAGCCGCTTCGACGCGGGCTTCCGCGGCGTCCACTGGCGCGAGCTCGCCGCGCTCTGCAAGCCGCAGCCGGCGGCGCACTTCGTCGTCGCCCACGCGCCGCAGGGCTTCACGGCGAATCTCCCGCTCGCCGCCCTCGAGGAGGAGAGCGCGATGGTCTGCTACGAGGCCGACGGCGAGCCGCTCGCGCCGGAGCACGGCGGCCCGGTCCGGCTCGTCGTCCCGTCCCGCTACTTCTGGAAGAGCGCCAAATGGCTGAACGGTCTCGAGCTCGTCGCGGCGGACAAGCCCGGCTTCTGGGAACGCCTCGGCTACCACAACGACGCCGATCCGTGGCAGGAAGAGAGATACGGCTTCTAGCTAAAGGCCGGAGCCGGTGCTGCCGATAGAGGCAACAGAACCACCTCCCCTACGCGAAACGGCGCCCCGAAGGGCGCCGTTTGCGTTTCGCGCGGAGAGCCGGAAGAGGCTCTTACATCATCCCCATGTCGGGCATTCCGCCGCCCGGCATTCCGGCTCCTGCCTTCTCCGGAGCCTCGGCGACGACCGCCTCGGTGGTGAGGATGTTCTTCGCGATCGACGCCGCGTTCTGCAGCGCCGAGCGGGTGACCATCGTCGGGTCTCCGATCCCGCTCTTGAGCAGGTCCTCGACCTCGCCGGTCTCGACGTTCAGGCCGAAGCCCTTCTCCGCCGAGCGCACCTGCTGGACGACGACCGAGCCCTCGAGGCCCGCGTTGTACGCGAGCTGCCGGAGCGGCTCCTCGAGCGAGCGGAGGATGATCGAAGCGCCCGTCTTCTCATCGCCCTCGAGCTTGCCGAGGCTGTCGCGGACGGCGTCGGCGGCGTTGATGAGCGCGACGCCGCCACCCGGAACCTGGCCCTCCTCGAGAGCCGCGCGGGCAGCCTGCAGCGCGTCCTCGACGCGGTGCTTCTTCTCCTTCATCTCCGTCTCGGTCGACGCGCCGACCTTGACGACGGCGACGCCGCCGGACAGCTTCGCGAGCCGCTCCTGGAGCTTCTCGCGGTCGAAGTCGGAGTCGGTGTTCTCGATCTCGGACTTCAGCTGCTTGATCCGGCCCTTGATCGCCTCGGTGTCGCCGGCCCCGTCGATGATCGTCGTCGAGTCCTTGTCGACGACGACGCGGCGGGCGTGGCCGAGCTGCGAGAGCTTCGTGTTCTCGAGCTTGAGGCCCATCTCCTCGGTGATCACCTCGCCGCCGCTGAGGATCGCGATGTCCTCGAGCATGCGCTTGCGGCGATCGCCGAAGCCCGGCGCCTTGACGGCGACGGCCTGGAACGTGCCGCGGAGCTTGTTGACGACGATCGTGGCGAGCGACTCGCCCTCGACGTCCTCCGCGACGATCAGCAACGGCTTGCCGGACTGGATGACCTGCTCGAGCACCGGCAGGAGATCCTTGACCGCGCCGATCTTGGAGTTGGCGATGAGGATGTACGGATCCTCGAGCACCGCCTCCATCCGCTCGGGGTCGGTGATCATGTACGGCGAGAGGTAGCCCTTGTCGAACTGCATGCCCTCGGTGAACTCGAGCTCGAGGCCGAGAGTCTGGCCCTCCTCGACGTTGACGACGCCGTCCTTGCCGACCTTCTCGATCGCGTCGGCGATGACGTCGCCGATCTCCCGCTCGCGCGAGGAGACGGTGGCGATCCGGGCGATGTCCTCGCGGCCGGAGACGTCCTTGGACTGCTCCTTGAGGTTCTCGACGATCGCGTCGACGGCCTGCTCGATGCCGCGCTTGAGCCCCATCGGGTTCGCACCCGCGGCGACGTTCTTCAGGCCCTCGCGGACGATGGCCTGGGCGAGCACGGTCGCCGTCGTCGTGCCGTCGCCGGCGACGTCGTTCGTCGCCGTCGCGACCTCGCGGACGAGCTGCGCGCCCTGGTTCTCGAAGACGTCCTCGACCTCGATCTCGCGTGCGATCGTGACGCCGTCATTCGTGATGGTGGGCGCGCCGAACTTCTTGTCGAGCACGACGTAGCGCCCCTTCGGGCCAAGGGTGACCTTGACCGCGTCGGCGAGGATGTTGACGCCACGCTCGAGCGAGCGCCGCGCGTCCTCGTTGAACTTCAGCTCCTTGTGAGCCATGTCTGTTTCTGACCTCCGTTGTTTCTTAGGTCTGCTGACCTGCTAAGCGGTGGCGCCGGCCGGCTCGCGAGTCCCGGTGACCTTCGCGAGCACATCGGACTCGCGAAGGATCAGGTACTCCTCCGTGCCGACCTTGATCTCGGTCCCGCCGTACTTGGAGAAGACGATCTCGTCGCCCTCCTCCAGGTCCATCGGGACGAACTTCCCGTTGTCGTCCCGGCTGCCCGGGCCGACTGCGAGGACGCGGCCGCGCTGCGGCTTCTCCTTCGCCGTGTCCGGAAGCACGATGCCGCTGACGGTCTGCTCCTCTTCATCGAGGACCTCGACGATCAGGCGGTCACCAAGCGGCTTCAGGTTCATGCAATCCTCCTGACTGCTTGTTCACACCAAACTTCGGCACTCTCGAAGGGAGAGTGCCGGGCTATTGTACGGCTGGCACTCCGGACGTGCAAGTGCCAAGTGCTAGGACTCTAGCGATGCAGCGGGAGTTCTCGGCGGGAGGGGTGCTCGTGCGGTCGATCCGCGGCCGCCCGCACCTCGCCGCGATCCGGCCGCAAGGCAAGAATGTCTGGGCGCTGCCGAAGGGCCGCATCGATCCCGGCGAGACGGCGGCCGAGGCGGCCGTGAGGGAGGTGCGCGAGGAGACGGGCGTCGACGGGCGGCTCGTGGAGAAGCTCGGCGACATCCGCTACGTCTACACGTGGGAAGGAGAGAAGATCTTCAAAGTCGTGAGCTTCTTCCTGTTGAGAGCGGGCCGCGGCCGCATCGGCGCGATCGAGGAGTCGATGCGGATCGAGGTCGCCGAGGCACGCTGGCTGCCACTCGACGAGGCGCCGCGGCTGCTCGCGTACGGTGGCGAGCGCGAGATGGCGGCGAAGGCGCTCGAGAGGCTGGCGGGATGATCAACGTCACGGACTACGCGGAGGCGGCGCGGGACAAGGTCCCGCCGGAGGTCTGGTGCTACTTCGAGGGCGGCGCCGGCGACGAGGCGACGCTCCGCGCGAACGTCGCCGCCTGGGAGCGCTGGCAGCTCCGGCCGCGGCTGCTCGTCGACGTGAGCGAGGTGACGACGGCGACGACGCTGCTCGGCACCGAGGTCTCCTCCCCGCTCGGGATCGCGCCGTTCGCGATGCAGAGCTTGCTCGATCCGGACGGCGAGGTGGCGACGGCGCGCTCGGCCGCCGCCGCCGGCGCGCTCCTCACCGTCTCGACCCTGACGACGAGGACGCATGCGGAGATCTCCGGCGCGGGCGCTGGGCCGCGCTGGCTCCAGCTCTACGTCCTCAAGGACCGGCAGCGGACGCTCGACCACATCGCCGAGGCGCGGGAGTCCGGCTACTCGGCCGTCGTCCTCACGGTCGACGCGCCGTACATCGGCCGGCGTGAGCGCGACCTCCGTCTGGGCTTCCAGAACCCGCCGCCCGACCTCCACCTGCCCTACGCGAACCTCTTCGAGACGACCCCGGCCCTGACGTGGCGCGACCTCGAGTGGATCCGCGAGGAGATGCCGCTGCCGCTCGTCGTCAAGGGAATCCTCACGCGCGAGGACGCGGAGCTCGCGGTCGAGCACGGCGTCGACGCCGTCTGGGTGTCGAACCACGGCGGCCGGCAGCTCGACGGCGTCCCGGCCGGGATCGAGGCGCTGCCCGAGGTCGCGGAGGCGGTCGCGAGACGCTGCGAGGTCTACGTCGACGGCGGCATCCGCCGCGGCATCGACGTCCTGAGGGCGCTCGCCCTCGGAGCGAACGCCGCCTTCGCGGCCCGCGCGTTCGCGTGCGCGCTCGCCGTCGACGGAGAGACCGGCGTCGCGAACGCCCTCTCGCTCCTGCGCGAGGAGATCGCGCTCGGGCTCGGTCTCCTCGGCTGCACGTCGCCGGAGCAGGTGACGAGGGCGCACGTCCAGCCGGCGCCCTCGTAAGTTGGCAGACTGCCGACGCGATGTACGCCCTCAACTTCTACTCGCCGATGGTCGCCGACCAGCTGCGGAGCGGCCGTAAGTCGGCCACGATCCGGCTCGGCGACAAGTCGGGCAAGTACAAGAAGGGGATGGTCGTCCGCGTCCTCTGCGGCGTCCGCTTCAGCCCGCGCGAGCACGTCTTCGACGCAGTGATCGACAAGGTCGAGGTGAAGCGGCTCGGTGAGCTCTCGCCGCGGGAGATCGAGCACGACAACCCCGAGATCCGCCGCACGGACGAGATGGCGACCTTCCTCGGGCAGCTCTACAACCGCGAGGTCGGGACGGACGACCTCGTCACCGTGATCCGCTTCTCCCAGATCATGGGCGGCCCCGTCGTGCCGCAGTTCGAAGGCGACCTCTTCTAGCGGTTCCAGGGAAGCTCGTCCCAGCCTCGGGGACGGCCGGGCTGCCACTTCGGGAACGGCGCGTAGGCAACGTCGGGCGTGTTCGTCTCCTCCTCGACACCGGCGCCGTGCGCGAGCGCCGGCTCGTGGCGCTCGTAGACGATCGAGCCGTTCTCGTCACGGAGCCCGACCGTGACCAGCACGCACGGCCGGTCCCCCGCGCCGACGAAGGAGTGGGCGACGCCGGGCGGGCAGTGGAAGTAGTCCCAGGCTTGCAGCGTCCGCTCCTCGTCCCCGAGGATCAGCAGACACTCGCCCTCGACGACGAGAAACCCCTCCTGGCCGGTCTCGCGGTGGTAGAGCGTGCTCGGCTTGCCGGGCTCGAGCACATGCACACGGACGCCGACTTCCGCCTCACCCGGGACGAGAAACACGCGCGCGCCGAACTTCTCGTTGACGAGCCAGTCGGCGTCCGCGACGTTGCGGACGTACCAGTCAGCCACGGCGGATCTTGGAGCCGAAGATCTCGTTCGGGCGAACGGGCGCGCCACACTCCTCGCAGTCGACGACCGCGAGCGAGGAGAAGCCCGCGCCGCACGCCTTGCAACGCCGGACGATCTCGCCGCCGCACTGCGGGCAGGTCTCCGGCACCTCGGCCTCGAACTCCTCGAACCACCGGCGCGCCGCGCCGCAGCCGAGACAGAACGCCACCCAGTCGCCGAGGACCTTCCGACGCTCCTGCCGCAGCCAGTCCGCCGCCTTCGCCACGTCCCGACCTTAGCCGCGGTCGTCGTTCTCGCGGCCGGTTGCGGCGGCGCGCGCTACCACTCGACGCGCGGCACGCGGCTTGTCCGCTTCACGCTGCACAGCCGCTACGTCCGGCAGGACCTCCGCGAGATCCGCGTCGTCCCGCCGCGGCACGGCAACTGGACGCTCGTCCTGCTGCACGGCTACCACGCCGGGCCGGCGCAGTTCCTCAGCCAGCCGTTCTTCGACACGCTGCGGTCGCTCGGCCGTCGGGCGCCCGTCGTCCTGCTCCTCGACGGCGGTGCCGACAGCTACTGGCACGACCGCGCCGACGGGAAGTGGGGATCGATGCTGCTGCGGGAAGCGATCCCACAGCATGGCCGCGTGGCGATCGGCGGCATCTCGATGGGCGGCTACGGCGCGCTCCTCGCCGCCTCTCGCGACCGGCGCTTCTGCGCGGTCGGCGTCATGTCGCCGGCGCTCTGGCTCGAGCCGGGCGAGACGGCGCCGGGCGCCTTCGACAACGCCGCGGATTACGAACGGAACGACGTCTTCAAGCTCGAGCCGCCGCGCCCGCTCTGGATCGCGCTCGGCGCGAGCGACCCGTTCCACGACGCGGCGCTGGCGTACGCGAGGCGCGCCGGGATCACCGCCCACGTCTCCCCGGGCGGCCACGACAGCGGTTTCTGGGACGCGCACATCGCCACGCTCCTACGCTTCGTCGCGCGTGCCTGCGACTGAGCCCTTCCCGAAGATCGAGCTCCACGTCCACCTCGAGGGGACGGTTCGCCCGGACACGCTCCGCGCGATCGCGAAGCGGAACGAGTTCGCGCTCCCGGACGACCTCGAGGCGCTCTACCGGTTCCGCGACTTCGCCCACTTCATCGAGGTCTTCGCGTTCGCGACCGGCGCGCTCCGCCGCTACGACGACTTCCGCGAGATCGTCGTCGCGTACGCAGCCGAGGCTGCGTCGCACGGAGCCGTCTACCTCGAGGGGATCTTTGCGCCGGGCCTCTGGCGCGGCGACGTCGATCCCGAGGAGCTTTTCGCGGGCTACTGCGACGGAGCGCAGCAGGCGAAGGAGCTGCACGGCGTTGAAGTTCGCCTGACTCCCGACATTCCGCGGGTCTATCCGCTCGAGGACGCGATCCGCACCGCCGAGCTCGCCGTGAAGTACGCAGACCGCGGCATCGTCGGGATCGGGCTCGGCGGCCCGGAGGATGGCCATCCGCCGGAGCCGTACGCCGAGGCGTTCGCGCTCGCACGTGCCGGCGGCCTCGCCTCGGTGCCGCACGCGGGGGAAGCGGCGGGCGCGGCGTCGGTGCGCGGCGCGCTCGAGGAGCTGCAGGCGGACCGGATCAGGCACGGGATCCGCGCCGTCGAGGATCCCGGTCTCGTCGCCGAGCTCGCCGGCCGGGGCACGGTCCTCGACGTCTGCCCGCTCTCGAACCTCCGCACCGGCGTCGTGCGGAGCCTCGAGGAGCACCCGCTGCCCCAGCTCGTCGCCGCCGGCGTGCAGTGCTCGATCTCGACCGACGACCCCGCGATGTTCGACACCGACCTGACGCGCGACTACGAAGCGGCGGCCTCCCTCGGCGTCTCACCGCGGGCCGCGTACGAGGCCGGAGTCGCCGGCGCGCTCTGCGACGATGAGACCCGCGAGCGCCTGCGGATCCTCGGCAGTCGACACGACTGGGTTGGATAACCTCCGGCCGATGGCGATCGCAAGAGAAGCGGAGCCCGTCGGCTCCCTCACCGAGGTGCGCGAGGCCGGTCTCGACCGCGAGGACCTGCTCGGCGTCTACCGCAACATGCTCGTCACGCGCGGCGTCGAGGAGCGCGGCCACATCCTCTACCGGCAGGGCAAGATCCCCGGCTCGTTCTACACCGGCCGCGGCAACGAGGCCGCCTCGGTCGGCGTCGCGACGGCGATGGGGCCGGAGGACGTCGGCACGCCGCTGCACCGCGACATGGGCGTCCACATCACCCGCGGCGTCGAGCCGTGGCGGATCTTCGCGCAGTACATGGGACGCCAGGACGGCCCGACGCACGGCCGCGACGGCAACGTCCACATGGCCGACTCCCAGCTCGGGCTGATCGCGATGGTCAGCCACCTCCCGGCGATGCTTCCCGTCGCCGTCGGCTGCTCGCTCGCCTTCCGCATCCGCGAGGAGCCGCGCGTCGCGGTCGGCTGGTTCGGCGAGGGAGCCTCCGCGCGCGGCGACGCGCACGAGTCGATGACGCTCGCCGGCACCCGCAAGCTCCCGATGGTCTTCGTCTGCGACAACAACCAGTGGGCGTACTCGACACCGACGCACTTCGAGTACGCGACCGAGCACGTCGCCGACCGCGCTCAGGCATACGGCTTCGAGGGAGTCGTCGTCGACGGCACCGACGTCCTCGCTGTCTACCGCGAGGCGAAGCGCGCGATCGACAAGGCGCGCGGCGGCGGCGGGCCGACGCTCATCGAGTGCCTGACGCTGCGGATGGAGGGCCACGCCGTCCACGACGACGCGTTCTACGTCCCGAAGCCGATGTTCGAGAAGTGGGCCGAGTCCGACCCGATCGAGCGCTTCCGCTCGTGGCTCCGCGACAACGCCGAGCTGACGGACGAGGAGGAGGACGAGATCGCCGCGAGCGTCAAGAAGCTCCTCACGCAGGCGCTCGAGCGCGCCGAGGAGTCGCCGCTGCCCGATCCGGCGTCGCTGACCCAGGGCGTCTACGCGACGCCGGAAGACCTCGACACGCCCCACCACAAGTAATGGCAGAACTCACGTATTTGCAGGCAATTTCGGACGGACTCCGCACGGAGATGCGCCGCGACAAGCGCGTCTTCCTCATCGGCGAGGACGTCGGCGTCTACGGCGGCGCCTTCAAGGTCTCGCTCGGCTTCCAGGAGGAGTTCGGGCCGTGGCGCGTCATCGACGCGCCGCTCGCGGAGACCGCGATCGTCGGCGGCGCCACCGGCGCTGCGATCATGGGGCTCCGGCCGGTCGCCGAGATGCAGTTCGCCGACTTCATCTCCTGCGCCTGGGACCACCTCGTCACGATCGCGGCGAAGCAGCGCTGGCGCGCCGGCACGCCGGTGCCGATCGTCGTCCGACTCCCGTCGGGCGGCGGCTTCTCGGGCGGGCCGTTCCACTCCCAGAATCCCGAGTCGTCGTTCGCGCACATCCCGGGCCTCAAGTGCGTCTGCCCGGCGACGCCGGAGGACGCGAAGGGCCTGCTGATCAGCGCGATCGAGGATCCGAACCCCGTCCTCTACTTCGAGCACAAGCACCTCTACCGCCGCATCAAGGCCGAGGTGCCCGAGGAGCGGTACACGACACCGATCGGCAAGGCGCGCATCCACCGCGAGGGCGACGACCTGACCGTGATCACGTGGGGCGCGATGGTCTACACCGCCGAGGAGGCCGCGCAGCAGCTCGACGCCGACGGCGTCTCGGTCGAGATCGTCGACCTCCGCACCGTCATGCCGTGGGACAAGCCCGCGGTGCTCGAGTCGGCGCGGAAGACGTCGAAGGTGCTGGTCCTCCACGAGGACACGCGCACCGGCGGCTTCGGCGCGGAGATCGCGTCGACGATCGCGGAGGAGGCATTCGAGGATCTCGACGCGCCGGTGAAGCGGATCGCCGCTCCCGACACGCCGGTTCCGTTCTCGCCGGTGCTCGAGAAGGCATTCATCCCGCAGGTCGAGGACGTCGTCGCCGGCCTGCGCGAGCTGGCTGAGTACTAGAAGGGAGTCGCATGGCCACGGAGACCGCTGTCGACGTCGTGATGCCGCAGATGGGCGTGTCCGTCTCGGAGGGAACGATCACGCGCTGGCTCAAGCAGGAGGGAGAGCAGATCGAGGCCGACGAGCCGCTGCTCGAGATCTCCACCGACAAGGTCGACACCGAGGTGCCGAGCCCGGCGTCCGGGACGCTGACCCAGATCCTCGTCCAGGAAGGCGAGACGGTCGACGTCGGGACGAAGCTCGGGCAGATCGGCGGCGCCGCAGCCGAGGCCGCTCCCGCCACGCCGGCCGAGTCCGAGCCCGAAGCCGTTCCCGAGCCCGCGACCGCCGAGGCGGAACCAGAAGCGGTGCCGCCGGCTGAAGAGCCGCCGACGGCACAGCCTCCCGCGGTTGGAACTCCCCCCGAGAACGGGAAGGCGTTCGTCTCCCCGGTCGTGGCGCGGATCGCGTCCGAGCACGGCGTCGACCCGAGCCAGGTCAGCGGCACGGGCAAGGGCGGCCGCGTGACGAAGAAGGACATCCTCGCGTTCGTCGAGTCCGGCGGCAAAGCCCACCCGAAGGCGGAAGCGGTGCCCGCGCCACAAGCGGTGCCGCCGGCAGAAAAGCCGCCGACGGCACAGGCGCCGACTCCGCCTGCGGCTCCGCTCGGCGCCGGCGAAACGGTCGAACCGGTCACCGCGATGCGTCGCGGCGTCGCGGAGCACATGCGCCGCTCGCTCGACACGTCCGCGCACGTCACGAGCGCGATCGAGGTCGACTTCTCGAAGGTCGTCGCCGCCCGCGAGGCGATGAAGAAGGAGTTCCAGGCGAACTACGGCGTCAATCCGACGTACCTCGTCTTCGTCGCACGCGCGACGGTCCTGACGCTGCCCGACTACCCGTACATCAACGGCGAGCTGCGCGGCGACTCGATCGTGACGCGCAACTTCGTCAACCTCGGCATCGCCGTCGAGACGCAGGAGGGCAAGGGCCTCATCGTCCCGGTGATCCGCAACGCGGAGACGCTCAACATGCTCGGGATCGCGAAGGGGATCGCCGACCTCGCGGAGCGTGCCCGCACGAAGAAGCTCGTGCCGGACGACGTGCAGGGCGGCACGTTCACGATCACGAACCCCGGCGGCTACGGCACGTTCCACGGGACGCCGGTGATCAACCAGCCGCAGTCGTCGATCCTCGGGACGTACGCGCTCGTCAAGCGTCCGTGGGTCGTCTCGGACGAGAACGGCAACGACGCGATCGCAATCCGGCCGATCATGAACATCACGCTCACGTACGACCACCGCCTCGTCGACGGCGCCTACGCCGGCCGTTTCCTCCGCGACCTCCGCGCCCGGCTCGAGAGCTGGGAGGGAGACGGGGAGTAGTGGCGGCGCGGCTCGTCCCGTTCCTCGGCTACGAGGACGCGGCCGCCGCGATCGACTGGCTCTGCGCGGCGTTCGACGCGACCGAGAACGCCGAGGCGCGGCAGACCGACGAGGCCGGGACGGTGATCCACGCCGAGCTCGAGCTCGAGGGCTCGCCGATCTTCCTCTCGACGCCCGCGGGGTACGTGGCGTCGCGTCGCCACCGGGAGAGGTGCGAGACCGAGCGGGCGATGCACGACAATCCGTGGGTGATCGACGGGCTGTTCGTCGAGGTGGCCGACGTCGACGCGCACCACGCGCGGGCGGAGGAGCACGGCGCCACGATCCTCCGCGGCCTCGACGAGCCGGGGATCGGCTATCGCATCTACACGGCGGAGGACGTCGAGGGCCACCGCTGGATGTTCGGCCAGCCCATCTAGGCGGACGCCGCTCCACCGGTCGACCCGGCACCGTCGCAAAGAGACACGTCCGGTGTCAGACACCCGACGTGGACGCCTCAGACAGGCCCGCGGCTCAACCACGCTGAGACGTCCCGTCCAGCCGCGGCCGCTCAAGACATGTCTAGGTGTCAGACACCTAGACATGTCCGCACGGGCCACGTCCGGCTAGCCTGAACGCGTGGCGACCGGCGGCTATCTCCTCCAGCTCGGCGAGACGCCGTATCTCGAGGCGTGGGACCTCCAGCGCTCGCTCGCGGGCGCCGTCTCGCAGGGCGCGATCCCGGACACGATCCTCCTCCTCGAGCACCCGCCCGTCGTGACGCTCGGCCGGCGGACGGACGAGAGCGCGGAACTCCACATCCCCGCGGACGCCACGGTCGAGATCGTCGAGACCGACCGCGGCGGCAAGTCGACGTTCCACGGCCCCGGCCAGCTCGTCTGCTACCCGATCCTCGACCTGAAGCGCCACGGCCGCGACGTCAAGCAGTACGTGCGCAACCTCGAGGAGGCGCTGATCCGCACGCTCGTGCCCCTCGGCGTCGAGGGGACGCGCCTGGAGGGATTGACCGGCGTCTGGCTGCAGCGCCCTCCCCGCAAGATCGCCTCGATCGGCGTCCACGTCTCGCGCTGGGTGACGACGCACGGCTACGCGCTCAACGTCGACCTCGACCCGGCGCCCCTCACCGACTGGATCACCGCGTGCGGGCTCGAGGACGCGATGTTCACGACGATCGCGCGCGAGCTCGGGCGCGAGGTGACGATGGACGAGGTGCGGCCGCACGCGGTCGCGGCGCTCGAGGAGGTCTTCGGGCTGGAGCTCGAGGAGCTTCCTGCCGAGGACGGCGCGGGCCTCTGGGCCCAGCCCATCCACGCGTCGCTCGCCTAGGGCAGCCACTCCTCGCGGAACTCCGCGGGCTCTTCCGTCGGAAAGCGCGCGTACGCGACCGTAGGCTCGGTCGTCTCCGCCTCCACCGATGCGTCGTGCCTCATCGCCGGCTCGGAGTAGGGATAGGCGCCGGAGTCGGCCGTCCGGCCGCCGAGCGCGAGGATCGCGCACGGGCCCGAGCCGGCCCCGACGATCGTGTGGGAAGCGCCGGCTGGACAATGGACGTAGTCCCATCGCCGCAGCGGCAGCTCCTCGTCCTCGACGATCGCGAGCGCCTCGCCCGAGAGGACGAGGAACCCCTCCTGATCCCCTTCCCAGTGGTACATCGACATCGGATCGTCCGGGCCGAGGACGAAGAGATTCACGCCGACTTGGGCCTCGCGGTCCTCGACGAAGCTGACGACATGTCCGCCCGGCCGGTCGTGCCACCATTCCAACTCGCGGGCGTTACGGACGAACCAGGTCGCTCAGCGCAGCCACTCCTCCCGGAACTCGGCCGGCTGCCGGTCGGGGAAGCGCGCGTACGCGACGTCGGGATCGGTCGTCTCCTCCTCGGTCGAGGCGTTGTGCTTCATCGCGAGCTCGGAGTACGGATAGCCGCCCCAGTCCGGCCCGTCGGCGTGCGCCCGCGCGCCGACCGCGAGGATCGCGCACGGCCCCGTGCCTGCGCCGATCCGCGTGTGCGCGACGCCAGGGGGACAGTGGACGTAGTCCCACTGCCGGAGTTGACGCTCCTCGCCGTCGATGATGAGCACGGCTTCGCCGGATAGGACGAGAAAGCCCTCCTGGTCGGCCTCCCAGTGGTACATCGCCATCGCGTCGCCTGGCTCGAGGACGAACAGGTTGACGCCGACCTGCTCGTCGTCGTCGACGAACGCGGTGAGATAGCCGCCGCGGCCGGGCCGCCACCATTTCATGTCGCGAACGTTGCGGACAAACCACTTGTCGCTCATGCCCCTGAGCCTAGACTGAGTCCCGATGGAGACGTCGCGCACCGTCGCCGAGCGCCCGCGCCGCCCCGAGTGGATGAAGGTGCGCGCACCGTCGAAGGACGGCTCGTACTTCGACGTCCAGAAGCTCGTGCACGGGCTCTCGCTCCACACGATCTGCGAGGAGGCGCGCTGCCCGAACATCTCCGAGTGCTGGGGGCGCGGCACCGCGACGTTCCAGATCCTCGGCGACACGTGCACCCGCGCCTGCCGCTACTGCTACGTCAACTCCGGCAAGCCGGAGTCGCCGCCCGACCCGCTCGAGCCGCTCCGCCTGGCGCAAGCGGCCGCGCAGATGCAGCTCAAGCACGTCGTCGTCACGTCGGTCGACCGCGACGACGTCCCCGACCGCGGCGCCGGCCACTACGCGGCGACGATCCGGGCGCTCAAGGCGAAGCTGCCGGACTGCTCGGTCGAGGTCCTCACGCCCGACTTCCTCGGTGTCGAGGAGGAGGCGCTCGCGACCGTGCTCGCCGCGCGGCCCGAGGTCTTCGACCACAACATCGAGACCGTCCGCCGGCTGCACGCGCGGATGCGCGGCGCGAAGGCGGACTACGACAAGGCCCTCTGGCTGCTGCGGCGCGCGAAGGAGCTCGCCGACTATCCCGTCCTCACGAAGTCCGGCATCATCGTCGGACTCGGGGAGACGAACGACGAAGTCGTCGAGACGCTGCGCGACCTGCGCGCGAACGGCGTCGACGTCGTCACGATCGGGCAGTACCTCCAGCCGAGCGCGAAGCACGCGCCCATCAACCGCTGGGTGCACCCGGACGAGTTCCGCTGGTTCCGAGAGAAGGGCGAGGCGCTCGGCTTCGGCTCGGTCTTCTCCGGCCCGCTCGTGCGCTCGAGCTACCGCGCGGACGAGCAGAAGCACGCGGCCTCGACCGGCCGCGGCGCCGTCTCCTACTAAGACGAGAGGCCCGCCGGAGCGGGCCTCTCGTCAGTCGTTGCCGCGTGCGCCTAGTGGCCGTGCGGGCCCGGCGGGCCCGGGGGCGGAGGCGGCGGGGGCGGCGGGGGCGGCGGAGCCGGGACACCGGCGAGCGCCGGAACGAGGTTCTGCGCCTGCGGCGAGCCGAGGCCCGTGACCGCATCCCAGCCCGTACCGGCGTTATAACCCTGCCCGCCGAGCTCGACGACGTCGTTGCTGCCGACCGTCACGTCGTTGAAGTCGGCAGCGTAGGCCTTCGGAGAGGCCGCGAGCTTGTAGAGGTTGTCGTTGATCGCACCGAGGTCCTTCTTCGCCAGCTGGTCGGCGTCCGCCACGAGCGCGGACCACTGCGGCGAGCCGGCGCTCGTCCCGCCGACCGGGATGAAGACCGTGGGATCGAGCGGGTCGAGGCCGTACAGCTCGTTGACGATCCCGATGTGGATCAGGATGCCGCCGTTGACGCCCGCGTCGTAGGAGACGTCGGGGATGCCGCGCATCGGCGGGCCGGGCGGAGCCGGAGGCGGGCCAGGCTTGGGCTTCGCCGGAGGCGGCGGAGGCGTCCCCTTGATCGCCGAGTTCTGCCACGGGGGCCGCTTGAAGATCGTGCTGAAGCCGCCGCCGCTGCAGTTGACGTCGTTCGGATCGAAGGCGGGCGGGTTGCACAGATACGCCGGCTCCGTCCAGGCCGTCTCGCCGATGTAGTTGCCTGCGGGATCGTCGGCGTTGAGCGTCGTCCCGCCGACGGCGGTGACGTTCGGATCGACGGCCGGCCACGCCGCGGCGAGCGTCGCGGCACTGCCGTCGCACGTGAACAGCGCCGCTCCGCTGTCCCCGGTGCCGGCGACGAACGTCCAGCCCTGGTCGCTCGCCCTCTGGATCAGGTCCTGCCACTTCTGGAAGTAGCTGGGATCCACGCACGCCTCGTTGTTGCCGAAGCTCTGCGACATGACGTCGCCGAGCTTGTGGTCGACCGCGTACTTCTCGGCCGCGTACAGGCTCGCGTCGGAGTCGTCGGGCGCCTCGATGAGGACGATCTTCGCGCCGGGCGCCATCGCATGAGCCGAGAGCACGTCGAGCGACTGCTCGGCCGCCCAGCCGATCTGGTTGCCGTCCGTGATGTCGAACGGCGGCGCGTTGTCGATGACCGTGAAGCTCGGCGGATCCGGCAGGCCGAACGTCGAGTCCTCGGCCGCGAGATCCTGCGTGATGTACGGGTTCTCGAACGCGTCGACGATGACGATCGTCTTGCCGGTACCGTCGACGCCGCGCGCGAGCAGGCTCGAGAAGCCGTACGCCTGCTGGATCTGGAGCGGGGAGTAGCAGCGCAGCTGCGAGTCGAACGTCTCGCTCTGGCAGTCGAAGAGGTCGGTCGTCCCCGCCAGCGGCGTCTGAGGCGTCGACAGCTCCGGGCGAATGCTCTCGATCGCCGGAGACATGCGTGACGCAGCCGCAGTGCGAGCCGACCCGGTGGCAGCGGACAGGACGATCACGGCAGCAAGGCCGATGAGCCCGACCGCGCGACGGGATGCAACGAACCTCTTCATCAACTCCCCTTCGTCAGATTGCGCGCAGGAAGAAAATGATGGGGTAGCGATCCGTCCGCTGCAATACCGCGAAGGGGTTACTCCCCGCGCAATCTCGGATCCGATGCGGTCGTCGGTTCCCTAGGCGAATCGCAAACTTCGTTATAGGCTCCTCGAGAAGCTGGCGTCGTGGGGACGCCACGGGTCGAAGGGGTAATACATGTCCAAGCAGTCGCTACTCCGGCGCTTCGGAGCCACGACAGGATGGCTGTCGCTGGCTGCGGTGTCGGTTGGAATTGTGATCGCAGTAGGAGCGGCCTCCGCATCCGGAGCCTCCGCTCACGCCAGCGGCTCCATCCCCGTCGCGAGCGGGACGATGAAGACCGTCGTCGTCGTGCTTCGCAACACGGCGGGTAGCGCGGGTCCGCATTCCGCGGTCAGGCAGAACGCGCTACGGACCGAGGAAGGTCCCCTCGCCCAGGCGTTGCGGACGGCCGGCGCCACGCACGTCACCACGGGCTCGGCCATCCCGGTCATCACCGCGAAGGTGAGCGCAGCGCAGCAGGCCGCGCTGGCCGCGAATCCTGCGGTGCGGGCCGTCTTCCCCAATCAGACGATTCACCTCGGTGCGCCCATGAGCGCCAAGAGCCTCGGGCTCGCGACGCCGGCGGTCACGCGGGGGACGCCTCGGTCGTTCAACCACAGCGACACGCCGAGCGTCTGCGGAACCGCCGACAATCCGGAGCAGGATCCGGAGGCGCTTTCCGTGATCAACGCGCCGAGCGCGTGGAACCTCGGCTACGACGGCGCGGGCGTGACGGTCGGCTACATCGCCGGCCACATCCCGACCGACATCCCGGACTTCAACCGCAACGCCGCCTACGGCACCCCGGGCGATCCGGTCGTGACGGAGGAGAACTTCAGCGGCGACCCGTCCGGCGATCAGACCGGCGACATCGAGGCGCTCCTCGACGCGGCGTCCATCGCCTCGCAGGGGAACACGACCTACGACCTGAGCCAGTACGTCAACACTGCGCATCCGACGCCGTCCTCCCCGTGTGACATCAAGATCACGGGCGCGGCTCCGGGAGCGAACGTCGTCGGCTTCGACGTGTTCTCGAACGACTACTACACGACGAACTCGAACTTCGTCCAGGCGATCGACTACGCCGTCCTCCATGGCGTCAACGTGCTCAACGAGTCGTTCGGCTCGAACCCCTTCCCCGACACGGCGCTCGACGCCGTCAAGATGGCCGACGACTACGCGATCAGCGAGGGCGTCACCGTCGTCGTGAGCTCGGGCGACGCAGGTGTCACGAACACCGACGGCTCGCCGGCGACCGATCCGAACGTGATCAGCGTCGGCGCGTCGACGACGTTCCGCTCGTACCAGCAGGAGCAGTACGGTGCCAGCGGCTTCAGCAACGGCACGTGGATCGACAACAACATCTCGAGCATCTCGTCGGGCGGCTTCTCGCAGTCCGGCGGCAACACCGTCGACCTCGTCGCCCCGGGTGACCTCAACTGGATCCCGTGCGACACCGACACGTGCAGCGGTCCGTACGGCAACCTGAACGGCGCTCCGACCAACCTCGTCGACGAGGGCGGCACGAGCGAGTCCTCGCCGCTGACCGCGGCGGGCGCTGCCGACGTGATCCAGGCCTACAAGGCCACGCACGGCGGCGACTCTCCGTCGCCGGCCCTGGTCAAGCAGATCCTGATGAGCACCGCGACGGACGTCTACGCCCCCGCGGAGCAGCAGGGAGCCGGCCTCCTGAACATCGGGGCGGCCGTCAAGGAAGCCACCTCGATCAACGGTGGCGACGACAGCCAGGGTGGCATCGCCATCGACACGAACCAGATCAACGTCACGCAGAACCCGAGCTCGACGTACAAGACGGACATCGGCTTCACGAACAACGGCAGCTCGCCGGTGACCGTCAACCTCTCGACGCGGACGCTCACGAAGAAGATCGCGAGCTCGAGCGGCTCGTTCTGCTTCAACCCGACCACGTCGACCATCGACTGCGGCGATCCGACGACCGCGACGTTCGTGCGCGAGAACGGTCTCACTCAGAACTACGTGGAGGAGACGTTCCAGGTTCCGGACAACGGCGAAACGCCGGACCGGCTGAACCTCTCGGCGACGTATCCGTACACCGAGGGCTCGGTGCTGAAGGTCGGCCTCATCTCCCCGAGCGGCGCCAACGCGGGCTACTCGATCCCGCAGGGTGTCGGGGACTACGCCAACGTGCAGGTCGCGAACCCGCAGCCGGGCACGTGGACGGCGATCTTCTACGCCACCCACTCGAACTCGGCCGTGCAGGGCGAGATCAACTGGGCGGCCGACACCTGGACGTACGGAGCGGCGGGCTCGATGAAGCCGTCGTCCCTGTACATCGCTCCGGGTGACACGCAGTACTCGCAGTTCAAGACGCAGAGCCCCGCCGACCCCGGCGACACGGCTCAGTCGATCGTCGTGAACGGCAGCGACGGCACGAACACGACCATCCCGGTGACGGTCCGCACCATGGCCCGCATCAACAGCACGTTCCACGGTGTCCTGACCGGAGGCAACGGGCGTGGCAATCCGGCGGTGATGAACACGTACGCGTTCAAGGTGCCGGGCGGCGTGTCCGACATCGACGCGCAGCTGAACATCGCCGACGCGAACAACGCCGTCGTCGCCTTCCTCCAGGATCCGTACGGCAACACGGTCGCCTCGTCGTCGAACTACACCTTCGACGACAGCTTCAACGTCATCGGCACGAACAACGTCAACCTCTACAAGGACAACCCGGTCAAGGGCACGTACACGCTCGTGCTCGACTGGCTGCAGCCGGTCTCGGGCGACTCGATCTCGATGCCGTTCAGCGGCAAGGTCCAGTTCAACAAGGTCAGCTACCAGGACAACCTGCCGACGAGCGGCACCAAGCTCGAGCAGGGTCACACGTACTTCTTCGGGGTCGAGGTCAACAACACCTCGCCGTCCCCGCAGACGTACTTCCTCGACCCGCGGGCATCCAGCTGGAGCTGGCTCGACCTGCCCTCCCTGTACGGCGACATGAACAACATGCCGCTGCCGGCAGGTAGCGCGGGCTTCCCGCTCTGGATGATGCCGCCGGACTCGTACGAGTTCGACACGAGCCTGACCGGCACCGTGCCGGTGTCGTACGACTACGGCCCGTACACGGGTGATCCGGACCTGTTCGTCTCGAACGGGGGCACCAACCCGAGCGACAGCTTCTCCACTGACGGGGAGCTGGCCCCGGGTCTCTGGAACATGCTCCCGAGCGAGATCGGCCCGTACAGCGACAGCGGTGCCCCGGCTGCGACTGCCACCGCCACGGCCTCGGTCTTGATGCAGAGCTTCGACCCGACGGTCGAGACCGAGTCCAACGACATGTGGCAGGAGTACAACACGGGCGATCCCGGCCTGACGCAGTTCAACCCGCTCTACCTGTACCCGGGTGAGAGCAACGTCATCGGAGTCGCGATCACGCCGACCGCGGCGCCGGGGACGAAGGTCCACGGGACGATCAACCTCGACGACGTGTTCCAGGCGAACTTCCTCACCGACCAGTTCTACTCGGGTGGTGACGAGCTCGCCTCGATCCCGTACACGTACAAGGTGGTGCCCGGCCCCTGAGCCGCCGAGCACGACGCTCGACCAGAAGGGCCGCCTCCGGGCGGCCCTTCTTCTTGCTCCAATCAGGTCGGGGGCCGGCTACTGCTCGTGCGGCTTGGCCATCGCGCGGTAGTCGAGGGCTTCGTCGAGAACGGACTCCTCGACGCCCTTCTCCCGCGCGACCTCGCGCAACGAGCGGCCGGACGCTGCGGACTCCTTGACGATCTCCGCCGCCGCGTCGTAGCCGATGTACGGGTTGAGCGCCGTCGCCGCGGAGAGGGTCAACTCGGCGTAGCGCTCGCAGTTCTCGCGATTCGCCTCGATCCCGTCGACGCACTTCTCCGCGAACAGCCGACAGGCGCTCGCGAGGAGCTTCACCGAGTCGAGGATGTTGCGCGCGAGGAGCGGGACGAAGACGTTGAGCTCGAAGTGGCCCTGCATGCCGCCGACCGCGATCGCCGCGTCGTTCCCGATCACCTGGGCGGAGACCTGCGTGACGACCTCGCACATGACAGGGTTGACCTTGCCCGGCATGATCGAGCTGCCCTTCTGGAGCTCGGGGAGGGCGATCTCGGCGAGGCCGGCGCGCGGGCCGGAGCCGAGGTAGCGGATGTCGTTCGCGATCTTCGTCAGCGAGACCGCGAGAGTCTTGAGCGCGCCCGACGCCTCGACGATCCCGTCGCGGGCCGCCGTCGCCTCGAAGAGGTCGAGCGGCGCGCTGATCGTCAGGCCGGTCTCGTCGGAGAGGATCTTGCGCACCCGCTCCGCGAACTCCGGATGGGTGTTGAGCCCGGTGCCGACCGCAGTGCCGCCGAGCGGGATCCGGCCGAGCCGCGGCAACGCGTCCTCGATCCGCTCGATCCCCTGCCGGACCTGCGCCGCATAGCCCGCGAACTCCTGGCCGAGCGTGACGGGGACGGCGTCCATCCAGTGCGTGCGCCCGGACTTCACGACGTCGTCGAACTCCTGCGCCTTCGCCTCGAGCGAGGTGGCGAGCTTGTCCATCGCGGGCAGGAGGTCGTGCGTGATCTCGTCGAGCGCGGCGAGGTGGACGGCCGAGGGGAAGACGTCGTTGGACGACTGCCCCATGTTCACGTCGTCGTTCCGGTGGACGTCCTCGCCCGCGAGCGTGGCGATGACCTCGTTCGCGTTCATGTTCGAGCTCGTGCCCGAGCCGGTCTGGAAGACGTCGATGGGGAACTGGTCGTCGAGCTCGCCTGCGACGATCCGCGCGGCGGCGCCGGCGATCCGCTCGGCCTTGTCGGCGTCGAGCAGGCCGAGGTCGGCGTTCGCACGCGCCGCGGCGCCCTTGATCCGGCCGAGCCAGCGCGCTACGGGGGCCGGGATCGGCTCACCCGAGACGGGGAAATTGGCGACGGCCTTCGCGGTCTCGCCGCCCCACAACTCTTGAGCTTTCTGTGTACTCGCCATGCGGCGAGTGTAGGCGAGCTCCGGCGAGCGACGGTGCGGGGAACTACGCGACGGAGCTCAGATGCTGCGGCTTGGACGACTGCGGCTGCTGCCGCTCGTTGTCCGTCAGCTCGAGCACCGGCGCCCAGCCGAGGTAACCGCAGTGCGGGCACTCCGGCGCCTCGAAGCGCTTGAACACGTCGCGGCGCGCGATGCGCGAGGTGCCGCAGCGGAGACATTCCACGACGAGGGAGGTCATGTCCCGGTCCATCGGCCGGGGAGCTCCCGGTCCTTAGCCCCCTCGTTCGAGGGACTACGTCGCGGCGATCTTCTCGGCGGCCGCGAGCAGGTCGTCCCAGGAGCAGAGCTTGACGCGCGGACGGCCGCCCTTCTCGCCGGCGGCGCGCTCTGCCTCGTCGATCGCCGTCCAGCCGGCGTACTCGACGACGCGCACGCCGCGCTCGGCGAGCAGCGCGCCCACGGCCGCGGCGGACGCCTCGGGATTCGGCTCGAGCCGGCCCGCGGCGGCGTCCTCGAGGAGCAGCGCCACCGTCTCCGTCGCGTCCTTCTTGTTCGTGCCGATGATCCCCGTCGGGCCGCGCTTGATCCAGCCCGCGCAGTAGACGCGCGGTGCGACGCGCCCGCCGTCGTTGGCGATCGTGCCGCGGCCGTCGTCGAACGGGACACCGGGCAGCTCGACGCCGCGGTAGCCGACGCTGCGGAAGACGAGCCCGCACTCGAGCGTCTCCTTCTCCTCCGTCGCCACGGCGCGCTCGTTCGCGTCGAGCTCGTTGCGGACGAGCTCGATCCCGTCGACGCGGTCGTCGCCGAGGATCGCGACCGGCGAGCGGAAGAACTTGAAGACGACGCGCCGCGGCTTGCCCTCCGGCTCGCGCGCCGCGAGCTCGCGCAGCACCGCGAGGTTCCGCTCGGAGTTCGTGTCCTTCGGCTCCGCGCCCTCGAGCTCCGCCG